>Ga0307400_10000087_pt1 | contig 10536 bp, 2 predicted proteins | sample SouOceMetPS10317_FD_200441 | JGI IMG/M metagenome (GOLD analysis project Ga0307400, IMG submission 200441) | Metatranscriptome of marine eukaryotic phytoplankton communities from Antarctic Ocean - PS103-17 (Eukaryote Community Metatranscriptome) | ecosystem: Environmental > Aquatic > Marine >... | reverse complement strand
CATCTTTGGATGCTTTGGGTGTCGCACCGTCGAACACGACTGTGCAGGAGCAATTCCAAACATCCGTCACCTTGACAGGGACCGATTTGGAGAATGTCAGTGCTGGAGAGGTCAAGGAAGAATACCCTCCTGTCGCTGATGTCGGTGAACCACCTGTGCAGTTGATGCAGATTCTTGCTGAGGAGGCCCTTGTCGCGGAGCTGAAGCCAGTGGCGTCGACGAACAGTTCTATCTGTTCCATCACTCCTGGCGGCACACCACCGCGGAAGGAATGCGATGGCTTAAGATCGGATGTGCTCTCGGCCCCACATGGTCCTCGGCACACCTTGGGAGCGTGCGATGCTCCAACAAGGCCCAACCTCTACCATCGCCGAACTCTTGTTAGCGGTGTGCACTTCGTCCGACGTCAACTTGATCGCCGTTGGTAAATTGGGAGGGCAGCAGGTTCTTGTTGGCACTGGTAGCGCTCGCCAATCTTGCAGAGCGCGTCAAGGAGAGGTCGCGCCAGGGCGAGGCAGGCCAGTTAGGGCGACAGCTTGAGTTAAAGCCTGCGAACCTGACCCACATCAAGCACCTCGCTGCAACTTGTTTCAAGGGATTGGACTTAGGCGAGGATGATGGGTTTGACCCTTGCATCAGGGATGCGACAAACGGGGTGTCGGAGTTCATGCTGCATGTGGAGATCGTGATCATCCACAACACGCTTATGTCACGAATCGATCTTGAGGGCGATTTGGAAGGCTGCGAGCGGCCAGCCCTTGGGGCCATGGAGACCGAGATTTCGGAGGATCCCCAAGCCTCAGCAGAAACCTTAGAGTCCGTCGGCGCCTTAAGCAGGAGGGAAACACTGGATAGGCAAGATTCCAAGGCCGTTTCTGAGGCTGGTTCTGTGTCCCGAGCCCCGTCTGTTTGCGATGGGGCGGAGAGCGTGGCACCCTCGCAAGCGCTGTCGATGGTTTCCAAGAAGAGCGCAAAATCCACGCAGCACCTGGTGATCCCAGACTTTCGCTCGCAGTTCCGGTCAATTCGGCACATGCAGCGCCGCAGCAACTCGGTAATCAGGCTCGTTGAGCAGTGCCTGCGTGCTGGCACTTGCGCTCACTTGACCACTTCGGCAGTGGAGATGCTCTGCGCGCTGACGTACTTGGCCCCCTTGAGTGTCTCCGATTTGGTTAACTCCTTCGAACTTGTTAAACAGCGTCATGACTGGTCGCAGGCCAGTTTGACTTGCCTTTTCGCAAATTCACTTGCTGAAAGCACACGCGGTGAAGCAGAGTTACGTTTCTTGGAAAAGGCCGAGTCGGATTTTATCTTCCCATTGCTCACAAGCAGCGACATGGAGACGCGGAGGAACATGATGGGAGCTCTCGCAAATCTCGGAACACATCTGCAGCTCTTCGACTTTGTGTTAGGCACAGGGGTTCTCCGAATCTTCTCACGATTTCCCTCGCGAGTCATTTTCCTAGAGCATTTTGCAATGACGATCGAGGGTGTTCGGCTCCTTTCGAATTGGACATCGTACGTTTCTACCCACAAGACTGCCAACAGTGACGAGGTAATCGGTTTCCTTGGCGATGTGCTCCGCCATTGCTCCGAGTTACTCTTGGTTGGCAATCGCTCCGCAGGTGCTGGTGACCAGCTTGCTGCATCATCTTCTCGTCGCGACCCACAGCGGCGGGAGGACCGCGGAGAGAAGGAGGAGCATTCGGAAAACGAGGGCAGCCAGGAGAATGAGGATGACAAGTCGCCGCCTCTTTATGATTTCATCGAGTCTTCATTTGTGGAGGGTGAGGAGCCGTTGGGCTTGAAGATCAGGTGGGAGCAGCCAGGCCGGGTCACCGGGATCGTTCCGGGCACTTTCGCGGCACAGCGAGAGGGGGAGATAGCCGTTGGCGATGAGCTGATGGAGGTTAACGACGTCGACGTTTCAGAGATGGCGCACACCGATGTGCAGAACTTGCTTCAAGTGCGACCCCTGCGCATCGTCTTTAGGCGCGCACGGCCCGTAGACATTTCTCGCGAGGAGACGCCTTCGGCAGCGAGCTCGAATATCGCTCAGCAGTTGCATGTCGGCAATGTGGCAACCTACGGCAACAAGGATCGTTACCTCGAGTGTCTGCAGCTGGCCCTCGTGACTTTGCATAACCTCGCTACTTCGATTGAAGTACATCCAAAGTTGCTGTCGGAAGGGACAATTCTGAGATTCTTGCTCGAACTCATCCCCAGCGATGTGTTGTCGCCGCGTCTGCGCAGGCTGGTGTTTTCTACATTGACTTGTTTGTGCCAGCAAGAGGAATGGGCCGGTCGCATTTTCAAACAGATGACATTGTATTTCGCCCAGTGTGCAGACCCAGCGCTGCAAAAGTATGTGCTGAAGGCGGCGAACCTATACTACACAAGCACCGACACCCGACTCATCGAACCGGACCCCAGCACATTTCTTTTTGTGAGCAATCTATCTCACAAGGAAGACCTTGCGGGCAACTTTTCCGCCGTTGCTGAGATCCTTCACCGCATGTCCCTCGCCCCCGTCGAAATGCGCAGAAAGTTCATAAGCAGGGAAACCCTGGTGGTTGTATCCAAGTTTATTGCGGCCCATGGCCAATATGGTTTTCAAATTCGCGCTTTCGAAGCTGCATATTTTCTGACGCTTGGAGCACTTGATCCAAAACTCTGGTCCTCAGTTGATCTTTTGCCGACACTCATCAAGGCCGCGGCAGCCTACCGGAATTGGAAGGAACCGGATGAAGATTTAGCTTTTGGCCTCGGCTGTGAGTTCAACACCGCCGAGGAAGCGCACCAGGGTCGAGAGGATGCGCTCTGGGAGCTGGCATTGCGAACCAGTGCGCTTTGTCTTCCCTACGATGTCTTGGTGAGGCAGATAGGAATTCCAGAGTTTGACCGCTACATGATGGACATCCTTGACCTCGGTGGTGCCAAAAAGCCCCCGAGGTCAATGCATTGCATGATGTATCTCATGAATGGGCTACTGCAAACACAGCAGGCAACTACGCTCTGGTGTCGATGGAAGGGTATGGGATTCCTCGACAAAGCGCGCAAACGGCTCGATTGGCACTGTGCTAGAATGCCCAAAGTGGAGGACTTGGCTGAAGAAGGGCCAGCGGAAGACCATGCAGTGGACGATCAGACGGCCTCCCTGGTTTGTCATAAGACACTGGCTCCCCCATCGTCGTTTGGCGCTGCACCTGGAGCGCACGACGACCTCGGTTCGTTACTACGGGTGCTCCTGCTGGCGGCTGAGGACGACTCGGCTGCCGCCTATGCCTGGTAGGTGATGAGTTTGTGTCTGCTCTTTCTGCGAGGGTCTTGCAGCATGTTGCGTATTACCAGCATTTTGATGCCGTTGTCGATACCATTCCCTCCTATCGAGTCATCTCCAGGTTGTTGGTTTCGCTCACCACTGCCGAAAAGGGACTGGCGGCAATGAGCAAATTCCATTTGACGCCGCCGCTCGCCACGCTGCTAAGTCTACCTGCACAGGATGTCCGAATTCCTTCATGGCTGATGCTTAGCGGCTTGAGCTCCAACGTTGGCAGTTGCTCAGCGCTCTTGGGCAGTGCAGCTTTTCAGGGGCTCTTGAGAGTGGTCAAGCGGGAGTTGGATACGCAATGTTGCCAAATCACAGTCGAGGAGCTCGAATATCTGGCGTGCATCTTGGACCGTGGCTGTTGCCATCCCAGCATTGTGAAAGTCTTGCAGGACAAGTTGCTTCGCCTCGTCTGCCTCCTGCTCTCGGATACATCGACTGTTTCCGCACAATTAGTGTCGCTTCGCGCCCTCTGCCATTGTGCATTCGCACAGCCGGACCGTCTGGCCGCTCTGATCGATGATGGTCTAGTAGCCCTTCGTTGCGCGAGGGCTGCGACTTCTTCCCTTCGAAGCGACAGTTTGGGGGCTAAGTCCTCGGATGGCCATCTTGGTTTCCTGAAAGAGTTCGCATTCTCTGACAGGTTGACACATCATCCACCTGAGGCGCAGCTTGCCCTCCATTTCTCACGCGTGTTGCTTTGCGAGGCTGTTTCTGTCTCGCAGGCAGTCTGCGAAGTGTGTTACCCCGACTTCGACGCTGTTGGGCTTATCAATGCGCTCTCCACAGCCTTCGATGCTGCATGTATTCGTTTCGAAGATTCCAGACGGAGATGCCTAGACGCTGAGCTTCTGAATGCCGTCCTTGCTATGTGCCACTTGGTCACATGTACCGTTCTGAGACAAGATATAAAGACCTTGGAATTCACAGTTGCCGAGCAGAAGGGGGACAAGTATTCCGCCAAGGGTCAAAACGTCGTTAGTGTCTTGAACGGTGTCCTAGATGTTCTCCGCAGTCGTCTTTGGCACAATGACGTTAGCAACCCGCAGGAAGATGCAGCAGCAGTAGTTGCCGCAAGCCTTGTTGTGGATCGTCGTGTGCTTTTCTTTAGCACCGCTTTGCTCCGCGAGATCTGCGCGAAGCCTTTGCATTCTTGCGTTCTCTCTGTTGTGCGCACCACGAATTTCCAGGAGGTTTTGGACGCGAGCGTGCAAACCGCTGTCAAGGTCTTTTCCGCAACAAAGAGAAAAGACAAGCAGAAAGAGGACAAGCTGTCTGGGGCTCCTGAGGGCGGCGTTTCTCCGCTGGCCAAGCATCTTGATGGATGTGACCTCGCTATGGTGTTTGAGCACCTTTTCATATGCATGCGCCACCTCATTACCCAGGCCATGTATGTGGCCAGTGATGCTGTAGACGTTGGGGCGTCCGATGGCGCAAGCGATTCAGCGGTTCGTGAAGGAGCGATGCCTTGGCTCTGGAACGCGCAGGAGTTGCTTCAGATGCATCGGATGGCGCCAGGTTGGATGCTTGAGGTTGCCAAGGCTTACATCTCCGTTCCTGCTTTCGTTTTGGAGATGACGCGGTACGTCTGCGCTTTGGCGACCTTCCACGTAGCCCCGATGGCGGCGCCCAAGGATCCAAAAACTGCTGCTTGGAGCAGAGGGCTTCCCGTCGCTGACCCACGTCTGCTCGACGTGCTGACGATTGTTCTCGGTTTCTCCACTGACGCCAGCACGCATGCAGTGGCGTGCATCGCAGTCGCCAACATTGTTGAGTATCAGAGGCAGCAGCACACGCTGGAAGACGAACCAGACCTCCAGCGTGGTCCTGACCTTGAGCGTTTGATTGCGCCACTCCTGCTCACTTTACAGTTGTTGCCTGGCTTCCCTCGCGAGATGGCCGGCCCCTGTTTAAAGCATGTTCTTCGGATCGTGGTCGACCTCCTTGCCTTCGATGTCACATTCTTAACCTGCAGGTTATTCGCTAGTGGCCTTCTGGATGTCTTGCAGAAGACGTTCGCAGAGTTTTATCACGACGCTCACAGGATCCAGGCGGAAAATGATTATGCGTCGACATTGCAGATTTTCGCACTGATCCTGCGAAATTGGATCACGGCAGGCTGCTCAGCAGAGGCTGACATCCGTCGTCAGAACTTTCAGGGCCGCAGTCTATCCAAGATGCGGAAAGGATCGAAAGAAAGAAAGGACAGCTCTGCAAGCATTCTTAGCGTGCTGGATAATATGGCTCCTGAGGAGCCTGATCATGTAATTGTAGAGCGCAATTTGCACACCGGCACATTGCTGAATTTCCTCACCACAGTCATTCTCAAGCTGACAGCAACCCGGAAGATTCCAGACCAAAACGCCTTCATCGAAGGCATGTTGGATGATGTTTTAATCTGCCTGCGAACAGTCCTTTACAGACAAGATGTCAGGAGCCCAATGAATTGGGAGCATTTGAAGCAAGAACCGTTTGAAGCCGCTCTCGAGGATGTGCACGCGCATCGCCAGAAATTCCTCCAGCCAACCGATGACCACGAGCTCATGCACGTTCTCTACCTCTTGACAAAGCAGGGCTTCCAGTACAAAGGAAAGCACTTCCCCAGCTTTTTACAGTCGACTGCATATGCAACTGACACCGAACACACGCCCATGAAAGATGTGGCTGCTGTTTGTTGCGCAATTCTCTCAACCACAAAGAAAGCCAACAGCATGACTTCATCAGTTGGGAGTGAGCACGTCACCGATGCCGCCGAGTTCATTAATTCCATGGCATTCATTTCGGACGCGCGCTTGAAGTTGTGGCACTACCGCGTCGTTACTCAATGGAGCTTGCGGGCACAAGTTCTTGATGAGGTTGCCAGAAACGCTGCGGCCTTCAAGTGCGTCGTCGACAAGCTTCTCGATTGGGACTTGGGACGCTATAGTGTCGTTTTCCTGCAAAATTTGAGTGTCTATCAGTGGCAGGCTATCTTTCAAGCCCGAGGTGCATTGAAGACAGTCTGCCAAGCTTACATGTTTCTCGCTGGAAACACTGAAGGGGAGCTGAGGAACGCTGACGAATGCCGATTGCTACGTCATCTCTCGATGGCCACTGTGAGGAATTGCCTAGTAACGCATCGAATTTAAACAGCGAATTAGGCGATGACGACTTAGTTGCCGTCGTCGCATTGGCTTCGGAACTCGATGTTTTGGATAGGCCTCTGTACATGTCAGCGATGCTACACGCATGCCAAGAGTTTACAGCAGAACGCGCGGAAACTGTGCTCTCGCATGCGCCATTCGTGGCTTTGGTTGTCAAGTGTACTTTGGAGTCTGGTGTGGGCCAACAACCCACTAGAATCAGCAAAGCCATGGCAGGCAACCACCATCTAGTCTACAGCCTTGTTCCCGAAACTTCGCATGTCCAAGATCAATCTCTCAGCGTTACTACTCGTGCGTCTCCTGCGTCTCCTAGCAGTTCACAGCTCGCCAATGGAGTGCCCCTGGCTTCGCCATCTCATGTAATTGGCCTTGGCAAGAAGCCCTCTTTGTACCAGCAGCGTCGTGCCCCTGGCGCGACAAAGATGGCAGATACAGGTGGCGCTGAAGTTGGAGCGATTCGTGATCAAGAGGCACCAGAGCAGCGGAAAGTTCAGGTGCATAGGCAGCCTGGACAAAGCGAGATAGAACAGCTCTTCTTCATGGCTTCCGAGGTTCTTGTACATTCCACATTCATGTCAGATACGGCTAGCGGAACAGACGCCTCAGTGAGTAGCATTGCTGTGAAGGGATCAGTCGCTGCAGTGGTCAGTGCAGCATCGGTGCAAGAGTGGCTGGAATATTTACACCTCCAGACCAAAAACCACGAGCGAAATCGCGTCTGTCTACCAGATATTTTCATTGCGGCAGCCTCCCGAGTGCTATTGCATGGCTGGTGCAATCAGGCGTTTCTCCCATATTTCGATACATCGCAGAATCGGGAAGCGCTTGCCGCTCTGACTCCGTTTTTTCTCGCGTGGCCCTGCAAAGCAGTGCAGCACATGTTCACAGATGTCTGCCTCCTGGCAAGGCTGCACCAGCATCATTCCGTTTGCGGCCATATGGTTGTGCACCATGCTGCCAGTCCTGAGCTGGCAGTAGGCGTGCTGACAAATGTGCTCATCGATGAAGCAGCGCCAGCAAACATTACGCAGGCTGTAAAGTATATTTCTATTCTCACCGATATCTTACGCAGTCGGGCCTTATGCCGTCAGGGCCTCATGCGCCTCGCAGGTGGCGTGGCGATTGCGTTGATTTTAGAGAGGCCTGTTGGATTGTGCCAGCGTCTTGTGTTGCGAGAGCATGATGTGTTAGCCGAGTTCCTCGAGGAGCTTTTCTCTTACGCTGAGTCTGCCACAATCAAGCAGGCCGTGTCAGTTGCAATCGCCCAGACGATGGGACGGTTCTACAAAGCTGGTGCAGACCTCGATGTTCTGTCTCTTCGCGTCCTAGATGTCATCGCGCCGCTGCTTGATGCCGAGTTTGTGGTCCTCATTCCGGTGCTTTGCAAATTGGCGATTGTTGGTGGCAAGCGTATGCAGGCACCCATGGTTGCGAAGCAGTTCCACGCGCGCACAGCTCGCCTCATCGAAGGTTCTGTCACTGCGCTTGAGGAGTTCGGGGAAACGTCGGTGAAAACTCCACCTAATGCAGTCGGCGCGGCTGCACATAAGCCCCAAATCAATGCATGGCAGCATGTCCATTGGGCTCTCATCTATTTCGGAATTTTTCTCGAGAGTGAGAGTCCGAAGGCAGGAGCTTCTCCGGATACTTCAAGCCTGGAGACTTTTGTCTGTGTCGACTTGCTGCCGCTCCTTGTCAGAATCTTGCGGGCCAAGCCCGATGGTCTCGAGGCGTTGAGCGCATGTTTCCTCATCAGTTGTGTCTGCAGCTCTCCTTGTGTCTTGCCTCATATGCCGGCAGTACTCGATTTAGCTCCCATCATCCTTCCAGCACACAGCAAGACTTTCGACGACACGCTTGATGAGCTCGGGTGGAACTATTTCATATCGGCACCTTCCGAAGATATCGTTGCTGTTGCCCGCCGCAACTTCGTCCATTTGCTTTCGCATGCTGGCCACTTGCCATTATCAAGCCCTGCGCTTCTTACCATCCCCGGGGGAGGCATGAACCTCTTCCAGGGTTTCCTCGGAGATGATGAGCTCTTCGCAGATCAATCTGTGCCATTGCACACCGTGTTGTTCTGTATCTCCCAAATGTGCGCAAGAGCGGATAGCCAAGACACGCTTTTCGAGTTTCATGTTCTCGATGTGCTCCAGCAATGTTTTTTGAAGCTGGCGCCTGGGTTACCTTCCGCCGCCGCTGGTTCGCATGAGCGACCTCCTTGCGACTTGCGTTTGCTTTGGGTGCATTGTGTGATGTCTTTGGTGCTCCACTCTGGCCCAAGAATCCTGGGTGTGCCAGTTTGGTCAGCTACGGATGGCACACTTGCGGGCGCTACCTTGCTGTCTTCGGCGTTTATGATTGGCGGCAAATTGTTGCGAGAGTACCGCACATTCAGCGCTTCACTTCCCTTAGCTATTGAGTGTATGCGTGGCCTTGCAGTAGCAGTTTCGCCGCTCTGCCGTGGGGAGTCGTTGGAGATTCAGCTTGCTGCAGAATATGCGCAACTCGTCTTGGGGCTCATCTGTTCTGCGCGGGTTTTGAGCACGCGGCTGGCTGCTTGTGATCACCTCGTGGATGCGCTTACAAAAGGCGAGCGGTCTTTTGTTTTCTGCGGCGTTTTACTCACTACATTTTGCAATGAGAGCTTCAAGCGCATGCTTTGTGGGCCAAGCGATGAGCTTGCCGAGGGTTGCGCATCAGTGATTGCAGCATATTTGCAGGCTGGTGGTCCAGACGTTCGTGCATATTTACTGGGTGCGCTGCCGGTGATCATGGATGTTCTCGGAGATGCCAAGTCATCAGCTGTGCGGGTTGTACGACTTGCCGAGCTCTTTGTTGCACTCACCGCCGAGCGCTCCGCAGATGTGCTGAACGCCTTATGTGAGTTGGAGGATGTCACCCTTTTCCTCGGCTTGGTTCGGTCCGAACAGACGCAGCGCCGTGACCTGGTGGAACAGTGGCTGCAGTTTTTTGGCTCTTCATTCTACGAGGCCGAGGAAGTGTTGGAGGCTTTCCGCCAGTCTACATTCCACGGTTTCCTCCACATTGCTGCGCAAAGCAATCTTGCGCCTCAGCAGGCAGGAGATTTGCGCCGAATAGTCTTTGAAGTTATGAAGCGCCGAATTACAACATGGCGCGCATCCGTATTTGGTGCCGGAGAATTCCTCTCCGAATCGCTGATTACAGACATGATGCAAATGTGCATCTTTCACCCAGACTTAGTGGCTGCTTCCATGGCACTCTTTCATTCCTTCATCTCGCGTAGCGAGAGTAGTCTGCTGGATCGTCTCCGAACTGGAAATCGCTCGGTTTGGCTCTTCCAGCAGCTGGTGCACAAATCAGAGGCACAGATGGCATTAATGCAGCGCGCCGAACCCATGAGCCCAACCACCCGGAAAACAAAGAGACCGAAGCCTGGCTGGGAGCCTTGGGGGAGACACCGCGACCTCGGCACCATGCAGGCTATGAGTCTCTTGCTTCTCAGACGCTTGTTTTGGACAGTTCCTGCCCTTGAACTTGGTGCCCTCACTGTTGAGAACGGGTGCGTGGTCGCGCCCTTGAAGGATTATTTATCTTACCACTGCCACCACGGATGGCCCCTTCATGGCGGCACGCCGGAGCTCCGACGCGAAGCCCAGGATGTCGCCGAGGCAGGGGTGCTTCTGGCAGTGCGCCTGGCTGCACGGGTCGTAGATGGAAACGATGACTCCATCCAGCCGGACGTCATCAAGCACGGCATGCTTGACCTTTGTTATGCTGTCATATTGCCGAGCCCCAACGACCAGGACGTGATGATAAATTCCATAGACGGGGTGGGCGTTCTATCGTGCTCGCAGGCAGAGGCGGAAGTTACACAGGCTCCGGACGTCTACATGGCCCCACGCGCACTGGATTCCGAAAGTGATGGTGAGTTGCGAGATGCCAAGCTTGTCGCAGGCATGCTGGCAGCTAGGCTTTTCCGGAGCTCCGAGGGCCGAAGTTTCCCTGTGAAGCATGCCGCTGCTCGCCAGCCTCTGGCGATGTTTGCCACCCTGCACATATGGCTCGTTCGTCTTTTAGCTG
>Ga0307400_10000086_pt1 | contig 10569 bp, 1 predicted proteins | sample SouOceMetPS10317_FD_200441 | JGI IMG/M metagenome (GOLD analysis project Ga0307400, IMG submission 200441) | Metatranscriptome of marine eukaryotic phytoplankton communities from Antarctic Ocean - PS103-17 (Eukaryote Community Metatranscriptome) | ecosystem: Environmental > Aquatic > Marine >... | reverse complement strand
GCTCAAATGGATTATGATCTCACCTCAATCAGTGAAATGCTCCAGTACGTAAAAACGAATGGAGGAGGCAAGGGTGCCGACCGTGACATTAAAGCACTTGGAGTGGTAAAAAAGAGTTGGGCAGATGTCGAAGTACTTCAACCTGAAACTGCGAGTCGAATTGTGCCAGAAACAAAGTCGCAGGCTAGTGCTCAACGCGAGAAAATGTCAGATTACGAAGCACAGAATTACAAGCAGGTGCGGACATTCAAAGAGGGAGACTTGTGGATGTTCGAAACTGGTGCAGAGAAGGCCCGAGAGATGATGAAGGTCGAGTCGGAGCGTCTTAAAAAAGAACGCGCCCAGATGGAGGAATACTCCAACATTTGCCAACTATTTGCATTCCCTGACGCAATCAACAGATCTAGGGAATTCATTGAAGAACAAGAGAATTCCATCGAATGGATGAAAGAGCTGTGGGACATTGTCGAGACTGCCCTCGAGTTCTACGCAGAGAGTAAGACTTGCCTATGGAACGAAGTTAAGGCTGACGGTTTGGAAGACGAATCCAAGAGACTCATGAAAATCACTAAGTCTTGCAACAAAAACATTCGATGGTGCAAAGCGTTCCAAGGAATCGACAAGACTAACAAGGATTTCATGAACACGGTCCCTTTGATCTCGTCACTACACCACGAAGCAGTGCGTCTGCGCCACTGGGGGCTGCTGATGAAGGCAACCGGAAAGCAGTTCACACCGCCACCGGAAGATGATAAAATCACTTTGGGGCAAATCTTGGATCTGAATTTGCATGAGTTCAGCGCCGATGTCGAAGAAATCTGCGATCAAGCTATCAAAGAAGCTAAAATGGAGGTTGGCATCGAAGCTTTGGATGCATTCTGGAGCAAAGCAGAGTGGTTCGCCGACATGTACAAGGTGCATGGCTCAGCAGATGTCCCGTTAGTGAAGATGGTCGAAGAAGATTTTGAACAACTTGAAGCAGATCAACTTGTGGTACAGGGCATGATGGCCAGCCGCTTCGTGGCTCAATTTGAGGAGACAGTTCATGACTGGCAGCAAAAACTGTCCATGGTAGGTGAAATCATACTCGTGAACACAGAGGTACAGCGCACCTGGGCTTATCTGGAGCCACTCTTCATCCACTCCGACGAGGTAAAGAAAGAGTTGCCAGAGACTGCAGAAAAATTCAAAGGAATTGACTCAAGGGTGAAAAAAATGCTTAAATGATATGCATACTACCAAAAGCATCAAGATTTCGTGCAATCAGAAAGGCCTACTTGAGGAGTTTGAATCTATCCAAACAGTCTTGGAGCTGTGCAAGAAGAGTCTTGCTGATTTCCTTGACGGTCGAAGACGCCAATTCCCAAGATACTATTTCACCTCGGAGTCCGACTTGCTGGATATTCTGTCCAACGGCAGCAACCCGTCGAAAATTCTGGTCCATGTTCCCAAAATCTACTTGGCAAGCAAGATTTTCACCATTAACGACCCGCCAGAAGGTGCCGACGACGAGTGGCGTCCGACTGTGCAGACCTTCATTGCTGGTGTTGGTGTGGAAGAAGTCAACTTCGAACCACAGATAAAGCTCGAAGGGAAAGTCGAAATCTATATGCAAACTGTTCTCGATGCGATGAAGATGACCCTTTTCAAGCATGTCGAGCGCTGTATCGTGAGGTACCAAGAATTGGGCCGTGTAGAGTGGCTCATGCACGGTGGATCCAAGCAGCCTACGGATGCTGCACAAGTCTGCATTTTCGTGTCTGCGGTAAATTATGTCAACGAGGTGGAGCAGGCATTCAAGGACATTAAAGCAGGAGACAAGGAGGCCATGATCACTTACAACGCGAAGCAAGTAGTACAACTCAAGGATCTCATCAACACTACCACAACCGCACTGACCAAGGGCCAGCGCATGCGCGTCATGTGTATGATTACACTGGACGCCCACAATCGAGATATTGTTGCAAAGATGGTCCGCACTGAAGTGATGGAAGTGTCTCATTTCCAATGGCAGTCCCAGCTTAAGATGTACTGGCGTAAGCCGTTCCAAGGTTTCGTGTGGCGCGATCCACAGTTGCGTGGTACTGAAGAACAGCGTGCAGAGATTGGAATTCTGAACTGTGTTATTCCGTACGACTACGAATATCTCGGCAACGGTCCACGTCTGGTGGTGACTCCGTTGACGGATCGTATTTATGTGACTGCAACGCAGGCGCTCAACCTAAAGATGGGTTGCGCACCAGCTGGCCCCGCCGGAACCGGCAAGACTGAATCCACAAAGGACCTTGCCAGTGCCCTCGGCAAAGTGTGCTACGTCTTCAACTGCTCTCCAGAGATGGACTATCAGTCCATGGGTAATATCTACAAGGGCCTGGCGTCCTCCGGATCATGGGGTTGCTTCGACGAGTTTAACCGTTTGATCCCTGAGGTCTTATCAGTGTGCACGGTGCAGTTCAAAGCTGTGTGCGATGGTATTGCAATGAATGCGAAGACGTGCACTGTTGAAGGCGACGAAGTGTCACTCGATCCCACCTGTGGTGCATTCATCACCATGAATCCTGGCTACCTTGGACGGTCAGAGTTGCCGGAAGGCTTGAAGGCTCTTTTCCGACCAATGACGGTGATGGTGCCCGACCTTGTGCTGATTTGCGAGAACATGATGATGGCAGAAGGCTACGAGGAGGCGAGTGCACTTGCATCCAAATTCTATGCCCTCTATTCGCTACTCTCGCAACTCTTGTCCAAACAGCTACACTATGACTGGGGACTTAGAGCAGTGAAGTCTGTGCTTGTGGTGGCAGGAGGTTTCAAGAGGGCTGAACCAAAAGCTATGGAGCAGGCTCTGCTAATGCGTGCCTTGCGTGACTTCAACATTCCCAAGATTCCTGCCTGCGACACGCCTATTTTCTTCGGGCTGATGTATGACTTGTTCCCTGGCATCAACCCTCCTCGCATGGTCAACGAGGCATTAGAGGAATGCATCGTTAAGGCATGCGGAGTTATTAATTACACTCCTGATGAAACTTTCCATCTCAAAGTCGTGCAGCTTGAAGAGTTACTTGCGATTAGACACTGTGTGATGGTAATGGGTTCAGCGGGGGCATTCAAATCAGCGGCCTGGCGTACACTTGCTGAAGCTCGTAATTTGCTCGACAAAGCGAAGCTCCAGACAAAAATAGTAGACGTGAACCCCAAGTCAATTGAGACCAAAGAATTGTACGGTTACATTACCATGGCGACCCGTGAGTGGAGAGACGGCCTGCTGTCTAAAATCATGCGCGATCTCGGCAATATTCCAGACGAGCTACCCAAGTGGATTCTACTTGATGGTGATCTTGATGCAAACTGGATCGAGTCCATGAACTCAGTCATGGACGACAACCGCATGCTCACGCTTGCCTCAAACGAGCGTATCCCATTGAAGCCCTACATGAAAATGATCTTCGAGATCAGAGACCTATGCCATGCAACCCCTGCTACCGTCAGCCGTGCAGGAATCCTTTATATCAGTTCCGATGATGGTTTCCAATACCGATGCATGATAGAAAGCTGGTTGAAAGCGAGAGGTGAAAGCGATGAAGTGAAGGCAGTACTGAAAGAACTCTTCGACACTTATGCAAGGGAGACTGTACTATTTGTCAAGAAATTCATGCGTCCTATTTTGCCTGTCGAGGATGTGACATTCATCGGTTCACTTTTGTACATGCTTGAAGCAGTCATTCCTATGATCGATAAAATGCGAAAGCAACACGAAGCGGAGAGGGCCGCCGCAGCTGCTGCTGCTGAAGACGCGGACGAAGAAGAAGGGGGCGAAAAGACAGAAGCAGCCCCTACTGAAGCGGAGCTTCCATGGCAGCAGCAATACCAAACAGTTTTTGTTTTCTGTATTGTATGGGCCTTTGGTGCTGGCCTCACACTTTCAGACGACGGTACTGATTATCGTAAAGAGTTCAGTGAATGGTGGCGTGGAGAGTGGAAGCAAGTTAAGTTCCCATCTCGTGAGACCATTTTCGATTACTATTTGGATCCAAACACATGGAAGTTCGAGCCGTGGAACAAGTCTCCTTACTTCTACGTTGTAGATTACAACTCAACCACCCCCATGGGTTCAGTGACCGTGCCGACGACTGAGACTGCTGCAACAAGTTTCTGGATGGACCAGCTCGTAGAAGGTTCTCATTCTGTGATGCTTGCAGGACCAGCAGGAACTGGCAAAACACAGATGATTCTGGGTATGCTTGGCAAACAAGACGATAACTGGATGAATTGCGTCATCAACTTCAACTTTTACACCAGTTCCGAGGTCCTTAAAACCACAATGGAAGTACCTCTTGAGAAGAAGTCGGGAATGAACTTTGGCCCACCAGGCCAAACTAAGCTCGTCTATTTCGTTGATGATTTGAACTTACCAGAGGTTGACACCTACAATACCCAGAGTGCAATTGCATTGCTGAGACAGCAAATTGAATACAGCCACATCTATGATATTGGCAAGCTTGTAGCAAAGTATATCTCGAACACTTTAATCGTGTCATGCATGAATCCCACCGCTGGCTCATTCGTGGTGAACCCACGCTTACAGCGCTGGTACACAACATTTGCTGTGGGCATGCCAGGCCCCACATCCCTGCTTACGATCTACCAGACATTCTTGGATGGCCACCTCATTCACGCTGACTTCCCAGAATCAGTCCAAGAGATTTCTACCAACTTGATCAAGGCAGCACTGGGTCTCCATACACAAGTGGCACAAGGGTTCCGCAAAACCGCTGCCAACTTCCATTACGAGTTCAACGTTCGTCACTTGTCAAACGTGTTCCAGGGTATGCTTGTTGCACGTCCTAATATCTTCCCCACCCCAGAGAAGTTTGTTCACCTTTGGTTGCACGAGTCCGAGCGTGTGTATGGTGATAGGCTTGTAAGCAGAAACGACCTGAGCAAGTTTTTGACTTTGGCAGAAGCGCAGTCTAAGAAAAACTTCCCAATGTTCAACGTGGCCAAGTTCTTCGCCAAAGAGAATGCAGACCCACTCATTTTCTGCCACTTTGCTGACAATATTCAAGACAAAATCTACGATCAGGTGACTTCCATTGACTCTCTCAGTAAAATTTTGGTTAATGCCCTCGATGAATACAATGAAACAAATGCAGCAATGGACCTCGTCCTGTTTGAAGATGCAATGAAGCACGTGTGCAGAATTGTACGTATTGTTCAAAACGAAGGTGGGCATGCCCTGCTTGTGGGTGTTGGTGGCAGTGGCAAACAGTCGCTGTCCCGACTTGCGGCGTTCATCTGTGTTTTCACTGTCAAACAGATTGTAATTAGCTCTACGTATGGAATCAATGATCTCAAAGAAGATCTAAAGTGGATGTATAACAAGGCGGGCCTCAGAGATGAAGGGGTAATGTTCTTGCTTACAGATTCGCAAATTACAAATGAGCGGTTCTTGATCTTTTTGAACGATCTCTTGGCTTCTGGAGATGTCCCAGATTTGTTTGCTGGCGAAGAGCTGGACAATGTAATCAACGGAGTCATGCCTAAGTTGAAAGACGCTGGCATCACACAAGACAAAGCCCATGCATGGATATACTTCATTTCAGAGATTCGTAAGAACTTGCATTGCTCGCTCTGTTTTTCGCCTGTTGGCGATGACTTCCGCAATCGAGCTGCTAAATTCCCCGCTTTATGTAACTGCACTGTGATTGACTGGTTCCAACCTTGGCCATACGACGCACTTTACGCGGTAGGCAAGAAGTTCATGGCAGAAGTGGACTTGGGAGATGACAATATTCGTGAAGGTATCGAAACTTTCATGCCGTTCTCATTCACGACTGTTGGCGAAGAGTCCGAAAAGTTCCTACAGATGGAGCGTCGTTTCATCTACAGTACTCCGAAGTCGTATCTCGAGCTGCTGAAGCTTTATGAGGGCTTGTTAAGCAAAAAGAAGGAAGAATCTGAAACTGCTATTGATCGTCTGTCTAATGGCCTGCAAAAGTTGAAGCAGACTTCTGAGGCAGTACAGCACTTGGAAGAAGACCTAAAGATTGCATTGGTCGCAGCAGAAGAGAAGAAGATTGTGTCTGAAGGTATTGCAGAAGTTGTTGCTAAAGAAAAGGCGATCGTAGAAAAGGCAACCGCTGAAGCAGAAGTTGAAGCAGCCAACTCTTCCAAAATCAGCACAGAAGTTACCATCAAGCAGAGAGACACGGAAGCAGATTTGGCTGCAGCAATTCCTGCAGTAGAGCAAGCAATGGCGGCTCTTGATACACTCAATAAGAAAGACTTGTCCGAGTGCAAGACTATGCTCAAGCCCCCCGGTGGCGTAGACGATGTGTTTGCTGCCACAATGGTTCTCTTGGCATCCATCCACCCAAATGTCATCACTGACAAAAAAGGAAGAGTGAAAGACAAGAGCTGGGACGCTGCAAAGAAACAGCTACTTGGAAACATCCCGGATTATTTGGATGCGCTCAAGAATTACAAAGAAAAGGTTGACACAGGACAGGTCCCTGATATAAACTTCAAGGAATGTAGACCACTTTTGGCCATCGAAACTTTTGACGTCGATGTCATCAAGGGCAAAAACAGTGCAGCAGGAGGCCTATGCGCTTGGGTCGTTAATATTGTCATGTACCGCGATATCGTTGTGACCGTCGAACCCAAGCGCATCGCATTAGGCGAAGCAAACGCTTTGCTAGCTGCTGCCAATGCGAAGTTAAAGGAGGTGACTGAGCTTTGTGCCGAGCTGCAGGCCAAGCTTGACAAACTCGTTGCTGAATTGGATGCTGCTAATGCAGACAAAAAGGAGGCGATGGATTCCGTAGAGAAGGGAAATAAGAAGCTTGACTTGGCGCAACGCCTAACCACCGCTCTTGCGTCTGAAGCTATTCGTTGGGCAGAAAATGTGTTGCAAATGGAAGCTGACAAGCATCTATTGGTTGGTGATGTCCTCGTAGCGAGTGCATTCATTAGTTACATCGGTCCTTTCACCAAACCATTCCGTGTGCAATTGATGACAAACAAGTTTATCCCATTTTTGGCAACAGCAGCTGGAGGAGAGCCAGTCCCCATGTCGGAAGATAGTGATCCTGTAACAATCCTTTCCACGCCGGCTCAAATTGCTGGGTGGCAATCACAAAACCTACCCGCGGACCTGGTTTCCACCGAGAACGGTTGCATTGTCGAAAATAGTGCACGCTGGCCTCTCATTATCGACCCTCAGCTCCAAGGTATTGCTTGGATCAAGGAGAAGGAATCAGACCCAAGCCGTGCACTCGAAATCGTTCGCCTAGGGCAGAGTGATTTGACCCGCAAGATCGAACGGTCGATTGAGAACGGTACCTCCATGCTCATTGAGAACATGGGCGAAAGAATCGATGCAGTGCTTACGCCTGTGATTCAGCGTGCCAAAACAAAGCGTGGCCACAAGTATTACGTCAAGCTTGGCGACACAGAAGTAGAATTCTCTCCCAACTTCAGACTTTTCCTCCACACTAAGTTAGGAAATCCTCACTTCCCCCCGGAAGTACAGGCTGAGTGCACGCTGGTAAACTTCACTGTTACTCTGGCTGGCCTTGAAGATCAGCTTTTAGTTCAAGTTGTGAAAAAGGAGCGTGCAGATTTGGCAGCAGAGCAGGAACGACTTATTGTCGAAGATCGCGGCTTCAAGATCAAAATCAAAGAACTCGAAGATTACATCCTTACCAAGTTGGCTAACGCAGAAGGGGACATCACCGAGGACTTGGAGCTCATCGAGGGTTTGGAAGATGCTAAACGAGTTTCGAATGAAATCGCAGAAAAAATGGAAGTTGCAGCTGTCGTACAGGACAACATCACATCGACATCCGAAAAATACCGTTCCGTGTCAGCCAGAGCTGCTCTGCTCTTCTTTCTGATGAATGACTTGGTGAAGATGCATACTTACTATATTTACTCACTGGCAGCCTTCCTTCGGGTGTTCTTCCAGGGAATGGATAGCATTGCTGCAGCGGGTGAGGACCCAGATGCCGAGGAACCTGAGGAACCCGCAGAAGGCGAAGAAGGCGAAGAAGGAGCGGAAGCAGCCGTGGAGAAGGTTTTCGTGGAGTTGGACGATGACGAACTAGCTGATCGTTGTTCGGACCTAAACGTTGCTATCACAATCACAGTATTCAACTACCTCCGACGTGGTCTGTTCGAGCGGGATAAGCTCACTGTCGCCACTCAGCTGACATTGAAGATTCTGAACACCACAGGCGAACTGGATTCCGAAGATATGAAGTTCTTAGTTGAATCCAGTATTTCGTTGGATGCAGGGAACATGGGACCGCTCGCTGAGTGGCTGCCGGAAAATATTTGGCCTAAAATCAAATTCTTGGAAGGTTTGAAGTGCTTCAAAGGGCTTGGTGACATTATGCAGAGCGATAGCGACGATTGGCTAACATGGTTCGACATCGAACGGGCTGAGGACTCCAAATTACCTGGAGACATGTCCGCCCTTTCCGAATTCCATCAACTCATACTTTTGCGTGCTATGAGGCCAGATCGTCTGCCGAGTGCGCTTGCTAAATGGATTGGAGGTGTGATGGGACCGGAGTACATTGTCCAAACACCGTTCGATATGCCTACCACTTACGCGGAAACGAATGCCCAAACGCCTGTCTTCTTTGTGCTATTTGCTGGTGTTGACCCAACACCGTGGGTTGAAGAACTAGGCAAAACACTCGGATTCACACTTGAAAACGGCAAGTTTGTCAATATTTCCATGGGCCAAGGACAGGAGAAGCCAGCAGAGGCGGTGACCGAACGCTTTTCCAGAGAAGGCGGCTGGGCAATGCTTCAGAACTGTCACTTGATGCAGACTTGGGTGCCAGCATTGGAAAGGTTGTTCGAGTCCGTGTGCGATGAAGCGCATGATGATTTCCGCCTTTTCATTTCCGCCGAGCCGCCTGCATTTGCCAACTGGAAGAATATGCCTGAGTCTTTGATGCAGAGCTGTATTAAGGTTGCCAACGAGGCTCCGGCTGATATTCAGTCCAACCTTAACCGTGCTTGGGCAGAGTTTTCTCAAGAACGTATCGACATCAACACAAAACAGAGAGAGTTCAAAGGCTGCTGCTTTGCGTTGGTATGGTTCCATTCACTCATGCTTGGACGCAAAAAGTTCGGGCAGATGGGCTGGTCTCGTAAGTACTCGTTCAACACGGGTGACCTGAGAATCTGTTCCGACGTGCTCACAGATTACTTGGACAACACACCAACGACACCATGGGAAGACCTCCGATACATCTTCGGTGAGATTATGTACGGTGGACACATCACCGATTCTTGGGACAGGCGTACGTGCAACACCTATCTAGAAGTATCCATGCATGAAGGTATCTTCAATAACATGGTTTTCGGTGCAAACAATGGTTTGAGTTTCAATTCCCCGGACCCAGACACACTCGACTACCAAGGCTACTTTGACTACATTGAGGCTAAGATGATCCCAGAAGCACCTCCATTATTTGGCATGCACCCGAACGCTGAGATCGGTTATCTAGCTGATGTGGCCAATAACATCTTTACCACTATTACCCAGATGTCTGGTGGTGGCGGAGATGCTGGCGGCGGAGGCGGCAAAGTTGGAGAAATGAAAGACTTTCTGCTAGAGAAGTGTCCTGAGAATTCAGAGATGGTTGGTATCACCCTGTTACTCGAGGAATACGAAAAGACCGACGAGGGCCATAAGGAAGGCCCTTTCAATCAGGTGGTACTGCAGGAATGCACCCGCATGAATGTACTTCTTGATGAGATGAGGCGGTCATTGATTGAATTGGACAAGGGTCTGAAGGGTCAGCTGAACATGTCGCCATCGATGGAAGATTTGGCCACTTGTATGGGACAAAGTATGGTCCCTGGCCGTAACCCATTCCATAACTGCAACTGGGAAGGAAAGGCCTGGTTTAGTATGAAGGGACTGCTTACGTGGTTCATTGATCTCGAAGCGCGTTGTGTTCAGTTAGTTCAGTGGACCGAAGAGATGCACCGGCCCCACTGCGTATGGTTGCCAGCACTGTTCAACCCAACTGCTTATATTACAGCAGCCATGCAGTGCACTGCTCGTACTGCCGGGTTGCCACTGGACAAGATGTCAACTGAGACTCACATGTCCATGTACCAGACCAAGGAAGAAATCGATCATCATCCTCCGGGAGGTGGCTTCGTGAACGGTTTGTTCATCGAGGGAGCTCGTTGGCCTAAACCGGACGAGATTGAAGATGTTCACCAAGTCGACGAGCAGCCTTGTGGTGGGCATCTCATGGACAGTAAGCTGAAGGATCTCCTCCCTCTCTTACCTATCGTGTACATCAAGGCGGTGGAGGTACAATCGCACTGGGAGCCCTCTCCTGTCGGTTATCTACGTCACGACCCAAAGAGCTACGAAGCACCCATGTACATCACCCAGTTCCGAGGTCCCACCTATGTGCAAATTGCCACTCTACCCACCGCAGACCCGAGCTCGAAATGGGTATTGGCTGCTGTCGCAGTGGTCTTCCAGTCTGCCGAGTAACGGCCGGGTAATATACATAAAGGCGTACATGGCAT
>Ga0307400_10000076_pt1 | contig 10794 bp, 1 predicted proteins | sample SouOceMetPS10317_FD_200441 | JGI IMG/M metagenome (GOLD analysis project Ga0307400, IMG submission 200441) | Metatranscriptome of marine eukaryotic phytoplankton communities from Antarctic Ocean - PS103-17 (Eukaryote Community Metatranscriptome) | ecosystem: Environmental > Aquatic > Marine >... | reverse complement strand
ATAATATAATGCAATTTGTATACATTTGTGTGCATGTCATGGCGCATGCCATGGCATTGTTGCGTAGATGATTAGTCATCCAGCTGTGTGAGCATGGCCACTCCACGCTTGACCCAGTACTTCTGCTTGTGCTCTGCTTGCATTGGCATTCGAATCATCATCACAAAGTTTGTGGAGTGACCGGTGGTGGACAGGGTTCCTTGTCTGAACGAAGTCTTGTATATCGGGCACATGTAGCAGTGGCAAGTGCCACCAGGCACACTGTCCTCTACAGGTTCAATGTCCTTATTCTCCTTTGGCAACAGCCAAACATGCGGCACAGGTGTGTAAAGCACCTTGGGGGTACTTTCCGCGAGTGCGTGGATGTCGTCATTCCAGTAGCAACCTTCGATGAAAAGGCCGTCTACGTATGCACCATCCTCGGGTCTCTTATCAATGGCTGCTCCCTCTTCAAAGCTCAGCACAGTCATGTCGAAGTCTACTTGGTCGATGGGGCTCTGGTACTTGCGTGCGAAGTTTTGCTTCGTGCCAGTGATGAACGCCTGGGTGAAAAAGAAGCCACTGATCCAGAACTGGTCAGGGGTCTTGCACGAGTCCATCCAGGTCTGCAAGAACACAATTCTTGCCATCAGGTCCAGGACCCAACTACCGAGAGGTTTCAATGATGGGTACGCTACAGCACTCCACAATTGCGGCACAGAGCCATTCACCATCGAGTTGCCCATGTCCTCCAACTCGCCGGACATCACCACGAGACCCTTCACAGCCTTTTGGATCTCGACGAGTGTGCGGTGCAAGCGGTCGATCATCGTGTTGAATCGCATGAGCTCCTGCGTCAGGACGGTGTTCATACTCTCATCGTACCGGACAGGGAAATCGATTTCGGCCTTTTCGATGTCGAATATGTGAGGCACACGATGGTCGATGTCAGAAGAAAGAGCAGTCAATGTGTCTTCCCAGGACATGCCCTCGCCCCCACTGGTCTTCTCCTGCAGCGACAAAGCCATCGAGAGCAACTTGTTGGTGCCTGCAATGGCACTGGTAATGTTCGCGTTTTCGTGAAAACCGAAGATTTCTGGTGCGTCATTGAAGGGAAGAGTCTTGATGTACTCTATGTAACCTTCCACGTTGGTCTCCGGCGGCACGTAGTAGGTGCCGGAGGGGGAGAACTTGTAGGCATCGTCCTGCATATTAGGGCAGTAGAAATCCGTGAGGATATTGTTGATGCATCGACGGTCCTTGTCGTCCGTCACGCGGCCACCGTAGTTGCACTCACCGACCAGGTAGCGAAGCGCTTCATATGGAACTTCTTCCCCAGGAGCGAGATCATCCAAAAAGATCTTCAACTGGTCACGACTAATAACGAGGTCAGGGGTACTGAAGACATATGGGATGTTCCATCCCAGCGGACCGAACTTCAAACGCTCACGGACTGTGGCGTGGAAGAAGCACAAGCCGAAGACCAACTTCTTGAACACTGCTGGTTTGCCACAGGACTCGAACCAGTCGTCGGTGAACGTGAGGTAGTTGCCAGCCATGTTCGCGCGCATGCCCTTGGGGGGCTCGTTCGTCATCTTGACGCCATTCTGCAACACGAACTGCGGGAATGCTTTACTAGGTTCAGAGGTGAGCCACAGTCTGAAGTCCGAATGCGCACGCTCCGGGGAGATTTCTTCGCATGTCTTCTCCAGCGTCGGCATCCATGACACACACAAGTGGCAATTCTGCAAGCACACCCAAGTGCCCTTGTCGACTGCTTCATCGATAGCTTTCTCGGCAAGTGGGCCCTGGCCCTGACCGAGAGAAATCGCAGACAGCTTCTTCGAGAAGCCGAGTTCCTCTGCAAGGATGAGCAACTCCGTCATGGGTGCAGCACCAGGGGTAAGCACGAAGATCAGCGGCGTTGCGCAGTTGGAGTCGTTGTAGCCTGCCATCAGATCGAACGGAGGTGGCTCAATGAACTGCTGGCCGATCATCTCCTTCACGAAATGCATCACTGCAGGCACTACACTGTCGGGACGAATGCAACGAAGTATGATCAGTCGCATGAAATGATCGTACGTCTCGTAATCGGGGTCGGCTAAAATCTCATCAATCACTGCAGCAGGATCGACAGAGGAGTACGCTCTGTGGTACTCATCCATCTTGGAGGTGAAGATTTTGGTGAATCCAGCAAAGCCTTTCATCTTTGACACGGCGATAATTTCACCCCACATCTTGTCCGAAAGCCAACCGTTCTCTTCACCCCCTGGGTTGGGAATTTCCAAGTCCATCGCAGTGTTTCCTTGCAAGAAGAATCTGAACAGTGGGTGGCTCATCTTATTCTCTCCGAGCAGAACCTTGGATGTTAGGAGGAACGAGAAGAGCAGCTTGTCCTTCTCGAACAGAGACCGACACACATTCACGTAAAGGGTGTACGTGAACGAATCGTTAAGGTTCTTCAGGCGTTCTTCGAGGATGTTACTTTTCGTAGCATTCTGAATAGCGATGATGAAGAGATTAATGAACCACTCCAAAGAATATTGGTACATAGGATCGACGCCAGCAAGGTCGGCAATGCAGAAGAAGAGCTGTGCGGCACGGAATGCCACTGGCACGTAGGACTTGCGCGTTTGGGCGATGATGACAGTCATCTTTCCAGCTTCCTTGACCTTCTCCTCGATCATCACGGAGGTCACCTTAGACTCAGACAGCGTGTCAATAAGCACCTCGTCGTCGAGGATGTTACCTTCCGCTTCCTTTAAGAGCTTCAGGATGGTGTCCTCGATTTCCTTGAGCTGCTTCTTGTTCTCGGCATCTTCGATCACCAACTGCACACGCTTAGCTTCAAGCTCGGGCTGCTCCTTCGCTACTGCAATGCCAAGCATCTGATCTTCAAGACCATCTTGGGTGGCCATAAAGTTGAGCAGATTCACCTTCACACACGTCTCAGGTGCGTAGTGGGGGTTGCTCATCTTCGTCGTGATGTAGAAACGGAACTTCCAGTCATACTCCACGGTGTTGTCACCAAGACGAATCGTGGCGATGCCACCCTGTGTGACGACCTGCTTGAGAAGCACAGACTCCAAGACAGGATCCAAAGTCTCGGGAGCGTTTTCCAGCAAAACCGGATGGCCGAACTGGATGGCGTTTTCGATCGTACGCACGAAAGTGTTGCTGGTCTGCTTGACCACCTTGAGTGAGTTCGCACCTTCCATGTTCTTGACCCAGCGGTTAGCCTGGCCCTGAGGGTCAATCATCAGAGGCCAACTCTGAGATTTGAAAAGCATGATGGCGTTCTCGATCGAAAAGGAGTCGTTGGGGAGCTTGTCGATGGTCCAAGCACGAATCTTCACAGGCTCGCCAAGAGTTTCAGCAAGTGAAAAAGTTTCAGAGCAGGTGATGTTCTTGTCTTTGAGCAACTTCGACCAGTCTGCGACCGCCTGCGAGCGGTATGCCAGCGTGAACGCACCCATGTATGCGATGACGCCTGCACTGAGCATGATGTCACCAACAACGTTGTCATAGGTGACTTGCAAATCTGCGGAAAGTTGAGTCCAGCGGACACGCTCACCGCCAAGTCCACCGATCAACTGTTCAGCACGAACGAGCTTCTTCGAGCAATCATCGACCTGGTTCTGCAGATCGATCTTCTTCTGGTTGGCAGCGTCGAGCCCCTTCTGCAGTGCAGCCACTTTGTCAATGACCTCCTTAAGAAGCGCCTGTTTCTCGGCTAAACTAGCAGTAGCAGCAGCGAGCTCTCCTGTGGCGATCTTAAGAGCCGCCTTCTTTGGGGCAACAACCTTTGCTACACGGTCGTAGACAATCATAGCGTGGACCCACTTGCACAGGCCAGCAGCAGCGACGGAAGCCTTCTTGACAACCTCGGGAGTGAAATCGTCACGCTCTGTGAAAGGCTTCACTTTCGCGACGATGTCGGGATGGATGTTGTCTTTGTCGTAGTCCATAAGATGGTTGAGGAATTTAGAATCTCCGAGAAGAATCTTACACGCTGGGCCCCAGTAGTCGTCGATCTTCTTGGTACCGCCTTCGGGGTCTTTGATCTTGTCAGGCTTGACGCTCATCATGAGACAGACAGCGTGCATGGTTGTCTTGACACCCTGCGGGGGCTTCTTCATCGCCTTCACTTCGCCGATGTCGCCTTTACTGAGAGTCTTGAGTGCTTTCACCGCGTTTTCCATCGCAGGAATAGCCTCAGCAAGGTCAGCTTCGCACGAAGTCTTCATCTCGTTGGCAGAAGCGGCTTGAATGTTGCACGCCGCTTCCTCTTTCTCGACAAAGGCCTTCTTGATGTCAGCCTCCTTCTGCTGAACACCGATAGTGACAATCAACTCGTCTGTTGCAATGGTTGCCTCTTTGAGCTTCGGTTGCAGTGCCTTGAGTTCCTCTTGCATGCTAGCGACTTGCTCGCCAGTGTCGACAAGCTTGGCCAGGCCATTATCATAACGACTTTTGGCCTCCATGATCTCATCTCGCTGCAGGTCAAGCAAGTTCTTGAACGTGCTGATTAGCGCAAGGTACGAGGTTGGCGTGACATAGTAGTATCTACCCTGCCTGCTTAGGTACTGGCGGGACATTTCTTGCGTCTTCTTCTGCATCACCACGCACACATCCATGACACCTGCCTTGACTTCGTCGGGCATCTCGACGGAGTGCAAGAAGAAGAGTGCAACCGAACTGAGAGCCTCTTCTGGCCACGCGGTGAACCAGTCGATGGTACAGCAGTTGACGAGCGAGGGGAACATACGAAGACGAGAACGGAAAGCATCGCCGATGGGACTGAAAGCCAACACCACGTGAAGTCTGTTTCTGCACTCTTCCACGAAGTACTTGTACACCTCAGCGGGGTTGCCTGTGTTTACACCCGCCTCGCGAGCACGCGCAGACACACCTTCGCTGATAAGAGTCATGTCCTCTCCGTTGAAAAGGTTGGCAACTTCACCCGTGTTCAGAATGCCGTTGATATCTTCGACAAATCCTTCATTCACGATCTGGGTATCCGAAAACATGAAAGTAGTCGGCTCCTCGTTGATGCCACAGTTCATCAGAACCTTCTTGAGGTCGTCGTGCCACTCCACCTTGCCGTACGTCTTCGAGATTTCGATTTGGAATAGCTCGAACTCCGCGATGTGGGTGGCCAGGATGCACATACTCTTACGGCCAGAACCGCCGACGCCTACAAGTAGCGCATTACCTTGAGGCTGGTTGATGACACGACTGATGCGAGCAACGTGCTCGATGGCATTCATGAAAAGCACCAGTGACATGGGGGCAGAGGTGATCTGGTTGTAGTCATCAAGGTATTCATCACAGACGACTCTCAGGTGGTCGTGATCTACAATTTCTGCATATGGCTTCTTCAGATTCTTAGAGTCAATGAAGTTTCCGTAGACGAGATCTGAGGGTAGCCCTTTGGGCGTGCCAGCAACCTTCTTGTATTCTAACGAGAAGTGCACCTTTACCTTTTCAATGATGGCCTTTGAGAACCATTCACGGTCTGGGTCATCGATGAGACGATCGCAGAACACACGCATGGCTTCGTGGCTCCAGAGACGAATCAAGTCAGGTGCAGTCTTCAGAGTTTCCTTGTCGCCCTGCAGTACTCCCGCGAAGACCTTGGAGAGATCACGCAGGTTGAAAGTGTAGTGGCTCTTAGCAGGAGTCGGCAGCAGCGATTTGGATATGCTGTTGTAGATATCAACTGAAGCAGCTACGAGGGAGGTGCCGGCGCCTTTGACAGCGGACGGGAACGGGGCGAGGAACCAATCAAGGATAGTGCCGAAAACTGAGCACAATGTGTCGTTGCTGAATGGCACGAAGTTGACAAGGTTGAAGTGGCGGATGTAACGCTGCGTGATATGATTGCGTCCTCCGCCTGGAGGGCCCATGGCAGTGATGAATTGAATATCGACAAGCTGCCTGAAGGTGTTTTCCTTGCGGTCGTACCACCCACCGTGGTCCATCCACTGTCGGAGGATCTCAATAGGAGGCTGGGCACCATACTCCTCTTTCTTCGGCATGTTCAAGTCGTCAACGAAAATGATAGCGACCTGGCCAAGAGGAGGCCCAAGCACACCCTTTCTGCGCTTGTCCAGCTTGGAGTCAATGATGTCCTGCGTCTGGTTCGAAGAAGTCTGAGCAGAAAAGTTCAAGAAGTACGGTTTGTACTTATCCGGCATACCACTGAGAAGTTTGCGGTTGATGCTGGCAGACTTGCCAGTGCCGGTATCTCCGGAGCAAAGCATGTGCATGCCGTGAAGGAGCAGAGTGTTCATGAGGAAGTTGTTTCGCTCCGTGTCCACGGTTGGCACCAAGATGGAGCTGTATGAGGCACCCTTGGGGATAACGAACTTGCCTGCTAGTGATACCCATGAGTTCCAGTTTAACTTCTTCGCATCAAAGCAGTAGTCGTAAATGGACATCTCAGCTGGGATGTCGACCTTAGCGACGCGACCCTCGTCCTGGACGTAGTCAGGCGACTTCTTGATGAAGTCCTTCCATTCGTCGCAGTCTCCCAAGTTATCATTCGTGCAGACTCTCTTGATGAACTCGTCAAACTTTTGGCGCCCTGCGGGGTTGATGCAAGCACCAACAGACCATGTGAGCGCTTGCAAAAACAAGCCGTCCAGAGCCTTGTGGTGGTCCGAACCCATGCCCTCCGGCACGTCCAAAAAGCAGTGAAGCAAGCGAATGCAGCTCGATGCTAGCTCCATGAATGTGATTGGGACAGGCTTGGAGCAGAACTTCTCGACGAAAAACAGCAGAGGATCCAGCAACCAGTCGAACAGACCCTTGATGTAGTCGCGATGAGGAGTCAGCGAGTCGGGCGCCCATCCAAGCGTCTCGAGCTCCTGATCAAACCATGACTCGAGGACGATCCCCCAGCCGAAGTTCTTGGGCTCGACGAACACGATACCGACACGGGAAACAGTCGCAGGCGAAGCTTCTTGCAAGTCTTCCGTCTCGAACATCATGGTCATCACATCGGACATCTTCACGATCTCGCCACTCATGAGGCACAGCTTCTTGTTATCATCGAGGACGGTATTCATGTTCTCGATCCACACAGCGTCGACAGGGCCATCGAACATAACCCACTTGCGAAAAGGGGAAGGGTCCTTTGCGGCGTCTCTGTACGTGCATGCCAGCACACCGTCGGACCACTCGTGAGTGTTGTCGTCGAAATTGCCGTACAGCTGACCAGAGGTGATTGACTTGGGATTCATGGTGAAAATCTCGATCTTCTCCGTGTGCTCGTTGCCGCGCTCGTTGCACAAAGTCATAGCCTTGGCCAACACGTATAAGATGCTCGTCTTGCAACCGTACGTTTCTCCGACAAGCATGAGGCCGTGTCTCACGAGGATCATCTCGTAGAGCTGGATGCATTTCATGGTGAAAGCGGGCACTGGCTGCAATGTTCTCTTGGGGTTCTCAGAAGTGTCGGTCATGCCGTTCTTCACCCAGACGCCCATCTTGCAGGCTTCGTCGATGGTAGGAATGAGGTCGCCATGGTCGGGGGATGGGAGCTCGACGCCTGGGAAGAGGTCGGCAGTGATACCTCTGAACAGAGGCAGGTCTTGCTGCATGAACTTGGGGAGGTTCACATCATTCACAGATCGCAGCACGATCTTTGGCTCGGTCCAGAAGGGATCGTGGCCCAGCTGTTGTCGCAGGTTACCAGCGGCGACGAGGATGGAGTTCACAGCACGCATGCCGTAGTCGTAGTGCTTCTGCGATGAGAGCTGCTCGGAAGACAGCTGCAGCACCTGCACGAGCTTTCGTGCGTTGGCACGAGCGTCTGTGAAACCGAAGGAGTAGAGGCGGATCTCACCGATGAGAGCATAGTCGGGAACCATCATAGCGCAAGGGCGGAAGAGAGCCTTTAGGTTATCGGGCAACTCGGCACGACCGGCGTAACCAGGGTTCATGGTGATGTACACATTGCAGTTGGGGTTAAGTTTGATGTAAGTTCCTTCAAAGTGGAACTTCTCTACATGTGCCTTTTTCGCTTCGTTGATGGTGAGAATCTGCTGCGCAATCACGGAGAGCACCTCAATGTTGATACGGTTAAACTCATCGAAGCAGCACCAGGAGCCACAACCGGCCAAACCCTTGAAGAACTTTGCCATGGCAAGGAAATCAAGACCGTCGGAGCAGTTAAACACCACACACTGAATGGCAACAGCTTTCGCGAGATCTTTCACCGTCTCTGTCTTCCCAGTCCCTGCAGGGCCTTCTGGGGCACCACCATAACCCAAACCTACTGCACCCATCATGGTACGGTAACAACGGTCCGTGAGTGGCGTGATGACAAGACGCATGGAGTTCCCTAGGTACTCGTAGCCGTACTTGATGGTGGCGTTCACAATCCTCGCGAGGAGCATGTCGTCACCTTTGCCGGTCTCCGGATCGGGTTCCCAGTAGTAGCGCAGCTGCGACATCCACTCGAAATCTGTTACCGCGTTCACCTGCTTTTGGATCATGCCCATGATCGTATCACGCGCGTGCACGTCAATCACGACGAGCGCGCCGATGGTTTTCCTCATCATCTTTGAGAGACCACCACGCACAGCCATGACGATTTCTGTCAGCTGGGCGTTAAGCTCCTCTACGAACTCCGCCAACGCTACGGGTCCACCCCGCTCGTCCAAAATATGCTTCGTCACGTCCCTTGTCCAGTAAACCTGACTGACGCCAAGGATCACCTGAGCGGGCCAATTGTGCGTCCACTCAGTTCGGGGGGTTTTCGCGTAGTCCAGCATTGAGCGCGCAGTGGAGTCCTTGATAGAATCCCACATCATTTGTTCGAGCTCGAGCAGCCACATTTCTACATTGCCCTTGTTGACACGAGTCTCAGGGTCGACGCACTCCTTCAGTCCGACAATCTCGCCTTCAGAGGAGATCATCTCCGTGATCTTCAGGTCCTTCTCGAATTTGACCTTATTGCAACCCTCGAAGCATTTGCCCAAATGAGGCTGCACCGCACGCGGCTCTTTGGTTTGAGACAGAATCTCAAGCAGCTCATCGTTGGAAAGGAAGAAGAACCGGGGGAAGTAGAGACGCTTCGTCTCAAGGTAATCGTTCAGCCCCTTTTGGATCTCTTGTAGTTTCTGATTTGCAGACACAAACTTCTTGAGAAGACCGTCTCTCTCGGCGGCGGCCATGAATCTAGGTTCATCGACCGTATCGGCCATGCTTTTACGCCAAAGTGCGTCCACACTCGCGAATCGTCGCGCCTCCGTGGGCATCTGGCGCATGATATCATCGGATCCGAAAATCGGCTCCAAATACAACCACGTTTTCTGGCACTCCACCCACTCATCTAACAGCTGCTGGGAGTACTGAAGCTTCTTTTCCCATCGCTTGCACTCCATTTCAATAGGCTTGATGAAAGGTGAGCCGCGCATGGTCTGCACCTTCACAATGTGGTCATCAAGTAGAGTCACGATGTCGTCAACGCCACGGATCAAGTGCGTTCCAGACTCCTTGTATGCCAGCACCTCAAACTCCATCGGTTCCCACTCAGATATCATGTTCTGCAGCGCCTTCTCAAGGGAGTATTCTTTCTCGGCGGCAACGCACACGGACTCAATGAGAGTTTGTTCCCCCTGCAGGTTCATATCTAACAGCTGCTGGAGGGTGAGCTCTTCATCATCAGCAGAAATGTTCACTTCGCGGCCTAATTTCTCTCCGATCTTCGTACTAAGATCAGCCCAATGTCTGTCTCGTAATGCCGGTGATGCGAGACTCTTGATCACTGGCAGGTACTGCTTGAATTTCGTGGTGCGATCACGGAGCTCCTGTGCCACTTCGGCAGAGGACGGTGATTCATCGTTGAGACTCTTGACGAGCTTGTAAGAAGTTTTCCACCATTTCATGACATCTGCGTCGATTGCATCGGCGTTCAACTGCACAAACGGGCCAGTCAGCCAATTATTCTTGCTCATCTCATAGTCAGAGAGCATGTTCCATAAATTGAAGTAGGGCTCAAAGTTGGTCTGGAGCATGTCGAGAAGCGCATACTCAGTCGGTGGGAATCCGAACACCTTCTCGCGATTGTTGAAATCTTCACCCTGCTCCTTTGAGCTCTGAATATCGTCCATGAGGAGATTGGCCGCTTCGGCGTGCTTCCGGAGCTTCTCTACATCTCCGAATTCTTTGAAGCCTTCAACGTCCTTCTCGATTTGTTCGAGAGTCAGATTAAACTGCTCCTTTTCCAGGGCAAGGGCGTCCATCATCTTCACCTTGCCCTACCCAGTGCTATTTCAACATCGAGCATAGATTTGTCAATCAATCGAGGCCATTCCTTCGTCGACCACGCAAGGGTGAAATCTTCCTCAGACAATCTGTTGCAGAAGGGGTCGAGCATTGCCAAGCGCTTGTGAATGTCATCCACCTCGTCCTTCATGTTGTCGATGGTGACCTTGCTGTCTTCCATGAAGTCCTTGAGCGCCTGAAGCTCCATCTCGTTCTTTGGCTTCTCGTTAATGCGAGTTTCTATTGCCTTGTAACGATTGACCACGCTCTCGTTCTGTGTGCGGGCCTCTGCCACGACACTATCCATCAATGCGGCGTAGATCTCCTTCGCCTTTGAAGACAACTCAGCTTTGATACCCGTGCAGTCAACGCGAGTCATCGAGAACAACTGCTGGTCGAAAGCGAGTGTCTGAACCTCCTCGGAAATCTTGTACATTTCCAAAATCTGGCATTCCCACTCGTGAAGTGTTGGCTTCGGTGTGCTCTTGGCAAAATTGGACACAAACTCTTCTACGTCGACTTTTGTGATGTATGCGT
>Ga0307400_10000074_pt1 | contig 10887 bp, 19 predicted proteins | sample SouOceMetPS10317_FD_200441 | JGI IMG/M metagenome (GOLD analysis project Ga0307400, IMG submission 200441) | Metatranscriptome of marine eukaryotic phytoplankton communities from Antarctic Ocean - PS103-17 (Eukaryote Community Metatranscriptome) | ecosystem: Environmental > Aquatic > Marine >... | reverse complement strand
TTGTCGATGCTTTGTGGTTTCATGAAGATCTCGAGTGGGTCGAGACTGTAGAGAGGCACCATTAATTGGTCGACAATTTGTTTCTTAGGTTCTTCTTCTTGAACGAGGTCAATTGTGTCGATTAGTTCCTTCGCCACTTTGGTTTAGTCTTATGTAAATTCGATGGCTTCACGCACATAGACTTAAATGACGTCTAGGTCCGCTTGGTTTTCTGCTTTTGAGCCGTACACGTAAGATGCGACCTGTCTGGCGAGTTGCTGGAAGATTGGTGACTTGGAAATGTCATCTTTGCCCTCGGACCCCTTCTGCGCGGATGTGTATGTTTCCATCGCTTTCTTAGACAATTTCAACAGGGCGATCAGTTCATTTTCTGTTATCTCAAACTTGCTGTTAAATCCTTTCTACCCTAGATATGATCTTTCAGTAAGTAGTGCATGCAAGAAGCATGTCGAGAAAACAATTCTCTTTTCGAGTGTTCTGTTGACGAAGTTGGTTAATTTGTCTCTGTCTGAAAGGTCAAATTCTTCGAAAGCGAGTTCAAGGGTGTGCTTCATTTGGTTCATAAACCCATGCTGTTTCTCGAAGGAATACTTGATCGAACTGTGTAGAATTGAGATCGGGAATTCGTCGAATGCCTCGGTCACAATGAATATCTTGACATTCAGTTTGTCAACCATTTTGCTCAACTCCTTGATATCGTGTTCAAGTAGTGGTAGATAACTCTTGTACAGCTGACAGTTGTCAATTTACAGCCATTTGGACTTGTTGGTCTTAATCAACTCTAAAATGGAGGACTGTACACGTGCTTTGTTCGGTTCGTAGATCTCGCCGAGTGACACTTTGAGCAACTCGATCTTGCCTTCACTGTCTTCCCTTTCTTTCAACTCCTGTAGAATAGCGCCGACTTAGTTTTCAGGTTAAGTGCCTTTTTGTTTGACTATGACGACAAACGGATTCTCCTTTTAGGTCTTGAGCACTTTATCTAAAGATGGCATGCCTTCGGGCACTTACTCGTCGCCCAAGTTGTCTTTAATGAATTCAGCTGCAAACTGTGGGAACACGTCTGGACGCAATACTTTACACAACAGCAGTTTGCACACAGCGTCCTTGTCGGCTGCGTTCTTGCCCCACACTCCTGGCAGTCTGCTGAAGTCAGGTTTGTTAAACCACGACAACCATTCATCCTTCGACAACTTAAATCCTGAGATGAGCCCTTTCATTTTGGTGAGTTTCAACTCCAGACAAATCATCTGCTCCCACTGTTCTTGACTGACGAACATATTGTGCGGCTAGGACATGGCAGCCATTTCCTTCGTAGGTTTGGCGGGTTTTACCTACACCAGTTTTTCGAACAACATTGCCCAATACGCCTCATCGATTTTGATTTTGATATCTTCGTCTTCGTAAAGAATGCCGGTGGTGCGGACAGTGAGTATCAAAGCAAGTATCAGTTTGTGACTTGCTGTTAGACCAGTCTCGGCCCAGCATTAGAAACTGTATCTGATTTTTTTGTTCAATGTATCAATCTTTTTGTCAGGGGTGTCGAAGTTTTTGATGTCATGAGTTTCTTAGAAGTTTCGCAGCTCTGATCTGAATAATGTCATGTAGTTCATAATTGAGAATTGGTACATGTGACTGATTTTAGACATTTCATACAAGATTTAGTATAGTTTGCTACCAAGTTTCGCGACTCTGTCGTTCAGTAATCTGTTTTCAAAGAAAAATTTCTTCTTGTCATCATAATCATTGACACAGTCTTCTTACAATTGTTTCAATTGTTGTTAGTCTTCGAAATTCTGTTTAAAGACCTTGTGTCTCAGGAAGTCGATATCTGAAATCAAAAATCTCAAGACTTCTTGTTCCTTGTTTTCGACTTTAATTTTCTGATCGCGAACAATTTTCTCAATCTTGAAGTATGATCTAAACTGCTCCAATGACTCTTGTTTCTAGACAATGTTAAGCAATTTCTTCTCGAGAGTGTCAGGTTTGAGTGCAAAGTTCACAATGTTAAGTCGTGTCGCAATGTCTTGACTCAACTTCACTTTAGCTGAATTGTTGATAATGAAAAGCTTGAAATTAGGGTTCTAAACAAGTTCACAGTTATTGAAGAGGATTTATTGTGAATTATTATTTGGCTTAGTAAAGACGTTTTTGTCGATTAAGTTTACGAGTGCAGGGTCAATTTCACATTTTTTGTCCAATATGATGATAGCTTCTCCATTGACAACTGCTTTCGAAACAATGTTCAATTACTTTTCTCCGGATGGTTGGTCGAATATATAATCAGATTTAATCTTAAACAAATTTACTAGCCAGTCGTAAGCCTGGTATTGCGGGTCGAGCAATTAGTTGGTTCTATTCTGTTTGATTGTTATGATGGCGCTTTCTGCGTTGAAATTATCATCAGGCAAATTGTAATCCTTCCATACATTTATGGTTTCTTCAGTCGAATTGAACTTAGTGAAACTCTATTCATCGTTGATTTTGATGTTGTAGATTTGCAATTTTTCGTAGAATTTCTTCATTAGAGCAGGTCTGTCTTTCTCGAAACAGATACCGCCTTAGACCATCATGGCAGCTGCAAGAATACTGTCGGCATCGATGAACTGTCTCTGTTTTTCGAGTAACTCTCTCTTGCCTATGTACTCCTTGTGTTCCGAGTCAAGCTGACCCAGCATTTCCTGTGCACTACCTGCGTCGGCCTCCATCTCAATTAATTGTGATTCGAACTCTCCGTTTTCGTTTGTAATGCTTTCAATGTCATCTTCAATGGCTTGTTGTTTGTTGTTGAGATCTTCAATTTGTTGATCGAGTTCGTCGAGTCTGGCTTTAGATTCATCAAGTTTCTTCTTTTGTTCGACTACCTTGTCAATCTTTGGACCGAATTGCAAGCACTGGTTGCCTTATGCTTCCAGTTTGAGTACATACGAGCACCAATTGCCGATGCATTGCGACTTCTTAGTCATCAACAACACGTTGAATTCTTTCTTTTTGGTTATCTTTTCCAGTTTCCTTAAAACCGTCTGATTTATGCGAGACTTGTATTCTTCCTTGACTCCGTCAGGTTTAGCCTTCAACTCATTAAGGTAGTCTGACAACTCCTTCTACTCTTTGATCGCACTGACCATTTTGATAGCTTGGCATGTCATTTGAATCTCGGCACTGATATTATCTTTCGTAGAATAACCTACGATCTCACCGCAGTCACCGATAGTCAAGCGACGCAATTCTTCATTACACTTCTCATATTAAGGTTCGACTTCTTTCATGAGAATGTTCAATTCCTGTTGTTTGTTCTCAAACAGGGTGTTTAAACTCTTCATTTTCTCACGTTCTTCGCCTTGTTCTTTGTATTTCTCTTCTAACTCTGCTTTCAGGTTGTTGATTTCTGAATTCTTGGTTTCGATTTCTTCGGTTTTCTCTTTAATTTTCTCTCTCTGTTGTGCGATTTCCTTGATACGTTCGTCGAGCATAGTTTTGGCCGCTTTTAGTTTGATGATGCCCTTTTGGTAGTTCTTAAGCAGTGAGCTTATCTTCGTAGTTTCCTGATTCCTTTACTCGATAACCAGTTTGACGAAGTCTTGTATATGTCTTGAATTGACGATTTTGACCTCTTGATTCATGATCTTGAGATGTTCGAAGAATTTGTCGCACTCGTCTTAAGTCTCAGTGATGAAGCTCTTCAATTGTGAAATGAATTGGTCGTCTACGTCATCATTTTGCGTTTTCTTGATGTAGAACTCGGCAACTTCAGTGAGCACTGACTTCGGCATTGGCCAGAAGTGCATGATAGTAGCATCCAAGAAGATTGATGGTTAGTTTTTCATTATTGTTTTGAAGTGGAGCTAGTCCGGTTTGACTCGCAACATGACTTTTAAGTTATGTTTGAGGTTTTGTTTGTAGACGTCATACAGAGGAGCTGATTCCAAAGCCTCGTATTCTGGCTTCTGTGCGCGGATGTGGTTAACGATCTCCATTCTCTCATCTTTCGACTAGTAGAGAGGTAAGTCGCCGTGATTGAACAAATAATTGATGTCATCAGCTACTTTTTCATCATCGAGCGCGCTTTCAGACAGGATTACACACTTGCGTTCGAATTCTCCGTCATCGCAGTTTGATCCGCAGTGTACGACGATTTCTTTGAATCTGTTGTAGAACTTGATCTATTGTTTGCTGACTTCCAACGCTTCAACTTCGAGTTTCCCTTTACCTATGAGATAGCACGCGAGTCTTGTAGTAAGAGTCGCACCTTATCCTTTGTGACCGATCATGACGACTTAACCGTTGTCGTAGAACAGTGCGCGCATAGCTTAACACAAGTAACGCAGGGCATCGTCGATGAGTATGAAGTCAACAGATCCGCGGCTGCGATCCGAGTTGAAATTCTCGAGTTTGCTGACCAGGTCCTCGCGGAATGTATCATGGAACTTATCTGTACAGTCGGTGTACTCGTAGTCTTCATAGAACTGTTCGAACAAGAACACGGGTTGCATCTGCAGCTCGATAGGACGGCCGTCGTTTGCATTACTAGATGGTGCTTTGCAGCCAACTCCTGACAAGTCACGTTTTTCGAGAGTGTCTTTGACAATTGGTTCGATGCACTCGAAGTAGGTTTTAATGTCTTCGACGCTATTCAAGCGGTCGAGGAACTGTCTGTTTAATTCATTTTAGAGGACTTTGGCCAATTGGTCACTGCTGACTGGATTTTTAATGTCAATTTTGAACAGGCCTCTGTACACTCGCACTATGTCTTTAAACGAAAAAATGTAGTATTCCTTGCCGGCGGTTGGCTTGAAATTCTTTTCAACCATTCTAAGAGTTTGAACAGCGGCTTTACATACTGACTCTACATATTTTGTGTCTTCAAGTCTTGTTATTTTCTCTACGACAGCCGCGTATAAACTGGAAACTTATTGAGTGTCAGGCACATAATTCATTTAATACTTCATAAACTTACTTGAGAATCTTGACTGCATTTGTTCACGTCCGAACAACTTGTCTGAACTGACACAGATGACTGGATTCTTTTCGACTGTATGCCATTTGAGTGAGTGTTTGTCTTACCATCCGGCATTCTCGGTCTAGTAACGGATTAGTTCGTCTGTGGACCTGACTCCGAATGCGTCTGAACGCGGCATGTTGATGTCGTCCAGAATGAATGCCATTTTCATGTTGGCGTCGATGTTGACGAGGTTAGGACCCATTTTGATGTACATGGCGGCTAGTGCGCTGTATAGCTTACCACATGTCTACCCGTAAGGCATCTTGAGTTAGTTGGATTGTTATGTTTCAGCCAGTATTTCGAGGCCCTTGCACACTGTAAGTGTTTTAGCATTGGATCTCGGTCCAACTACCAATAAATTATGTCGCTGATCACCACCTTTCGTTAGGTTGAGGTCTTTAAAGAATGCTGCTTAATCATTTATATTAGTGTTTGGACACAATGCAATATTCGCCAAGTGCAAAAGATACTAGACATTGAGAGTAGGTAATAACACGTCTTCAATATTCTTAAATTTGTGCAAAAATGCTTCAGATGTAACATTGTCAATTTTCCTGAAGTCTCCTTTAGCGTCAAGCACTGTATAGTCAAAGACAGAGAATTCCTTGAACACGTCCCGGTGCAGTGTTTTCAACAATTGCTCGAACTTCTTTTTGTCTGTGCAGATTAATCCCATCGACTTCACTATTGACACGTAAAAGTGTTTTTCGAGTGTTTCTTGTTACTCAGTTACTTTTTCGGCGAGCATATCGTCGATGTTTACCTCGAAGTCGAACTTGCACCTTGAAACCGACTCCATAAAGTGAAACAAAAACGAGTGCAAGAACTCACTGGTGTTCGTTGGTATCCCTTTTTCAAAGTTGTTAAATTCTTCCATAATAGGACTCAATACTTCCTTGCATAACACTTGAAGTTGTTCTTTCACGAATTCTTGTTCAGTGAAATTGTCGAGGAATTTTTTGATTTTGTTTTGAATCTAGCTAGATGATTGTGGGAAGTTGATGATCGCAAGTCTACTTACTGCAGGTGCGGACAAATTGATGAGATCGGAGGTCTCGAACAACAACTTGACATTCGGCACATTATTGATGCGACTGCCGTTGGTGAGTGTAAGCATCTGACTGTCGTCCAGGACTGAGTTCATTGATTCAAACCAGACCGGATCGATCGGGCCATCTAACACGATCCATTTGTGCATCATTCTGTCAATTTCCTGCAGGTAGCGAGTGATTGACTCGGAGTCGATGAATGTAAGTTTCTTACTGAACTTTCTGAATATGTTGCCAAAGACGCCTTCCTTCCATTGTTCGCGTACGTACGAGCCGTAGAATTCTTCAACAGTGAATGTTTTAGGGTTGATTTTCCTCACGTCAACTAGACCGTTACTTTCGACCGACTTGTTTACCTCATTTAGGTATGAGCGGAACATTTTGAGACCCACTTCTGAATCTTTCGACTTATTTGGTTTTTCATCTGTCTTAATTTTCTCTTCGCACCTAGCTTCGTAGAATTCTTTGAATTGTGGCAGCAAATTAGCATTGATTTGGCTTTTTAGAGCTTCAATTGCCGTTGACTTGCCACAATACGTATCACCTACTAAAACTATTCCTTGTCTCACTTGCATCACATCTTCAAGTACTCCTACTTTGTATTCCAGTTCAGGGTTTTTCAAGATACCAACTTGCGCCAAGTGGTGTCTCGATGATTCCATTACTAATGCCTCCTTGTCTTTTACTGACTTGATGTATTTGGCATTTAATTCGAGTGAAAAGCATGCATTCACTACATTGTTTTAAGTTTCCAAGTCTACGATTTTGATGACAGGTTTTATAATTGTGTGCACAGCCTTGAGCAAAATCAAGTGCGATTCAGCTTTGACTAAATCTTTATTGTCTTCATTGTTCTTCATGAAATTTAGCAACTTGTCAGAGGCATTCAAGAGGATGGTTTTGAGTGTCCTTTGAGACCAGTCATAGTTCTTGCTGGTCAAATTTGACTGAAGAGTGCTGAACAACATAGCTAGTTTCTTTGCATTATCTTTCGGTTTGTCGAACCCTTACAAATCCAACAAAACTTCTGAAACTTTCTGCACTCCTGCAAAAACAATCTTTATTTCTCTGAAAAAGCTCTTGATGTTATCAGGCAATTCGAATCTTCCGCTCAGTAGGCTAAATTAAGGATTCATTGAGACAAATTAAGAGTGGTAGATTTTAGAATTAGTAGGGTTACGCGACTCAGTCAATATTTTGCGTTTCCTCTCTTCGAACTCGTTGAATGATGTGGCGATAACCGACAAATTCTTCGAACTAATTCTGTTGAACTCCTCGAACATACCCTACGCTTGTGCTTCGAACACGCCCAGTATAAACGAGTAAATAAATTTAAGTGAACACTCTTCTCCGCAGTTCAGCAAAACAGGCATGCGAGCTACTAGTTTGCTGAACTCTTTAATTGTCTCAGTCTTGCCTGCTCCTGCAGCCCCAACCACTGCGGCTCCTTTGTTTAGTTTCAATGAAGTGACAATGTTCAACCAACATCTCTCTGTGACAGGTGTAATAACGAATCTGGAACTAATACCATTCTACTCCCAGCCTTACTTCACCTGGTGGTCGATCACATTCAAGCGGATCTCAGTCGCACTTTCTCCTTCCTTTCGGAACTTGAAGATGGAATTCCACTCCCATGAGCTGGTGGAGGTAATGTTGAGTTCTGAGATTTCCTGCATATAAATGCATGTGCCGAGGATTTGGATGGCACGGTAGCGCAGTTCCGGTTCCTTGGAGATGGTTTTGAATTCCTTGATGCAGTTGATCATGAGCATGAGTTTCTTGGCTTTCTGTTTCTTCTTGCCTTGGTCCAAGTTGCGTTCGAGTTCGTCGCGGAAGACCAGTTGCATCCCGAGTAAGATGAGTTGGTTCGGTTACTGTCTGAGCCACTCGCGGAAGGTGTCAGTCAGGTTGTTGCCTTTGCTGCCGCCTTCAATGCGGTTTTCGATATTCGACTTCTGCTCGCCGAATTTAGAAATGAATGACGTGAGTTTCGCCTGCATGTTTTTCTTGATCGATTCTTCGAGTTTGCGCAACCACACCTCGACATTTTGTTCTCTCTTGATTTCCACGGTTTCTTTCTCGAATGTGACTTCTTCAGTTTCGTTTCCTTCTTGTGCGATGACACCTGTGATTTTAGACTTCATTAAACCTTTCGAATTGTCTTCAACGATCCGCATACGTTCGATGCCGTTGAACATTTTCGTGATCTACTTCTGCATCGAGCGCGGGTTGTGTCCTTGCCCGATAATTCTCAGCAAGTCTTTGTCGGACACGAAGTAGAATCTTTAGAATTGAGTTCTTAGTTTGGACAAGTACTCTTCGATGCGTTTGTGTCTCTCTTCAAATTTGCTGTGTAGTCTCGCTAGCTTTTTTGATATGTCAGCAGAAGATAAAACCTCTTCTACATTATCTTGAGCTTTAACAAATTCAATCAATTCCAATTACTCAGTTTCGTAATTGCGGAATGGACCTTGGATTGTGTTGAGGACGTAGTGAGCATCTTGCACCAATGTGAATGCCTCTTTCAAGTGTTATTAACTTTTCTGGACAGAGTATAGGAACTCAAAGGTGTCTGTGATGTTTGTGATCTTGCGCTCCCACATCTCAATTTCGGTCATGAAGAACTCCTGTTATCCTGACACTTTATACTTCGCCAATAGCATTTTGTGAGTGTTGAAAATCTGGGATAGTTGTTGATCTTTGTTGATGCGATCTTCGTATTCGAGTTTGACGGTGCTCCATTCGGCCTTGATGTCTAGTAAACCATCTTCGATTTCCTTTTCATGGTTGGATTGGTAAGAAATATCTTTGATTCTTACGTCGTTTGCAATCAGTTCGGGGCCTGACAACTTCTCGAAGTTGAAGTCTGCGTCGGCCGGAGACATAAACTTCATGTTGGTGATCTGTTCTTTGAGTTGAGACCAGTGACGCAATCTTAAGGATGGGTTCTTCAGGTTTTCAATGATTGGGATGCATTTGTTGAAGTTTATTAAGTTTTCTTGCAACAATCCCAACACTTCTGACCTTTCTTTAGGGTCCTTGTGCTTCTCGTCTTGCACAAATTTAGATATCCTCTGAATAAAGTCTGCATGTACACTGTGTAAATGTTGGGTTTCGACTTTGTCAAAGTGTATTTTGTACAAGTTACGTAATTCTTTGTCGAAAGCAACTCTGATGCCCCAAATGTCTTCAATGCGTTTAATGTCTGTTTCAAGATACTCTAAATCTTCGGTATATGTGCATGAAGTTGGGTGGATTTCGAAGAGTTCGATACCGAAATTGAAGAATCCACTTTCTTTGATTCTTTACTCAGTGACTTCTGTTTTGTAGTTCTCGATTTTGTCCATAGCTACTTCCAAAGTGTAATCCTTGACGTCTGGTTTGCCTTTCTCTTACTGGTTAGTTTTGAACTTCTCAATGTCAGTTCTGAATTTCTTGAGATCGACTTCTTCGAACTTTTGTTTGAATTCTTCGTATTTGCCAGTGTATTCCTCATTCTATATTTTCAATTGTTTGTCAATTTCAACCTTAGTGATCTCAACGTTTACCCAACCTTCGACAATAGTTTCTGTTAATTTCGTGTCTGAGTCTTTTTTAGACAAGAACTCTTAAGCGTTTTTGGCTTAATGGTAGTTATCTTACAGTTCTGATTAGTCGTTTTTGCACAACTTGAGCTGGTCAAGTCTTTGTGTTTTAAACTTGAACTTTTCTAGTATATTTTTGTCTTGAGAGTTGTTGGGTTACTCAACACTTTCCTTGAATTCATCCTTGATTTCTTGTAATAAGTTTACAATACCTTGGATGTGTGATATGAATTTATTGCGGATGAGTCCCTTGACATTGCCTCTGATTTCCGTGACTTCATTCAGCAGTTTCTTTTTCAATTGAGAGTTGTTTACCTCGATAAACTGGATCTTGTGTGTAGGGTCGATCTCACCAAAGTCTTTATGAATGGTTTCAATTTGGTTTTCATATCCTAATAAGTCTTGCTACTTCTCCTTTCTTAACATATCTTTTTTAGCTTCATTTGCTTTTTAGCTTGGGGAATTTGGGTCGTCTTTTGGGAATTTGAATTTGTTTTATTTGTCTTTGAATGAGATATTGATTTTATCTTCTTTAAGTTCATTGACTTAATTGATGAATTTCTGACTTACAATGTCAACTTCGCCACTGATTCTGCACAATACTCTGTTGAGAGACTGGTTGATGGAGTCGTTCTTTTTGAATTTCTTCATGGGTCTCTCTTCGAAGCACATCTCTTTGTCGTGACTGAGTTGCATCACATGCTCTTGGAAGTTAGTTACCTCATTCATTACACCTTCGAGATCTTTCTTGACGCTGGTCACGTCTGGTTGGAACGTAATCTTCATCTCGGAAGGTTTCCATAGGTTAGAAATTTGAAGGAATACTTTAGGTTCTTTCTTGGCTCTGTCCCCACACACCGCTTTTTCGAGTTCTTCCATTGAACGCAACATAGAAGAGGAGAGAGAACTGAGTAAGTCTGAGTCGATATTTTTGATGTAGTTTGGCCACTCTTCCTTGATTCTTTTAAATTACTCATCTTTGCCGTCATCTTTATTAAGTGACACTTTGACTTAAGCATCGGATACCGTTTTGAGCACTTCCAAATTGTTTAAGATCAATTCTTTAATCATTTGTCTTTTCTCGCTGAATATTTTTTTGATTGTATCCCACTTTTCGATTTGCATTGATCTGAATTTCTCTGAGTCGACTTTGCGCTTGGCATCAAACACAATCAAACTTGTTTCGCTGATGTCTTTCATGATGTCGTGTATTTTCTGGTTGTTAGACTTGTACGTCCTGATCACATCTTTG
>Ga0307400_10000073_pt1 | contig 10898 bp, 1 predicted proteins | sample SouOceMetPS10317_FD_200441 | JGI IMG/M metagenome (GOLD analysis project Ga0307400, IMG submission 200441) | Metatranscriptome of marine eukaryotic phytoplankton communities from Antarctic Ocean - PS103-17 (Eukaryote Community Metatranscriptome) | ecosystem: Environmental > Aquatic > Marine >... | reverse complement strand
CACTGATTCTGCATAAACATATATCAAACTATAACAATAACACGGTAAGCTTTATCACAGATATCTAAGATATACTCTATGTGCTTGATTCTGAAGGACACTGCGTGATAATACATAATAAATATATTATAAATTACTTTATGTACTGCACTTAGAAATTGGCAAAATTGAATAATTATGAATAATGATTTTATATGATATTTTTTACAAATAGCTAACAATTAAACTGGATACTAAGTAAAGGTTAACTGTGAAATTAAAAATGTTTCCAATTTTGAAGAATACCCTTTAAAAGAAATAATGTAGTCTAGCAAAAAAATGTTTAGGAAGGGAGCTGTGTAATTCAGCACTGCGAGTTTGATATCTTAAGTGCAACAGCAGTTTTTATGTACAGTTTGGGAGTTGGACCACCACCATCATATATATTGTATCATAGTTTTGGCGAGAGGGTGGGAATTTTTGTAATAGACGAGTAGTGTTCGAAATACAGAAACATGGTACATGTTTATGTTGACTGTTCCCCAACCCTACGAATTAACAGGGTCATATAAAAAAAGGAAAATGTAGATACCCAACATGGTAACCCAAGGTCATGGCACGTGTAATACATAGAGCTAAAATTTCATTTAATATCTCAAAGATCTCATATCCTCAGACAATCAGTGTTGTGATATTCAAAAACTTTCCTAAATTAGATAGATATTTCCTGATAACGAATTTGTTGGTGAATTCGTCAGTTCTTTAATTCCCGTATATTTAATGACAGTAAGTCAAATTTTCCCATTTTTTCTCAAATCGGGCGAATTATTTGCCCATTTTGAGAAAAAAATGGGAAAGTTTTGGGGAAAAATACAAAATTTTCCTGAAATTTTCTCACGATTTTTCCCAGTGTAGCCTTGCTTTAATGTAAACAAAAATAATAATAGTATTTTTTACACCAAATATCCACATGTTACTATTTTACGGATGAATCTACAAAGCAATACACTTTAAATGATTAAAAACTAAATATTCAACTAGCATAAGTGAGTTTTCTGCATGATGTTTGCGTTAACGCTATTTTGCTAGTTTGTTAAAGCCTGAAATTATACCAAATGTCAGACCAAATGATGAAGTCAACCGATGGGAGCAAAGCTGAAATACGTATAGAAGAGGCTCGCGGTGGGGGGCCATTTTTCCGAGATCGCTACGGGAAATTGCTCATTATGACACACAACTTTTATATCTGACCGGGTCATCCACACTAAATATGTTAAACAGAATATTATAAACATTATATACCGCAATTCGATGAAAAGACATAAAGAAAGACAGTAAATAAAGTTCCTAATCCGGGCGACTACAAATCTAATCTTGATCGATATTTGATACTGATTTACCCATCGATATATGACTAATGCGTTTCCCTATACTTCTTGAAAGAAAACCTGTTTGTTGATTCTGGTATACCCTACGGTTTCGGATATTCTTTTTATTTTGTTATTTCCGGATCTCGTACTTTCAGCAGCATAAACACACTTCATTTTCGAACTAATAGAATGGAAGTAAGAATTACAGTCTTAAGTAACATGATATTGACTGAATTAGCAACTAACATTAACATAGACCTGCAGAAAACTCAATATTACCGAAAACTCATTTATCACTTTTTATTTTGAAACAAACTTTATTTATCAATGTTACAAATATTGTGTTCAGGGGTTTTCATGATTTGCTTTCTATTTTTGGTGGGGTTTTAAATGAGACCTGATTCTACCAGTGAAGAAACGTGTGTGATAAGGATTACACACAGTGACTGGTTGCTCTAGCTACCTGAATAGATATTCATATCTGTGTATGTGATAGTAATCTATGATGTACATGCCATCATCTATGGAATATACTAGTACATCTATTGCAGATTCTGCTGTGTACTACTGACACCACCAGCAGCAGCCTTTACTCTGGGTACGGCGTTGCTGTCTCTTCGTCCTCCTCTTCCTCCTCTTCTTCCTCCTTCTTCTTCTTCTTGTCATCCCCTCCTCCCCAGCCAAACACCGCCTTCAGTTTCCCCACCATGAAGTCAACAATCTCGTATTCATTAGAAAGAAGTTCAGAGTTGGCCTTAACAGTAGCAAATGCCAGATCAATGATAGTGAGGAACATTCCCAGAAGTCCTATCTGTACAATGGTCACAAACATGAAGAAGAACACAGGCCCGATTTGTCTGTTTGATCCTCTCAATGCCTCAAAGTCAAATGAACCAAGTGCAAATGAGAATAGAGATTCAATGGTTGCAGCAAATGAACCATAATCTGCCAAATCCTTGCCAAATATGACATAGGCCATCATAGCAAACGAGAAGAAGTAGATGAAAAACGAGATTGCAAAACACTTGAGGTCCTTAGACGCCAGCTTGATAGTGTCGCCCAACATGCTCATTCTCTTGTTAAAGCGAAGCATCTTGATGAACTTGATTGTGGATGTGAACACAACTGTCGCGAGCATGAACCCGAATAACTCATCCCAAATAGAGATCGTGACAAAATTCACATAGTCGGCTGAGCCATACTTTTTCCAGAGTCCGATAGCAACTCCTGCAAAGACCTTCTTCATGGCATACATAGCTATAGATACTATAGCCAGGATCAACGTCATGGCATCCATCTGATTCCAGAAATTTTTAAACCATTTCCTTTTTTCTTTTTTTATCGCTTTGGCGGCGAACTGCGCGAAGTAGATGATAAAGATGACGAACGCTATTTCGAACGCAATGACAATGACTCCCCATCCTCCCACGTAGCTATGTAACCGGAATACCTTGACTTCTGTCTTTGTGATAGCAGAACCTGCTGCCATCCATTCCACAAGGAAGATCACAGAACCAAACAGGTTTACATTGGCGTTATACAGCGTAAATTCTATGAAGAGAGCTCGTGTCTTTACGTCAAGCCAATCATGCGCTTCTAAATCATCAACAATCTTTAGTGATGCTTTAGCTGTACGTTTGAAGTTGATGGTGTAGCCACCCCCCTTGTACATGGTGAGAGTTCCTGGGTATGGGGCATTAGCCAGCTTCACAGAAGAACTGTAGTGCCAGGGATTCTGACCTTCAAACGGATTGGTTGCATTCGGCTCAAACAAGTCAGCGTAACAGTCGATGAAGGTGTAGTGTTTGTTGTGGCCATCATCAGGAATCCACCTGGGAAGATAGTCCTTTGTATCATCATCCAGCCAGTTGTAGTCATCCCTACAGTGGTCGATAAGTGGTGCCATGGCCGGGATCACATTGCACGTATCCTCCTTTATTCTCAGCTGTCGTAACCTTGCCACTCCTGCACGGATACTCAGCCTGTCGTCCATCTGCAGCGCTTCCTGCCATTCCAGTTCCTGTCCATTGTACCAGTTTGAAGAATACATATTAGGAATCATCACTCTTCGCATGTAATCATATATTTTAACTGGAGTGATGGCGCTGTCAAATGCCGGTGACGTTCTTTTGAAGGTGTTTTTGATGTTTTCAGCAAACTGGAAGGAGTTTGAGTCTCTGGTTTGATATGACAAGAAGAATGTTGTCATGACAAAGAAGAAGTAAATGATGACTTCCTTTAAGATGGCTTCCATGGCAATTTCCTTCAATCTCAACTCCCTTGTCTCTTCCATTTCCTTACAATCAGGTGGTTGGACAAATGCGGTGGCTTTCTTCCGTTGAGCAATTATCTCCTCATACTTTCTCTGTGCTTGAGGCATCATTGTTTCATCATCTCCGCCCTTAGCATTATACTCAGGTTCATCGAAGGACTCATCATCCTCTCCCAAGTCTGGTTTGCGCATGATGCAAGAAATAAAAGCTGCAAGTAACAACACCTTGAAAGGTTGTACGACAACAGCTGACTGGAAAAATGAAAGTAGGAATGTTGCCAGCCAGTCCAGGGATTTCTCTCTTCCCCATTGCATAGAGTAGAGTACTGTGAAGAACGCAGATACAAAGATTGCCAGGAGACACACAACCCATCCAATGTAGATGCTCCACCATGGGAAGGTCATTGGTTTCTTCTTCTTTTTGAGTCCTGGATCTTCCACAGGGCCATCGTCATATTTTGCTTTTTTGTCTGATGTCATCATTAAGTGAAGTTTTTCTTTGAAGTTCTGATATCTTGATCGTTGGTGAAGCTGAATATTGGACGATGACAGCAGTGCTGTACCCTCAAGACTCTTCCACTTGTATTTATTAGACTTTCGGGAAGGAACAACATTTGTATGTGTGACTTTATTCTTTTTGGGTCGAGCTTTTCTGAATATGCTCACTATCAAGATAGAAGGTGGGAACACAATGAGTGTTGTAACAACTGCCACAAAAACAGTTTGAAGTGTGAATGAGAAAGGTCCTATTTTCAATGCGGTTGGGGGATTTTCCATATTCTCTTCTGCTTTGAAAAACATACAGTTCGTGATCATTGTCAAAAATAAGAGTGCAACACAAGTTGACACACGCTGCACCCTGGTGAAATTACTTTTCGTTGGTCTTTTCACTATCGATACCCACAAGTGATCATTTGTAAGCTTCTTACGCAGAGAAGAACCAAATAGATGTTTGAATGCAGTGAGTTCTCTCATTCCTGCCACTGGTATGACTCTTTCTACCATTCCATCATCTTCTTCAACCGCAAGCCAACGATCGCATAAAAAGAAAAACTTTTCTCCTGTTTGAAGATCAATTACTTGGAACTGATTAAGGAACCAGCTTCTTTGTTTTCCTTTGCCCTTATTATCATGCCATATGCGGAGGAAGGTCATTGGACCTAAGCAGCTTTCCACAGACATCACATAGTTATAGATACTACTTGCTGGTAGCTCCTTGCGCTTTCCATCAGCAAGTCGACGAACACCTGTGTCAGAATCATCGCCTGATATAATGAAACTCACTTTAGATTTTGTGCCAGCAAGTTTCTTAGTGCCAGTATAGACAGTGATCTGATAATGGTATTGATCTGAGGGCAGATTGTCCTCCAGTGGTCCAGCACCCCATTCAATTAAATCTTTTTTATCCATATGACGAGCCCAAATCACAACACCTAAATACATCAGAAGTACAAGTCCTACAGTGATAAATACTGGCAGGGCTTCCACCAAGTTCTCCAAACTAAAGACCGAACTAAAATCGATAGTATTGACTGGAACAACAAAGTCACTTCCAAATGACGTCAAATGATTACACAGACATTTCGTACGGTAGATAGTTGTGCTTTCACCTACATGGCACCCTTCGGATGACCAAGTATCATTGTTATCATCCCAAAATTGGCAACCAGACACGAAGACCCGGAACAAGTAGGTGTAGTTATTCATAGCAGCAGCACTTCCAAAGTTCATGGTAGTCTGTATAAGGCGAACTCCAATACGATATGTTCCATTCAGTCTTGTAACATTCATTGGTGGAAAGTATATGTAGGGTAGCATTTCATCTTCTTCGAAAACACCTGTATATACTTCATCGTCTAAGCTTGAATGTCGAGGAAGTGTAGACACATGGTCATAGTATGTCTCATTGGGGAAGTCCATGTACTTTATAAATACTTGGTATATGTCAGAATCACTGCCTGGTTTGATATAGATATGAAGCGATGAATCATTACCAGGAAGTGATACTGTGTGGAAGTTCATGATCATCTCTTCTGTTGAAGCAATAAATGTGTAGAGACCAGCTGGTGGGACTAAGCCAGGTTTTCCATCTTGCCAAATCACAAAATCCTCTGTCATGTTTTCCATTTTGATTGTAGTGCCATTGGCATCCGTGAATGACAATGACTTTACTTTGGAGTTTACTGAGCTGGCAGAGTCGCTGTATGTGAATGGGTTTTCTGACTCCATAGAGGAGGCGCCTACTTCTCCCATACCTTCCAGTGCTGATCCAGGGGCATCCATTCCATCCATGGAAACGTTGCCACCCCCTATTTTTGCTACAGACATTTTGAGTTTGGGAGAACTGAGTGTGATATTATCACCATCTCCTGACTTGCCCAGCAGCACATCTCCCATGCTACCCACAGCTGCCATAGCTCCGGTTGTTGTTGCTTTTCGTTGTGCGAACAGCATTTTCTTCTCCATGGCTTTAAACAGGTCAAAACGGAAAACAATTTCAGATAGATCATCAGGATGGATCTCATCACATGTCTGATTGTCCCAAACGAACTTCTTCCTTTCATCTTCATCCAGATAATCACATTCTGGTTCAACCCAATCACAAAGCCCATTCAATGGTTCACAACAGGACTCTTCCTCAATCATAAACTCTTCTAATAGATCACCTTCAGGAGAAGTTACATCAAGAAACGTCTGTGTAACACCGGGGTTAGTCACCATGCGCACAGTGGTGGTGAGTGGTATAGTGGTGGGTGGTGGTAATGTAGTTGTTGTAGGTGGTGGTGGTGTGGTAGTAGAATAATATGTGCCACTGACATTCCACACAGATCCATTGACTTGCCCTATGAACTGTGGTTCAACGTATACATCTGGAAAAGCTGTGGTTGAAGCCATCAGGAAGGTTGTAGACACATAGATGGGAGTTGGTGCCAACTCTGGTTCTTCTGGTGGTTCTGCAAAGGGCATTATATTTCCAGCTACACCGACCATATCTCCTGCCATTCCTGATACAAAGCCTACGTCTGCCTCTTCAGTTAAAGCACCGGCCATGGAGGCGGATGCAGACATAGCGCCACCCGCTGTAGCCTTACTATCTAAGGTGACCTCGTCAGCAGCTGCTGTGACCATGCCCAGACCACCAGCAGTAGCAGCTAGCTGATCGATATTTTCCAGTCCTCGATCCGACACGGAACCAAGAGCATTGATAAGGATACCACGGATTTCTGTTCTTTTATTTTTAGCTTCAGTGTCATTTGAATTAGCTGCACCAGCATTCAAATCACCAGCAATCATTCCCACCACATTCAGCGTAGCAGAAGTATCGTTAGAATTCAATAAGTCTGCGAGGTTGTCTAACAAACTGGTGGTGTTTGAATTCCACACTTGCCATTCTTGGAATGTACTTGATTCTCTGTCATCCTTGGTAACAAATAGTTTGAATACAATTTCTTTCATGGTTACGAGGTACTTACCAGGAAATGTGGCATCCCATCCCATGACTCGGACATATGAGGAGTTGTGACCTTCCATGTCAAAGCAATCAACATCCCAAAGTGAAACAGTTTTGAGGCCATTAATTGCAATCATCTCAGCTTTTTCTTTTATTTCAGACAAAGTCATAGTTTCGTATCCTTCATTTTCCTTTCTATAGCAAACTAAATGGCCTCTCAATAAAGTACGGTTTCCTGGTTGAACATCAGGGTCATGTGAGCCAGTCATGTTTATTTGCACCACTTCGTATACGGTAACATCACGGGGTTCTTCTTCACCAAATATTTGTGCAACTAAAGGTGTCTTGTCCACTTCAATGTATATCTCTGATGACGACGTGATTAGAGTTGGATCTGAAGTAAATGCTGCTTCTGTTGTGGTAGGAGGGGGTAAAGTAGTCGTAGTGGTGGGTGTAGTAGTAGTAGAAGTTTCATTAAATCCCAATAAGGTTACTATGGTTACGGTTTCATTGTCACTTGATCTGCGTCTTCTACCAAGTGCCTCATGGTGTATACGTAACCCTGATGTTACAGATAGCCTATACGTTCCGTACCACAATGTATTGGAGGGGATTATTAGGTCTGGGCTGTGCGATTCCAACAAGCAAGCTTCCAGTTCTGGCCTCCATTCACCGCTGGGAGTAAGCCATTCTGCTTTTAGGGTATAATCAACCTCATAGTCATTCTCTGAACCACCACAATCAGCAACATCTGCACTCGCTGGTATGACAAATTCATGTGATCTTAAGAATTTATGAGGAGCAGATAATGATGCTGAGCCAACCAAATCAGGATCTTCAATATTAACATCAAATGAAACACACTCCTGGTTCTCAGAGCCTGAAGGTAAAACCTTGATGTCAGGACATAATACTGTCTCTGCAGAGGTGAAAATGTTACTAATGTGTACACTTATCTGGAAGTCCCCTGCAGTATCATATATATATGACACTACGAGTTTGTCATTGGGAGGGACATACGCTTCTGTTGGTGTGGGTGATGTTGGAGTGGGAGCTGCTTCTGTTTGTGTGTATGTTTCTGTTACTACATTATCAGATTCAGAACCATTTGTTACCATTTCCGGAGATGGTGTTGTATACACTGCAAGCAATTCACCTTCACCAGCCGACACAACGACCACCTGACTTGTAACATTTACAACATCTCCTGCCTCACGTTTCTTTCTGAGACTTAACACTGATTCTTCCAAGCTTACTTCACCGTCTCCACTTCCAGTTTCAGACAAGTCTTCATCGTGATATTGCTTTTGTATGTCAAGGGTTGGAGTATGCACTGTAATAACGGTTCCATCACCCATGTCAATAGTGAACTGAATGGGTGAGCCTCTTGGTGCATCTACAGTGATATTCACTTCTTGACCAACCACTGCACGTTCTGCGCTTGTATACAAATCAACATATGTAATGTTTTGACCAACCTGATGAAGACATTTGGTTGCAATTGAACTGATGTTGTTCATGACTGTTGCTTGAACTCGGTATATTCCATAGGTTGGGTAAATGTAGCTGTGATAAAGGGGAGTAGGGCTTTCACTTTTTTCACCTAGCTTCACAGTTTCCTGCACACCATTTCCATAATCAAACATAACCTTAACTGGCATTGCTGGACTTTGGTCCGGATCTACAATAACAGTGAATGTGGTAGGATCACCAAGATCAGTTACGTTTTCTGCTTGTACAGTTGCTACTTGAAGATATCGTTCAACAGATGAATGAAGAGAAGTTGTTTTGAAGCTGACATCATTAGATGCCTTAAATTTTACAAGATATGCACCAACAGATTCATAGATGTGTGTACGATTCAACAGCAGATGGAGATCACTATCTGGAATATACAACCTCTCTGTTGTGCCATCCCCATAGTCAATCAGTGTGTGAATATGATCACCACCGATAATTTCAAACGACAAATGTACAGCATCTGTCCATTCCACTTGATGATCTACATCTATGATGTTCAATTCTTGAATGGGTGCTTGCAGGTTCACTATTCGCTTATGTAGCAGAGTTCCATCAGACTTTAGCTCAACCAGATGCTCTCCACTATAAGAAAACACAGCTGCTGGGATAACAACCGTTTCTAATCCGATTTCAGCTACCACTTGAACTTCATTTACATACGCCAAAAAGCTATCAGAATGTGTATCTGCCCCAAGAATGGGAACTTCAATATCCACACCACGTTCATCAGTTTGGAAGTTCACACCATAATCACTGGACGGTACAGTTACCCTGGCTGAAGTTTCCCCGTACTCATTCTGGCAGGCAAAATCAACATCATAGATGCCGGCTACAGCATACACGAACCTTTCCTCCATCTGGTTGACATATGCATCATGTGGAATGGTGATGGACAGTATTTCCCCGTCACCAAACTGGAGTGTACAGGCCATGTCATACCTGCTGACAGCAGACAGATCTAGGATGATTTCGTTAGACAGAGGGCCAGGATTAGCAGATATCTGTACCACCTCGGGGACTACACCTTCTTCCACCCACTCAATACTGACAACTTTGGTGACAGTCTCGGATGTCGTTCTAGTGGTTGCAACTATTGTGACGTCATAGTTGCCTTCTTCCTGCCAGCTATGGCTGATCATGTTGCCAGGGGTCGTCCTTGTTGTTCCATCTCCAAAATCAACATCATATGTTACCTTTTCATCAGTTGTTGTTGACAGCAAGAAAGTAAGTGTTTCATTGGGTCGGATATACTCGTGTTGTGTAGGTAACTTCAAGTTTACATCAAGCGCAATGCTTATATCACTTGCTTGTTCATAACCACACACCCAGTATACAAGCCATTCGCCATTTACAGTGCAACTATTCATATCCAGAGCCGCAAGGTAGAGATCAGCTGTCTCTGCAGCCTCGCAGGCACACTGGTCATCCTTGATGAAGGCTAGTCTCGCAAGCAACGTGGAGCAGTGCACACGGCATTCTAGTGCTCCTGCAGCCCCGGTATCCACGGTGATGATGTCTGTGACGTCACTTGACACTGCCAGAGCACAACCCAGCTGGAAGTCCACGTCTTCATTGGCAAAGTGTTGGTGTATGTCCTGCTGTGATAGAGCTGTGTTCCAGAACTCCACATGAGAGATGTCCAGACTTCCTGCTGCTGCATCGTCGACATCATTGGCTGCTCCAACCATCACCACTTGGAACTGATCAAAGCTGAGAGAGGAGTGAACACGTGCACTTCCGGTAGGGTTCGTTGCCATGGAGAGGCCGTCTATGTACACAACAAGGCCATCTGAGGAGGACCAGGTCAGCAACATGTGTACCAGTCTGTCTTGGCTGAGGTGCAGTGCTGTCTTCCATGTTGTCCCCTGCAGAGACACGCCCACCTCCCACTCACGCCCGAAGTTCTGCCGAATGTAGAACCCCTTGGAGTACGAGGACTGGCCGCCCGATGACAGGATGTACGCGTGCTCTACGTTCACGCGTGGAGCTGGCGGAACAAAGGACCAGGACAGAGAGAAGCCCTGGTCACATAATGCGACATCTCCGAGACACGTGTATGGGAACACTCCCAGCTCTTGTGGTGTTGTGACCGGACCTCCATCTGTTAAGAACTCGTGATCACTGGTACCAATTGTGTATTTAATCCATATCGTATTGACCATCAGGAGAAGCAGCAATGCTTTCTCCATGTTTCTATTCCTCACAAACCACTGATGCGGTCCTGGCTGGGAAGAAGCTCAAACACCAAGGCACTGGTCCCATCCTGCCATGTTAGTACATAGAAACTCCTCAGATGATTATATAT
>Ga0307400_10000056_pt1 | contig 11526 bp, 1 predicted proteins | sample SouOceMetPS10317_FD_200441 | JGI IMG/M metagenome (GOLD analysis project Ga0307400, IMG submission 200441) | Metatranscriptome of marine eukaryotic phytoplankton communities from Antarctic Ocean - PS103-17 (Eukaryote Community Metatranscriptome) | ecosystem: Environmental > Aquatic > Marine >... | reverse complement strand
CCATCGAAGCTGATGATGCACAGATAGTCAAAATTTTGGGCCACACGAAAGACAACTCGCCGCCGACAATTGGCGACTTTGGCATCAACTTGGAATTAGCGGAGCTCACTGTCACTTTCAGCGAGCCTGTGGAGCCAGACACTGCTGATGAGAATGCCATAACCATTCAAAACGCAAAAATCAATCCAACGCATTCCCGAGAGATCTTTTCCGCAACCCCGAAGGAAACGGACCCGTCGAAGGTGCTCACGTTTCAGCTCTCCGATGCGGACATGGCTGTCATCAAGGCCAACAAGGATTTGGGAACTAGCACAGGCACTTCGTTTTTGGTTGCCAGTGCTGGAGTAGGCAAAGACACCGCAGGCAATCCTAGCAGCGCGATTCTTGCAGCAGACGCAATGGAAGCCGATTCCCTTGTTGAAGACACCACTCTCGGCAGTCTCCAGGAATATTCAGTCGATTTTGAAGCTCGGACGCTGACACTCAGCTTTAACGAAAACATTCGTGCCCAATCATTCGGCGCGGATCAGCTTACGCTCCAAAGCGAAGCCAGCTTGACAGAATCTGGAAAAAAGTACACCTTGACAGACAGTACAACTAGTTCAGATAACGGTGAGACAATTGTCATTAACCTTTCAGATCCAGACATCCTTGGGATTGGGAACACGGCTGGCCTCGCCACTGGCTTCACCACCACTTTTTTGGTGATTGAGGTAAGCGTGTTCGAGGACACGCTCGGCCGGTACGTGATTGCGGTACCATCTGATAAGGCAAAGCAGGTGAAGGCGCTTGGGCACACGGCAGACTCTACACCGCCGCAAATCTCCAAATCGAGCCTCGACATGACCGCAGGCACGCTTAGCCTCGAATTTACTGAAGCGATCGACTCAACCACATTCAAAGAGACTGACATTACTATCAAGAACCTGGCTTCTTCAGAAGAACTTGGTTTGACAGATGGTGGCACCGTTGTAGTTGCCGAAGATGCTCAATCAGCGATTATTACGCTTAACATCAACGACCTCAACTACTTGAAATTAAAGAGAGCGTTGGCGGTGGATGGGGCATCGTCGATCATTGAACACACGGAAAACTTGATGGCAGACGTCTTTGAAGTCGAAACGGTTGGCCAAGATGTTTCCATGATAGAGGATAATTTTAAAGCCGATACGAAGCTGCCTACTTTAAAGACATTTTCGTTTAACGTGGACACTGCCACGTTGGTCCTCACGTTTGACGAGACAATTGATTCCGACTCGGTCATGCCGAACAAGATTACACTGCAGGCCACCGTGGACGGCTCGGGCGACGTGTTAGGTTCGTACACGCTCACCAACTTTGCCAGCAAATCGAGCGTGGATGGCATCGAGATTGAGATTGTGCTCTTCGGGGATGACATTGATGTTATCAAAGAGCGTCCGCTTGCGTTTACCGATGAAGACACATGGATGTCGCTCTTGGTTGACACCGTAAAGGATATGAACGGCAACGGCATTGCCGAAGTTGCAACGAGCGATGCTACCAAAGTCAGAAAACTTGGATTTGTGGGAGATACCTCGCCGCCAACATTAGACGAATTCGAACTTGACTTGAACCTTGGAACATTGACGTTTGTTTGCTCAGAAACGATTGAGACAACATCTGTTGAGCCAACGGCCTTCAGGTTGCAAAAGGCTAAATCTGTTGACATCACCACGTCCACCCAGGTCCACGATTCTACGCAGTACGAAAGCTACAAGCTTGTGCACACACCGAAGAGCGCCGTCTCTACAACAGATGACACGACTATCACGATTACCCTCGACGTAAAGGATCTGAACGCTCTCAAGCAGCAACTTGATGTTGCTGGAACGGAGGCAACCACCTTTTTGTCTTACACAGGCGATGCAGCCTCTGACATGAGCACCAACCCAGTGACGCCAAGGACACCAGCAGATGGCCTTCCTGTCAAGGAAAGCAAGTTCACCCCCGACACGAAGGCTCCAACGTTGGACGACTTTTCGATCAGCCTTGACGATGGCACCATTTCTTTTACGTTTTCTGAACCAGTTGCAGCACCAAACTTGTTTGACATGTCTAAAGTAACTCTTCAGGCCGCTGGAGACGGTACCAATTTAGACGCACAGCTAGCCACATTCACGCTCACCAACCTTATATCAAAGACGCTGGACTTCACCACAGAAATTACTGTCCAGCTGACGGTCGATGACCTCAACGGGATCAAATTGGCATCGCAACTTGCCACGAGTGCTGCCACGACATTCATTGTCATCGATTCGGCGATGTGCACCGACGTTTACGGCAACCCAGTGTCGCCGATTACCGTCGACGCCGCAGGAGATATGGATGGGAATGAGTACGAGGGCGACAGTGATGGACCTACAATGACGAAGGCTACTTTAAACATGCATGAGCGAACGCTCACCTTGGTGTTTGACGAAACTGTTAACGTGGTCAATATTAACGTCCCAGGAATTTCGGTTCGAACCGACGATGATGAGCACTTTGTCCTGCTCACCGACGAGTCTTCTGTTGTCACGACAACCAGCAACGGCCTCACGGTGATCATTGACATCGGTGTTGACGATGCAAATCGGATCAAGGCCAACCCTGACTTGGCGCAAGTAGAAGCCGAAACGTACGTGATGATGGCTGCAAACACCATTGCAGACATGGTGCCCAATGCATGCCTTAAACAGAAGCGTTCCGTGTTTAGGCTGGTTCCTGATGGCGAAAAGCCACGACTTAGCGGCTTTTCCGTCAACATGAAGAAGGAGCAAATTTCGTTGACTTTCGATGAAACTGTGGACGCCGAAACGTTGACAGACGCTGCCAAGATCAGCGTCCGATCGCAGAAAGCTGACGCAGGCGTTGAGTTTGTTCAGCTTTCTGGCGGCAATGTCGTCACATCAGCACCAGGCTACAAACGATACTCCACCGAGGTTCTTTTTCAGATGTTGAGCTCGCCAGATCTGGACAGCATCAAGAAAAATACGAACATTGCCACGAACGGCGACACCACATTCATTAAGCTTGAGGATTTTGCCATTGAAGACACATCTTCCAACACAATCGACGCTGTCGTCTCTGAAAAATGCGGCGATGCAAACTACGTTGTTGACTCAAAAAAGCCATTGCTCACCTCGTTTGACCTCGACATGCACGAGCTCACGTTGAAGTTGACCTTTTCCGAAACTGTTTTAGCTTCTTCGCTCAAGCCAGACAAAATCACCCTTCAACATGCGGCTACCGTCACGAACACATTAATGACGCGAACGCTCACCAGTTTTGCTGAAAGCATCTCCAATACAGACAGCGTGACTTTAGTGATTTCTTTAAACAAGAACGACGCAAACGCTATCAAAAAAGCAACTGGCCTTGGCACTAAAGATGGCAATGCTCTTTACCTGGCGGACGGCGATGACGGTGTAGTGTCAGACACTTACATCACGTTTGCAGCTGGCTTGGTTGTAGACATGGCTTTGCCGTACAATCAAATCGATGAGGTGGTCACAGGCATGCCCGCAACTCGGGTTACGTTTGACGCTGTAGAGCCGACACTTATAGGCCAGAGCTTGAACATGCACGACGGTATTCTTACGTTGACATTCTCCGAAACTGTCAATGCTTTGTCACTTCAACCGACATTCTTCACCATCCACGGCGGGAAAACGACTGGCAGCCCTTTTAGAACGCTTACCGGTTCGAAAGCGTTATCAAGTGTCGACGGAACGGAGCTTGAGATTACGCTTAATGATGACGACATGAATAAAATGAAGGAGGACGTTCTGCTCGCAACCAGCAAACCGACTACCGTGGTTTCCGTAGAAGCTGGTGGTGTAAAGGACATGGTCGAAACAACGAACGGCAATTTCAACCAGCTTTCAGAGCTCGCCGTCACCGATGCATTTGATGCGGTTGCATTTGACCCGGATCTGAAAAACCCAACATTGGATGAATACAAGTTGGACATGCACAACAAACTTGTCCAACTGACCTTTTCAGAAACGATGAAGGCATCAACCCTCTTGGGCGGGCAAATTACGTTCTACGATGAGACTACGGACGGTGCACATTTCATGCTCCTTACGGGCGGCACGGCAAAAGTATTCGGCGATGAAACAGCTATGTCGGGCACGAAACTCACATTGTCACTGACCGCATCTGATTTCAACGAGCTCCAGGTTCGTGAGAAGCTTGCGACCAAAAAAACTGACACATTCATGGCGTTGACCGCTACCGCGACGGACATGAATGGCAATGCAGTTGAAGAAATCACTGTCGCATTGGCTAAAGGGGCAGAAACGTTTGCCTACGACGAAGTTGCAGCAACACTCGACCACTTTGATCTTGACCTCACCGCTGAAGAGTTGACCCTTTATTTCTCAGAAACGATGGACGGGACGGCGTTGCACCATACATTTGATGTAAAACAGATTGTGCTCCAGAGTGGTTTGGATGCCACGGCTAATGGCAACTTCGCAACTCACCGGCTTACTGGTGAAGTTGCGCAACCGTCTCGGATTGATTCCACTAAGATCGTGGTCAAACTTACTAAGGATGACCTTGAAGCCCTCAAGCTGGACAGGAATCTTGTGACTGGTGGTAGCACCGGCGGCGACACCAAAGATAACACTTGGATTTCGATTGCCAACGAGCTGATCGACGATCAAAGCAGCGTTGCTGTCTCGGCGATCAGCACCGACAACGCACAGCAAGTACGAACGTTTAAAGGTGACGAGACAAGGCCGGTTCTCGAATCGTTCGAGCTGGACATGGCTGACGGCAAAGTGGTGTTGAGCTTCACCGAAACTATGGAAGGCGACGACGTGTTGCTTGGATCAATGCAAATCCAGAACACTGACGGCAACACTGCCACCGCCACTGAGTTTGTGACGTTGGAAGGCGGCACGTACGTGGCTACCGATGCGTTGACGGTTGAGTTTACGGTCTCTGTTAGCGAGTTGAACGCTTTGAAAAAGTTTCGAAACCTGGCCACCGAAACGTCCAACACGTTCATCAAGCTTTCAGCCGGTGCTGTCAAAGACATGGCAGGAAACGCTATTCTCGAGCAGGTGCGTGAAGCAGACGGCGTTGAGCCGGATGACATTCGGCCAAAGGTGCTTTCGTTTATAGCCAGCATGGTCACTGGATCTGAATCCATTACCATCACATTTGACGAAACTGTCGATGCCGCAAAGCTCCTCACGCAGCATATTTTCTTGTTTGGGGGAGCCGATCCAACTACCAACACGCCGTATGGCTTTGCAGCTGCTGCTAGCACTTCTGCCGACGGGATTGTCATCAAGATTGACATTGAGACGACAGATGTTGACATATTAAAGCAAAAGGATATTTGCACCACAAAGGAGAAATGCTACCTCGCGTTGAACAATCTAGCAATCGCAGACATGGCGGGCCTCACCGTTGAGGTCGTCAACGCGGAACCTGTGGGCTCCCTCGATGATGACACTACCAAACCGGAAATTTCGGAGTTTGTCGAGTTCAACTACGATGAAAACACACTCACCTTGTCGTTTTCAGAGCCAGTCGACCCTTTGACCATTAACGCAAACGCGATTCGATTGGACATGGCGCAGACGTTGGCTATTACAGAAGCCAATGACGAATTCTACTACACGCTTCAGGGAGGCTCTACAAGTAGCGCACGAGGCGCAACTATTGTCGTTGACCTCGACCGGGTCGACATGAATGCCATCAAGCAGCGTCCATCGCTCTGTGCTGCAACCTTCAGCTGCTACGTCCGGGTCACCAACTCTGGGGGTACGCAGTCAAACGAGCCGTTCATCAAAGACACGTTTGGTAACGGTGTAGTTGAAGTAACAAACGATGATACCACCCGAAAGGCCAAAGATTTTCAGCAGGACACCAAAGGTGCGGTGCTTGAAGATTATATCATTAACCTTCACAGCAACAAGTTAACCTTGACCTTTAACGAGCCCGTGTCATCCCACGAGGTTGAAGCGTCGTTCATTACGATCCAGAACTCAGATGGGTCGGCTTCGTTCAAGCTTAACGGCGGTCCAAAGAACACGGACGAAACTAATTTTCCGCAGTACGGTCAAGTATCTGAGGTAACGCTGCTTGATGCTGACGTATTAAAAATCAAGGCAATCACAAACATGGCTACCAAACTAGAAGATACGTACATATCGATGACAGATTCTGTTGTTAAGGATCTGAAAAAGGTAAAAAATGCTGCGTTGCCAAACGTAGAATTGAATCTTCCAGCGTTGATAGCCACAGAGTACATTAAGGACGGAAATGATCCGGAGATTGGGCGTTTTGAGGCTTACGACGCCAATTTGGGGCAGCTCAGAATTAGCTTCAATGAGCCAATGGACAAAGACCAGATTGATGGATCAAAGATTACGTTTAGCGGAATCGAAGACGAAAGTGGTTTAGAAGCGTGCATCGGCCAGTCATCCATACTGTGTGTTTTCCAGCTGACGGGCTACGAATCGTCTGCGTACAGCGACGAAGCCACCAAACTTGAAGTTGTCATTACGTTGTTGAATGCTGACTGGCTAACAATCGGGCTTCAAAACCAAGTACTCGGGACGCAAAAGAGTAACACGTTCGTTGCGATTGGTGCAGGCATGATCAAGGACACGTCGGGAAACGGAAACGTCGCCACAACTGCAGGGCAAGCCCTTAATGTGGAAGTCTATGGAAACGTCCAAGAAGCATCCCTTGATGATTTTGACCTCGACTTGGACAGCGCCGAGCTGACGCTGACGTTCTCTGGCATTGTCAACAAACTCAAATTCAAAGCCAAGTACTTGACATTGCAAAACTCGGCAGACGGTACTGGCGAGGCATACACACTCACCGAAGCAAGTGGCACTAGTAGCGACAGCGGCTTTGTAATTGTAGTTGATATTGCCAAGGTCGATTTGGATGCCATCAAGGCGTTGCGCAACCTGTGCACCGACGATACCGACACGTTCATTTCAATGAAATCGTCTGTTGTTGAGGATTTCAGCGATCGCGAGGCGCTTTCAATTGCAGCTGACAAGGGTAAATTGGTCAACGACTTCAATGGAGACAAGACGCCGCCAACATTGGATGGGTTTGAGTTCTCACTTGATAACGGACAAGGAAAGGGGGTCCTTATCTTGTCATTCTCGGAGATGGTTGATATTAACGAAAAGGTGTTGACTGCGATCGTGATTCAGGATGCAGCCACACCAACAGTTGATTCCGTTCGGCTTGAAGGTGGCACCGTCACGGAATCGGACACAGACACAACCATGACTATTGAACTTACAGACGCTGACTTGAATGCTATCAAGCACGTTGACGGGCTTGCCGTCAGCTTCGCCACGACGTACATCAGCATTGATAGCTCGTTGATCAAGGACATGACACCAAACGCCATTACTGCCAAGATTGGATTCCCGTTGGCAACGGAAGGAGATTTTACCCAAGACACTACCCTTCCAACGCTTACATTTTTTGATTTGAACATGCGCACGGGCATGCTCTCCTTGACCTTTTCCGAGACGGTTGAGCTTGCATCGCTGACCGCCACTGGTATCACTTTCCAAGACGACAAGACGTCGCCGTCTGCTGGAGGCTCGTACACGTTGTTGAAGGCAGGCACTGAAGGGTTCGAATACTACGAGGTTTCGGAAACAAAACTTACACTTTTGCTTGATGATGTTGATATGAACGCAATCAAGGCAAACTCGTTCTTGACTCCAGCAACGACGATTTTCATGATCCTTGCCGAAGGTGCTGTGACCGATCCTAAGCCGAACCGCATTGCAGCCATCCCAAGCTCCAACGCGGTCGAAGCGTTTGTGTATACGTCAGACAATAGAAGCCCAGAACTTCATGCTACCCGTTCGTTTGACCTGAATATGAACGACGGGTACATTCTGATGCACTTTACCGAGACAATCAAGGAAGACAGCTTTGTTGCTGGCTCGTTGACCTTGTACTCAGATGCCAGCAGCGCTGTCGGCGTTGTATCGCACGGTATCAGCAGCAAGTCGTTGGTTGAAACAAATCACGCAGACAATGTAAATTCCGATTTCACGTCGATCAGAATTACGTTGCACAAGGACGACATGGATGCAATCAAGAACATCCCGTTGCTTGCCAACAACAAAGGCAACACGCACATCAGCTTTGCTGCAAACACGTTTACAGATGTTGACGGCAACCCGCTCGTGGGAATCGCCCACACGTCCGCCAAAGAAGCTGGCCTATGGTTTCCGGACACAACGCCGCCAGAACTGGACAGCTTTTCGTTGAACATGAACGATAACACGTTGACGCTCAACTTTGACGAGCCGGTCGACGACAGCAACGTTGCCTTCAATGCCATAACCATTCAGTCAAAGACAGATCTGACAGATACCAACGCACCGGCTGGCACCAAAGTGACGCTTTCTGGGGCTGACCACCATACACGAAGTGTAAATGGCATGGTCATCACCATTGCATTGCAAGACGTTGACATCAACAAGAAGACCAAGGATGCTGGTTTGGCGATTTCAGATGCAACCTCCTACATTTCAATGGCAGACACATTTATTGATGACATGGCCGGCGTCGACGTCAAGCCAATCATCTACACCGCCGCCCAGAGGACGCCAAACGGTGGCCACACTGCAGACACCACTCGACCACAACTCCAGTCGTGGGACCTTGATATGACAAACGCCCGCCTCACTTTACACTTTTTAGAGACGATGGACATTGCGTCGCTTGAAGTTGACAAAATGACGTTGCAAGCCTCACAATCCGTTGACGCCGCTGACGTTTCAACTCAGGTGACGCTTTCCACTGCAGCTGTTGTTGCTGACTCGGAGAATGGTCTGGACGTTGTGATTCAGCTCACAAACGACGAAATGAACGAGCTTAAGCGGAAGAATATTGGTCGAACCACATCGACAGCATGGCTCGTCATTCTTGCCGACAGCATCACTGACATGGCTGAAAAGAAAGTAATGCCACGAACAAACACTTTAGATGCCAAGGAGGTTGACCCTCTGACATTTGTTGCCGACGAATCCGCGCCAACGCTCGACTCGTTCGAGTTGAGCATGGCTTCAGGAGTGGTCGTTCTCTCGTTTAGCGAGACTGTGAAAGCCAGCACTGTCAACGTCGGCCAGGACTTTGTAATCTCGTCTGGTGCAGCAAATTCAGCCAACTTTGAAAGCTACAACCTTGGTACTGGCGTCACTGGCCACACTTACACTACCTCTAGCGATGGGCCAACGATCACACTGCAGCTCGCTGTCGAGGATTTGAACGCCATCAAAGCGTTGAGCAACTTGGCCACCGACGCCGGCAACTGCCACCTTAGCATTGGAAGCGCTTCGCTCGATGCGGCGTTGACGGACATGGACGGCAACGTGCTGACCACGGTTGACACACACCCTGTGGGCGACAGCGTCTCATCAAAGTTCACGCCGGACAACGTAAAGCCATCCTTGGTGGATTGGAAACTCAGCATGGACGGTGCTGGCACGATTGACCTCCAATTTGATGAGACGATGAACCCAGCCATTGATACTAGCATGATCATTCTGCAGTGGAAGACTGACGACGACACGCACAAGAGACGGTTGGTTGGCGGTACCGCAAGCATTGGCCGCTCCACTACTGTCTCGATTGAATTGGACGTGCTTGACATGAACGCAATCAAAAAGAACACAAACTTGGCATATGACTTTTCGAGCGTATTTTTGCAGATTGAAGGTGGTGCAATCAGAGACATGAATTCAAAGCCAGTGAACGCCGTGCCCGCCGACGACGCGCGACCATTGTTAGCAAATGACTTTACTCCCGACACCACGCCGCCAAACATGGTTGGGTTCACGTTTAACATGAATGACTTTACATTGATCCTGACTTTTGACGAGACAATTCTCGCTTCCTCAGTCACTCCATCCGACCTCACGTTTGTGAGCGGTGCTGCATCCCACTCACTGAGCGACTACGACACAAAATCGGCTGAAGACAGCACAGAGATTACTGTCAAGCTCACCGTGGGCGACATGAATGCTCTCAAGCTTGACCAAGTACTTGCAATTGACGCGGCATCGACGGCGCTGTCTTTTAGCGCAGCGTTTGCGAAAGATATGACAAATATCAACACAATTACCGCGTTTACCACGGACACCCAGCACATTAATGGTTACTCTCCCGACACCCAGGGTTGCGAAATCAACGGGTTTGCGCTGAACTTGAACACTGGCGCAATTACAGTCAACTTTAATGAGGCTGTGGATGCTGCCAGTTTGGGCTTAGGACTCACGCTGCAATCCACCGCGCAATATTTCATTGGGACGACACAAAAGGTTCTCTTGCTTGCCAGCACGCCAATTGACGTGGACGGCACTTCGATCACGCTGACCATTCCGCAAAGCGACTTGAACAATATTGCCAAAAACGACAACTTGTGCACAGCAGTAGGCAACTGCTACTTGTCGGTGACTTCTGCCGCAGCCCTTGACATGACTGGGTCAAACTCGGTAGTGGCGTCTGTGACGTACATCGGCAACGCAGCCAACGCCCTTGTCGACGACGCCCAACCGCCGACGTTGGTTGATTGGACTATGGACACGGAGCAAGGGTGGATTAAATTTACGTTTAGCGAAACTATTGACGCAAGCACGTTTGTACCTTCGCAAACGAAGGTTGATGGGCCTGGGTCGTCGGGTGGGGTCACTTTAGACGACAACTCTGCCGTTGTGGACACGGACGGCACGCTTGTTCAGGTTAACATTGGTGCGGCATCGCTTGACTTGATCAAGCAGTTCCTTGCGGAAGAGACAGAGACGGTTCACATCGTAATGACGATCGGGGCCTTCTTTGATATGGCCCCAGTAGGAAACGCGTTGGTAGCGGTGCAAAAGGACATCTATAACCTCGTCGAGGACTCGACCAAGCCTACACTCGAGAATTGGGAACTGGACATGGAAACCGGCACGATTACCTTGCACCTGTCTGAGATTGTGAAGATAAACTCTCTGGCGACGGAATTCTTCACTATCCATGGAACGGACTCTGTCGAAGAATTCACTCTCACAGACAGGGATTGATTACGTTCCGCCCAACACCCCTCCTTCTTTAGCCATTGTGAGTAGAACAACCAGAACAGACCACAACATCACCGACAACAACGACAACAACAACAACCACTGCCAACGACGCAACCAAGAACAACAGCACAATAACAACATATAACAATAACAACATGGTGAGGAAGCGGAAAGAAAATGCGAGCAAACTTTTATCATTTCTTTTCTTTACGTCGCTTTTCTTTTCCCCTTTCCCCCATACACACACACACACACAACACACACACACACACACACACGTATATGTGTTTGTTGTTGTTGTTAGTTGTTTCGCTTGCCTCTCTTATTTTCTTATAACTTGGTTATTTGTTGCCCAACACAGCAGATCGGGTTTTCCGCGCGTGTCTCTTCTTTTTGTTCTCTTTCACTTTTTCCCCTTCCTCTCACCAATTTTCCTAAATTTTCT
>Ga0307400_10000055_pt1 | contig 11540 bp, 1 predicted proteins | sample SouOceMetPS10317_FD_200441 | JGI IMG/M metagenome (GOLD analysis project Ga0307400, IMG submission 200441) | Metatranscriptome of marine eukaryotic phytoplankton communities from Antarctic Ocean - PS103-17 (Eukaryote Community Metatranscriptome) | ecosystem: Environmental > Aquatic > Marine >... | reverse complement strand
GATGAAACGTCACCACGATTGGTTCACTCAACATTTGACCTAGAAGATCGTGAATTGACGTTGGTCTTCTCAGAACCAGTGCGGGCCAATACACTTTCGATTGGTGACATTGCGATTCTCAACGACAACTGTTTGGTGTGCACTTCAAACACATACCGTCACGAGGGCGAATGCGTGAGCACATGTCCAGACGGCTACTACAGTTTTGCTGGCGATGCAAACTCTGGCGCTCAGTGCATGAAGTGCCACAGCACTTGCTCAACGTGCAACGCTGGCAATGCGAACTCGTGCACGGTCTGCAAGCCTTCGCTGAGCCTCAACAACGGAGCCTGCTCTTTTGACTGTGCAGATAGCGAATTCCGAAGCGACGCGGCCGGCCGATACGCAACTGTCAAGGTCACCGTCAGCTTCGAAAACGTGGTTTTAGCAAATTTCAACGATGCAAATTGGGCCGCATTTGACGCACAGGTGAAGGCGTTGACAGAATCGGAGCTCAACGGCGATTCGGTCATGTTTATTAGTAGCACTTTAGCAACCTCATCGAAGGAGGTCGAGATCACGATGCGCGTTCCACAAGACAAGTACGAGACCATCAAAGCTACTGTAGACACTCTTGTAGCACCCGGTGCAGATTTACAATCGGGCCCTCTTATTAAAGACCTGATCGATGATGAAACAAACGAATTCACGGGGGTGAGCACAATGGATGTCGTCGCGGTTGCTGTTGTGGACCTCGGCAATATGTGCGTGACATGCCACAGCACTTGCAGCACGTGCACAGGTGCAGGCTCTTCTGAATGCACTGCGTGCCCAACCGCCAAGTTCCTGCGCAATGGCCAGTGCCACGCGGCATGCCCGCCCGGATCCGGGTTGGACAGCACCCTCGGCGAGTGCGTTACATGCGCATCAACAGGGCATTGCTTTTCGTGCAAGGGCAACCTTGTCAAGTACCCGCTCACATCTGCCTCGAAGATCATAACATCCACCTCGGTGATCACATCAGCTGATAATGGCCTTACGATGAAGGTGACGCTTGGCAAGGACGACGTTGATGCAATCACAGCGACAACTGACTTGGCTACAGGAAAGGCTGACACGTTTATTGGCATCACTGCTGCAACCATTGACGACATGGCTGGCGTAAACTGTGCGCAGCAAGCTGAAAATGCAGTAATTTATAATAAAGATAATACAAAGCCAGAATTTGATGGTTTCAACCTTGATATGGACAAAGAAGAACTCACGTTGACGTTCTCTGAGACTGTCAATGGTGATTTACTGAAGCCAACGTTTATCAGCATTCGGTCACAAAAGGCTGACACTGGAGTAAAAACGTACACCATAACAGGTGGAGATATGATTACTGATCCACCGTACAACACTGAAATTGTTTTGAAGCTGCTGACCTCACCTGATCTAAACGACATCAAGGCAGATACTGACCTCGCTACAGGGAACTCGAATACCTACATCAAGTTGAAAACAGGTGCTATCGTGGATATGGTCAGCCTTTCAGTTGCAGAATTTATATACGGCCCAGAAAATGATTACGTGGTTGATGACACAAAGCCAACCCTCACGTCGTTTGACCTCGACATGGACAAGCTCAAGTTGAAGCTGACCTTTTCGGAAACTGTTTTGGCGTCGTCGCTCACGCCGAACAAGATCACCCTCCAGCATGCAGCTACTCCCACGGACACAACCAATGTGCACTTGCTCACAAGCACCGACAAATCTGCTGAAGATTCCACCATTTTGGTGGTCGACTTGAACGCTGTCGATGCAAACGCCATCAAGAGAATGACAGACCTCGGTCTCACTAGCGGCGTAAATGGCAACACATTTATCACGTTTGAAGCCAACGCTGTCACTGATATGGCTTTGCCAACTGCAAAGGGCATTGATGCGCTGACCACTGGCTTGCCAGCACTCAATGTGGTGGTTGATGGAACGGAGCCAACGCTTATTGGGCACGAGCTGAATATGCACGACGGCATTCTTACGTTAAAATTTTCCGAAACTGTCAAGGCCTCCACGCTCGATCCAACATTCTTTATGATTCACGGTGGCAAAACGGAAGGCGCTACCAAACTTCCGTTGTCGGGCTTCAAGACTAAATCAAATGCAGATTCCACGACCCTTACAATTACGCTCGAAGACGTCGACATGAACGCCCTCAAGAAGGATGAACTTCTTGCCACAAGTGAAGCGACGTCAGTTGTTTCCGCGCAGGCGAACGGTGTGCAGGACATGGCGACCGCCCCAAACAGCTTGATAGAGCTCGCAGTCACGGCTGGCAGAGATGCGGATGACTTCACGCCGGATGGCAAGAAGCCGGAATTGTCTTTCTTCAAGCTTGACATGAATTTCCAAAAAGTGATGTTGACGTTTTCTGAAACGATGAAGGCATCATCCCTCAAAGGTCCACAAATCTCATTTTACTCGACCCCAGCCATCAGTGGGGCCTCTTCAACGACTTACGCGTTGACTGGGGGCGACGTGAGCATTATCGACTCTACAATTCTTACGCTGACCTTGACTGAAACGGATTTTAACAAACTCCAAATGCTTGAAGATTTGGCAACGGGCGAGGATGACACTCACATGGCCATCACGTCAACTGCAGAAGACATGGCCGGCAATACGGTTGCTGTTATTACCGCAGCGTTGGCCCAAATTGCAACCAACTTTGCCGACGATGAAGTTGCGGCGACTCTCGACTACTTTGACCTCGATCTTACCGCTGAAACTTTGACTCTTGGCTTCTCAGAGACTATGGACGTAACTGTGAACGTTAACCCAACTCTTGCATCCTTCAGGGCAAATAAAATTATGCTTCTTGGCGCCAAAATCATCAATGGCAATGTTCAGTCGTACCAACTTACCGGCGAAGTTGAGCAACCGTCTCGGATTGATGCCACTGAGATCAAGGTCAAGCTCCTGAAGGTTGATCTTGAGGCCATCAAGTCTTTGACTAGTCTTGCTACTGGTGGCTCCATTGCGACTGGTGGTTCCACCACCGTTGACGACAACACTTGGATTTCCATTGCCAACGAACTGGTCAATGACCAAAGTAGCGTTGATGTTACTGCGATCACCGACGACAACGCAAAGCAAGTGCGAACGTTTAAAGGTGATGAGACAAAGCCGGTTCTCGAATCGTTTAAGTTGGACATGGCTGACGGCAAGGTGATCTTGAGCTTCACCGAAACGATGGCGGGCGACGACGTGTTGCTTGGATAGATGCGAATCCAGAACACCAACGGCGCCTCTGCCGCTGCCACTGAGTTTGTGACGTTGGAAGGCGGCACGTACGTGGCTTCAGATGCATTGACAGTCGAGTTCACAGTCTCCCAAAGCAAGTTGAATGCCCTGAAGAAGTTTGAAAACTTGGCCACCGGCACAACCGACACGTTTATCAAGCTTTCAGCTGGTGCCGTGAAGGATATGGCAGAAAATCCTATTCTCGAGCAGGTGCGTGAAGCAGAAGGCGTTGAGCCAGACGACATCAATCCAACAGTTATCTCGTTTACCACTAGCATGGTCACTGGATCGGAATCGCTTACGATCACATTTGACGAAACGATGGACCGATCCTCCCTCGCAATTGAGCACGTTTTCTTGTCAAACGATGCCTTGGGAACCACTTTCTACGCGCTGAAGAACGCTGTCAGCACTTCTGTCGACGGAACTGATATTAAGATTGACATAGAGACTACTGACGTCGATATTTTGAAGACGAAGGATATTTGCACAGCAAAGACAAAATGTTATTTGGCTCTCGGCTCCCAAGCGATTGCTGACATGTCCAACCTTGCTGTCGTTCAGTTGACGCCTGCCAGGCCGACTGAAACGCTTGATACCGACGTCACGAAACCTGTCGTTGACGAGTTCGCCTTGTTTGATTACAACGCAAACACAATCACTTTGTCTTTCTCAGAGCCCGTCGATCCGGAAACCATTAAGGCACACGCAATTCGACTAGATGCCTTCCGTGATTTAGACATTGATGCTGGCGAGAATAATGATTTCTTTTACCAGCTCACAGGAGGTACCACGGTGAGTCCACGTGGCGCGGAGATTGTGATTGACGTCTTGACGGTAGACATGAATGCAATCAAGTTGAAACAGGGGCTCTGCAATAATGTTAAAACCTGCTATGTCCGCACTATTCTCGTGGGTGCGCAGAACGACGAGCCACTCATCAAAGATACGTTTGGAAACTTCATTGTGGCCATTAGCAAAGCAGACGACACGAGAACTGCCAGCAAAGTGCAGCTTGACACTACTGGACCATTGCTTGAAAGTTTTGGCATCAACCTTGAGGCAGGCACGTTGACGTTGACTTTTGATGAACCTGTGAAGGCCTCTGCTCTCGAACCTGCCTGGCTTACTCTTCAGAGTGCCGAACAGAAAACTGTTTTCCACAAACTCACTGGTGGCACCCTCACTGCCAGTACTCCTACCGAAGGTACTGTTTCAGAAGTAAAACTGTTGGATTCGGACATTCTGGTCATCAAAGCGTTGATGGCAATGGCGACTAGCGCAGCCGACACCTACATCTCAATGTCCAATGAAGTGGTCTTGGATCTTTTTGACAACGCAAACGTTGCGTTGCCAAACGCAGAGCTGGACCTGACTGCATTGGAGGCTAAGGACTATATTCCAGACAGTACAGCTCCAGACACAGTTTCGTTTGTTAGTTACGACCCATCAGAAGGTTTGATTGAGCTGTCGTTTAATGAACCGGTTGATATTGATTCAATCACGTACACAGATATTCAGATCCAATCGACTGTTGACGTCGACAATGGAGCTACCCCCCCACACAAGCTTCTGAAAACAGGATCCATTGAGTACAAGGACGTGATTACAAAGATGGGTGTGAAAATTACGCTCCACATTGATGATCGGAATGCTGTACAGGTTAACACTCAACTTGCTTCTGGAGTGGGTACAACGTTTATCTCGTTTGTTGAGGGCATGATTAGGGATGTTTCCAACAATCCTGCGACGGGCAATCCTGTGACGGGCGTCGCTAAAAATTCTGGCAAACCAGTGCAGTTCTACGGCGAATTCAACGAAGCTGCGCTCGAGTCATTCGACATTGACCTCACGAGAGGTGTGATTGACGTGACCTTCACTTCCGCAATCGACACAAGCACGTTTGACGCAACATACTTTACCATTCAAAGTGCAATCAACACTGCTGATGTGTCGTACACACTTACGAAGACAGCAGGTGACACTGACGTCGATAGAACTACAAACGGCTACTCTTTCGCCATCACGCTGAATCGGATTGATCTTGATGAGCTTAAGAAGAACCGACAACTCGCCATCGGCAAGAGCACCACTTTTGTCTCATTGAGCTCATTAGTTACAAAGGATGTGCAAGGTCGACTAATCCTCACGCAGGAAGTCTCTTCGGCAATGCCGGTGACCAACTTTGTCGAAGATCGAACGGCGCCTGAATTGAAGACCATGGCGTTCAATCTTAACGATGGAACATTGTCCCTTTCGTTCTCTGAAATGGTTGATATCGACGAGAAGCTCTTGACCGCAATCGTTATTCAAGATGCAGCCATACCAACTGTCGACACAGTTCGGCTTACTGGCGGCGACATTGTCGAAAGCGATGTTGCCACCACCCTCACCATAACCCTGAAACCTGAAGATCTGAACAAGATCAAGCACATTGATGGGCTTGCTATCAGCGAGGGCACTACATATGTCAGCATAGACAACACGTTGATCAAGGACATGAATGTCCTGAATGGCGCAAACGACATTACTGACAAAACAGGGCACCCAGTCAAGGAAACAGGAGGGTTTACTCAAGACGAGAACCTTCCAACTGTTACATTTTTTGATTTGAACATGCGCACGGGCATGCTCTCCTTGACCTTTTCGGAGACGGTTGAGCTTTCCTCGCTGACCGCCACTGGCATCACCTTCCAGAACCACAAGACAGCACCATCTGTTGGAGGCTCGTACACGTTGCAGAAACTAGGCACCCCAGCCGAGGTTTCAGAAACAAAGCTTACGCTTTTGCTTGATGATGATGACATGAACGCAATCAAGGCAAACTCATTCTTGACCCCGGCAACAACGATTTTCATGATCCTCGCCGAAGGTGCTGTGACCGATCCAAGGCCGAACCGCATTGCAGCCATCCCAAGCTCCGACGCATTCGAGTCTACCCTGTACACAAAAGACAATATTGCGCCGCAGCTTGATTCGTTTGAGCTGAACATGAACGACGGATACATTCTGATGCACTTTACCGAGACAATCAAGGAAGACAGCTTTGTTCCTGGTCGGTTGACCCTGTACTCGGATGTCAGCAGCGCTGCCGGCGTCGTATCACACAGCATCGGCGTCCAGTCTTTGGTAGAGACAAACCACGCAGACAATGTGAATAGCGATTACACCACAATCAGAATTACTTTGCACAAGAGCGACATGGATGCCATCAAGAATATTCCATTGCTTGCCAACAAGAAAGGCAACACGCACATCAGCTTTGGTGACAACACGTTCACAGATGTTGACAGCAATCCGCTTGCAGGAATTGCAAACACAGATGCCAAAGAAGCGCAAGAATGGTTTCCGGACACAACGCCGCCAGAACTGGACAGCTTTTCGTTGAACATGAACGACAACACGTTGACGCTCAACTTTAACGAACCGGTCGACGACAGCAACGTTTTCTACAGTGCCATTACCATTCAGTCGAAGAAGGACATCAACGCCGCCACCAAAGTGGTGCTTACCGGTGCCGATTCAAAGGTACGAAGTGCTAATGGCATGGTTCTTACCATTGGATTGAAAGACGCTGACATCAACAAGAAGACCAAGGATGCTGGGTTGGCGATTTCAGATGGCACCTCTTTCATTTCAATGACAAACGCGTTTATTGATGACATGGCCGGCGTTGATGTCAAGGTAATTGATGACACCGACGCTCAGAGCACACCAGCGGGCGGGCACACTCCAGACACCACTCGACCGCAGCTTCAGTCGTGGGACCTCGACATGACAAACGCCCGCCTCACTTTGTCCTTTTTGGAGACGATGAATATTGCTTCGCTTGAAGTTGACAAAATGACGTTGCAAGCGGCAGCCATCGTTGATGTCACTGCGGATTCAGCTACCGGCGATGTTCCAACGCAGGTTACACTTTCCACTGCAGCTGTTGTTGCGGACTCGGAGAATGGTCTGCACGTTGTGATTCAGCTTACAAACGACGAAATGAACGAACTTAAGCGGAAAAACATTGGTCGAACTAAAGCCACTGCATGGCTTGTCATTCTTGCCGACGCCATCGATGACATGAGTGGAGAAAAGGTTATGCCACGCACAAATGGTGCAGCAAATGTCATGGAGGTTGATGCTATCACTTTTGTCGAGGATCGCAAGAACCCAGCTGTCAATGAGTTTGATCTCAACATGAACGACAACTACGGAACCATTACGCTTCGGTTGTCTGAAACGGTGGATACAGCTACGTTTAAGGCTGGTGGTTTGATGCTTGTTAGCGGAAAGACGTACGACAAATCTTGCCCTTGCTCTAAATGCTTTGAAGACGAATACATTTCCTCCGCCTGCACCACGACGGAAGATCGCATATGCACGCTCTGCGAAGAGTGTGCAGTTGGAACGTTTATGGCCAACGATTGCACCTCAACTGCAAACACAGATTGCCAGACATGCAACACCTGCGACGATGGAAAGTTCATCGTATCGCTCTGCTCTGGTACAGATGACACTGCTTGCGGAGACTGCACCGATAACTGTAACCAGTGCACCGGCTCTGGCGCACAATGTACCCAGTGTGGCCCCGGATACTTTCTTAACAACCAACTGTGCGTATCAACATGCGAAGATGGCACGTACAGTAACGTCGATTCCACGGGCGCTCAGACCTGCTTTGCATGCGACCCACTGTGTAAAACCTGCAGTGGACCAAAATCAGACCAGTGTCTCAGCTGTAATTCACCGTTCAATCTAGATGGTAGTACATGCGTAACCTTTTGTTCTGTCAAAACGGAAACAATTGAATTCAGGAACCAAGACAGTATTTGCGTTGAGTGCGACAGTTCATGCGGTTCATGTAGCGGTCCAGCAACAACTGATTGCTTATCGTGTGACGCCAACAGCGTGTTGACAGTCGACGGGGACGACAAATTCTGTACCGAGGGTAATTGCGTTGAAGGTACTTTTGCAGATAGCGGAACTCACCAGTCAATTGATGGTGCTAATGTAAATGTGAAATGCCATACCTGTGCTGCAGGGTGCCAATCGTGCACAGCAATCGATAAGTGCACAGTGTGCGCCTCCAATACCGACGTGCTTGAGAATGGCGAATGCTTTGCATCAACAATTGTCTCGGAGACGAAAAGGTTGGACGACATTGCTGCGCTGAGCACGTTCAATGCAAATAAGTACGACGGCGCTAACCGTGGCGACTTGACATGCTCAGTGTCTACAACTGTCGACACGTTTGCTCTCGACACTGCGGTCAGCACCACAAGTTCGTCAAACGGAAACGAGATCTCTGTTGATATTGGGTTCACCGACAGCAACCAGCTGAAGGCGCAGTTGCTTACTGGCGTATCGGACACGACAACGTACCTCGCCGTCGCCAGCACAACCGTCGACGACATGAACGCAAACAATGTGGACGTGGTCGATCACTTGACAGTGTCATGTCCAGATCCATGCTTTGGTACGTGCACGTGCGACCTGCAGGTGCTGGACGTGACTACAGGAGGTACTTTCACAAAAGACCAAACGAACCCGGAGCTTGACGAGTTTGACGTGGATATGGACAAAACTGGCCTCATCACAATGACGTTTACCGAAACGGTAGACGTGGATGCGATTAATTCTGAGCAGTTCATCCTTCAATGGCAGCTTAACGACGCCACAGAGTCGGTTGCGCTCGCAGGCAGCACTGTTGCTGCCAAAGAAGACCTTTGCTACAATGCGGCTTGCAGCAGTGACCAAGATGTCCTTAGCGAAACTAAATGTGGGCAAACTCGTGGGTGCAAGTGGGATGCCACGAACGCGGTCTGCGGCGACACGCATTGCGGCCTTGTTGTCGAGTTCACGCCGACTGCATCTGTGCTCAACGCTATTAAGTTTAACCGTGGCCTCGCCATCACCAAGGAAACGTCGTACATGTCGATTTCAAATACGCCAAAGGCCGCCATCACAGACATGGTCGGGCTGCCGATTGATGAAATTGGAACCGGCGCTGCTAAGATTGCGTTCACGTTTAATGAAGACGAGACCAAACCAACGTTGGTTTCCTACGTCCTTGATCTGGACAACTTCAAGCTCTCCCTCTCGTTCTCCGAGGTAGTTGACGCAGTCTCTGTGAAAGAAACCAAGATTATTCTTGAAGGCGCCGACGTCACCAAGCCAACCTTCAAGCTTCGTGGCAACGACGGCAAGTCTACTGCAGACGGCGAAGTGATTGACATATCTCTCACGCTTGACGACATGAACGCAATTAAAAAAATCAAGACGTTGGCTGCTGACAAAGACTCGACCTTCTTGACTTTCAATACAGAGCTGGTTGTTGACACTGCCACTGTGCCAAATGCGGTGGTCGCTGTGACGCACGAACTTGCCTTAAACCATCTTCCAGACACTAAGGGACCGGTGATCGAATTCTTTGATTTGAACATGGCCACGGGCGTTCTGACTCTGTCCTTCTCAGAGACTGTCTTGCGCGACAGCATCACCGTGGCAGAGTTGAGCATCCAAAATGCAGCAACCAACCCAGCACAGAAGCGGCCGCTGGCTGCCGCCACTGTCCAGGCCGACGATTCGCACATCATTCGCATGACATTGGACGTGGATGACATGAACGAAATCAAGCGGCTCGACCAAACGTGCACCAAGACGGGGGGCGATTGCTTCCTTGTCGCAACCGTCGATGCCGCAAAGGACATGACCAACATCAACGAGGTGGACACGGTAGTTTTGGCCGTTAGCACCAGCGACACAGGATACGTCGAAGACACGGTAGATCCGAAGTTCGTTTCGTTTGATTTAAACATGAATGATGGCGAGCTCACCATTGTCTTTGATGAGACTGTTGACGTCTCCGAGCTGAACGTTGCCTCCATTGAACTCCACACTGACAAAAACGCTGGCAACGTTCAAACGGTGACGTTGACAAAACGCACAGATGCGGCTCCAGGCGGAAGCTTGTCGTCGTCTGTCGACGGCACGACGGTTGTCATTACCATTGGCGTTGACGACCTCGACGAATTGAAAAAGGACACGTCGTTGGCGGTTGCTGACGAAAGCTCTGTCTTCCTGACGGCAACCTTAGCCACCATCCAGGATATGAACGGCCGGTCGCTCGTCGGCTTCGCCAACAAGCCGTGCAGAGTCGGCGGTTTTACGCCGGATTTGGTCAGGCCTATCCTTGAAGGCTTTGCATTGAACATGGACACGCGTACCGTCACTCTGACGTTCAGCGAGACCATGAAGGCCTCTGACCTTGTGGCAACAGAATTTGTGCTGCAAAATGCCGCGCAATCGACAGGCGACGAATCGCTCCGCATGATTGCCACTGGCACGAAGAGCGAGATCGACGGCCCAGTGCTCAACTTCAAGTTCTCTGAGGTAGATGCTGACTTCATCAACATCCGGACTAGTCTCTGTACGAAAGCCACCGATTGCTACCTCCGGCTCACTGAAAATGCGGCGAAAGACATGGACGGCAACCTTGTTGTCAAGATTGACGATGGTTCCGCCGTCCCATTGTCAGACGGCGGCTTTGCCGCCGATATCACACCGCCAATCCTCGAAGGATTCGATTGGGAGATGCCAACTAATAAGCCGCCAATCAAGTTGACGCTCACATTCAGCGAGACTGTCAACGTGGGCGAACTGTCGGTGGACTTCATCTCTATTCGGGACGGCCAGGGCACAGCAGTGCCGCTTACTGCAGCAGTGACGTCGCAACAAGTCTCTAACCCTCGGATCCTTGAACTGACGGTGCACGTCGACGACTTGGCGAGCGTACGTCAAACTGGAGGCGTCGGCTCTACGCCCGCGCTCACCTGGCTGAGCATCGCTCCGGGTGCGATCGCCGACCACGCCGGTAACCGAGTCACGGAAATCGCCGGCAGCGATCCACTTCCGGTTACGACACACAGCGTGGACGTCACGCCACCGAAGGTGAAAAGGTTCGAGCTGGATTTGGACAAAAATGAATTGATTGTCTTTTACGAAGACGCGTCTACAATTGACGCCTCATCGGTTGATCCTGGCAAGTTCACCATTACTAACAAGCGCACCGAATAAGCGCACCACCTCACCTTGAAACTGTTAAAATAACAGCAAACAACAAACAACAAACAGCAAGATGAATATCTTGTTTTTACCCTTTCTTTTCCTCTTATCAAGGCCCTACGGCAGTGATCGGTTCGGAACGAATCGAAACGAAACTTCCACTGTCATCATTGCCTGGCGTGCACGTTTATAATATTACATTTACTTTTCTCTTTCTTCTT
>Ga0307400_10000052_pt1 | contig 11592 bp, 4 predicted proteins | sample SouOceMetPS10317_FD_200441 | JGI IMG/M metagenome (GOLD analysis project Ga0307400, IMG submission 200441) | Metatranscriptome of marine eukaryotic phytoplankton communities from Antarctic Ocean - PS103-17 (Eukaryote Community Metatranscriptome) | ecosystem: Environmental > Aquatic > Marine >... | reverse complement strand
TTTTTCTTATAAATACAAGCAATTTTATTTGTTAAACATTCTTTCAGCCTCACGCAAGAATTAATTATTATCAGCGACAGAAAGTACTTCAACACTTCCGAGTTATAAACCAGTTGTATTAATTGAACTTCAGTATTAGTTCCGGTATTGCGTATTGCATATTGTCATAAAGTGTCTGACATTGAAATGACATATTAATTCTAGCTTATTTACTTTCTCTTATTTTCATGTACACTCAATATCCGAGTATTTTTGACAAATATTATCCATACTGTGAAAAATCACGGGAAATATTTGTGAAAAATCTGTATTTTTCTAAAAATCTTGAGATAATGTTTTTTTTTCTTCAAAATGGAGCAATATTTTCCCATTTTGACAATAACAAAAATACATTTTCTCAAAATTTTGGGAAAAATACACATTTTTCTCCGAAATTTTCTCATGTTTTTTCCCAGTGCAGATACTAGATGTTTACACAGTACAATATTCAGACATGAATTGTGATTGTCCCAGAAGCCCTGGTTCCAGTACTTAGTAAATAAATGACAACTGTTAACCAGTAGGGGGTATTTTCCTAAGGGAATGTACAAAATTTATGTGACGGGGGTGGGTGCTGAATTCACATCGGCGACGGTCGAAATAAGTATGCCCCCCTAAATCGTGGTCGAAAAAAGTATGCCCCCCCTCCCTAAATAGTGGTTGGAATATAGTATACCCCCCTGACTTAATCTATTATGCGTGACGCGAAATAACGCTAGCGACGGTCGAAATAAGTGCGCCTAAATCATGGGCGAAAAAAGTATAAACCCCCCTAAATCGCGGTCGAAATAAAGTATACCCCCCTGATTTCAACACACCCCCCCGCGCCGTCACATAAATTTTGTACATTCCCTAAGGGGGAAGCAGAATGTTTTCTGAATGTTCAATTTTGGGGGGGTGAGCTGTTTTTAGAATCAGTTTTAGGGGGGTGAGACCAATTTCTTGTGGTCGGAAAACGGAGTAATACCCACCCCATACCGGTTACCAGTGTTCATAAGAGCTGTTTCAATACAAACAGTGGGATTTTTTTCTGAGTGAGACCAACCATACATGTCGCACTCTTTACAGAATGAGGTTGACAGGTAACAATCCATTAGAAACTTAAAATGTGGTACACTAGGTCTAGGCTAGACCATGTTAGAATTAGCAGGTGACTATGTAAATAGTAATCTTCAGCTTTAGACATTACCTTTTTAATTAAATATAATATCTATTTCACATTTAGCGTATAGCTACAATCTTCCTGATCCTTTATTATTTATTTTAATTTTTTAAGGTTTATAATTAGTCTTGGTAGACAAAGAAAGTGCCAATGATTTCACAATTGCCAAATATTTACTTCTTTGAACAGTTGACTATTTATTCCACTCCAGTCCGGTGTATTATTCAGTTTAGTTGTTCAGTTTATCATCTTTTCATGGTAAAACAGCACACCCTGATAAAAATCGTGAGAAAAATAAATGTTTTTTTTCTCCAAATGTTTCCAAATATTTTTGATCGTGAGAAAAATACGTGTTTTTCCTCCAAATGTTTCCAAATATTGTTGTCAAAATGGGCGAATCATTCTCCCATTTTGACAATTTGGAGAAGAAAAAATCGTATTTTTCTCCAAATTTTCCTATTATTTCTGTCAGTGCACACTGCACAGTGTCTATCGTCTGTATTAGCTTTTGGACTATAATCACTGAGAATATTTTTGTTAAAATGGGCGAATAATATTCTCATTTGGGGAAAATGTGGAGAAAAAAATCCGTCAGTGTTGTCAGTGTTGTTTCGTAATGAAATATCCCTGACATGCATTTGGTATATAATTACAAAACTGTATTATGTTAGCTTGTAACATTTAAGGTGAGACATTAAATATTTAAAAAGTCTTTCTAAGGAAATGGCTATGATTATGATTCTTGATTCACTAACACTCTACCTGTAGAAAAGTTCACCCCCCCATACTAAGCCTAAGGGAGGGTACAAAGTTTATTTGAAAGATATAAAGTTTTTATATGATGTATAAACTATAATTTAAATCGCACTTTATTGTGTATATATTTGTGTATTTTGTGTCATCTGATCACCTTGTGTATATAATGTAGAATTGATTCCCAACTTGTATAATGTACAGCTGTTTATACAATCATAGCACCATTTGAATCCAAAATTAGTTCGTAAACAATTAAACTACACAATTGATTTTAGTCCCAACAAGAGTAAACTCATTTGGTTAAACGCTCACAGCACTTTAACATGAAAACAGTTTATGGTTTAGATTGGACCAACTGTATAGTTTGAACTATAAATGAACTCATTCAACTCATTAATTGTAATTACATTAAAGCCACATTGTGAATTCAATATTTAAAATATACTAATTATATATAACAATATTTACAATTTAATTGTAATATGGAATGCATGTTAAAAAGTTAAATATTACTGAAAATAATCACAAAACATTAACTATTTTACTCTGTATAAGTAATAATATGGCAGCAAATTGTAACAAAAACAATGTATATAGACCTTATGCATTTAGGATTTCCAACCCTTAAAATTGTATCTAGATATTTCTGAAGTCAATCAATACATTTCAGCGTATCAAATACCAATAGAACATTTTCTACTTTTTTTTAGAAAGGAAACACATAAGGCCTATACAAGGTCAAAATATTTGATTGAACGTCAATTAATATTTGCAATCGATATCTATCACATTTCATTCATTTATGAGCACTCTATGTACAATTACTAACAATCGAACTAATAATTCAGAAGACTAGACTATATAATTAACTGGACCAATAAAGGCATATATATGTTAATTAAACTAGGCTAAAATTGCACAAGATCAACATGTTAGATTTTAATATTCATATCTTGTCCAGTCAAATGAGAGTCTAGAAAACGGAATCATTCAGCATCGCTATGTATAACTACCATAAGGGACCGTTCATTATCCTTTTGGTAGTAAACCTGAAGGCGGGCATAGGAGATTCTCAATCGGTTGATTGGTTGATTAAAGGGGTGATAGACAAGTCAATTTTTTCTGCAGAGATTTGTTTTATGGAGGGGCATAGAAAAATAGCCACTCCACCGCGCCCCTCGCCACACACCACCTTCCCCACCACCAGAAGGAGAACGAACATAGGGGAGTACAATGCTAAGAGGCTACTGGATTTGTGGGGTATACTTTTTTCGGAGGGTTATACGTTTTTCTAAGTCAATTTACGGACTGGGCGCTAGGTGTAAATCCAGTTTCCCATCACATAGAGTTTGTCCCTTACAGTATCACGTACACTCCATTGGCAGATATGACAATGTTACCATTAGTTAAAGCTCACACGTCTTTCATACGTAGTATTTTTATGATGTTTAAGGTATTAGCCCAATCACGAGCTGATCACTGGTTGGCCCAGACATTCGGCTTTCCAGGCCAATCAACAGTAATCAGCAGTATAGCAGATGTATGCATAGAATCGGCTTAGGAATATTCCATTAACAAATGTTGGGAGAGGACATTCTTACCCGTTTTTGAGGCCCCTGTGATAATTAGCAATTTATATCATTTATCAGCGATACCCACACAAAAATAAAAAATGTCCTTTTCACCCCTCCATATTTTATAATGGAATAGCATTGGAACACACATTCTTATGTGCTTTAAATAACATATCAAGTGATGGTCATAGGGGTTGGTCATAGGGGTTGGTCATAGGGGGTGGTCTTAGGGGGTTTGGTCCTAGGGGGTCATATGGGGTCATATGATTCTACACGCAAAATGAGGGCGAAAGACTAAATTGAATTATTCAGGCAATTGCGGCAGTTATGAAAGTTTAATAATACACAGATAATAGAAAATAAATATGATCTGCAGGTAGCTTATTGATATCCCTGTATGGATGTCATCATGGATCCCTTGTGATGGATTTGTTGATGGAATCCATTGTGGAGATGAGAGTGCAGACAAATCCATTGGCTTAGCTGGTGTAGAATTTGTACTCCCATTAGGTTATGTTGATGTGTGTTGGCGGATATTTCTTGATGTTCAGGTCCATCACAAATTTGCCATTCTACTTATTTAGAACATTATGTCATTCGACTGCGTTGTCGTGGCTGAAGTGAAACTGACAGAATCTGAATCGGGGGACTTTAACTGATTTCTCCCAGCAGTTACTTCACTGAGTATAGCAGAGTGGCTTGTAGTTCTCTTTCTCTCCTGGACTCGGTCTAACTCCTCAGTGTCATATTCCGTTTGAATTTCCTCCTGACCAAAAGCGTCATCCGTATCATCATCCGCTCCTCGCTGTTGCCTAGAACTTTCTATACTGTGTTGACGTCTCCCGGCAACCTGAGCACGCGCCTTGTGTGAGCCCATTTTGATTGGAGGAACTTTCTGATCTTCTAGGCGTTTTTCTACCATAACTGCTTCTCGCTGCCCTCCTTCTTCGTGCTCAGCCATGCCCATGAAAGTTTTATAGAGTTTGAATGTATCCTTAGTGTTGAGTTTTGCCTCCTCTACGGCCCGGCCACCGTAATGCCCACTACTGCCACCACCGCGGATGGCGTGTGTTGTCGATGACCCTTGAATTATGTTCTCTAGGAGGTGGCGTCTCTCTTGTGTCACCTCTAGATCAATCTCTATGAGTCTTGTTACAATTACGGATGATTTCTTGAACATATCTGCTACTCCACGTATTGGTACAACTCGCTCACACTTTACTCTAACTGCTAACTCGGCAACTCCGTCCATGATACCGAGGTCAACTTTCTCTGACACCGTATCAAAATTCAGTAGTCCATCTGGTCCTTGGCCAGTATTTGATCCATCCGCATGGTTGAGGGGTAAAGGTCCTATGATTTCTTCTTCCTCGCGTTCCACGTTTATTCTCTGTCGCACACTGTTGGGAGGTGCATCCCTGATGAGCCTGGCTATGTGCTCCTCCCTGATGTTAGTCTGCTTGCTCTCCCACCGACCCTCATGCCGCCGTGGTGCACTACTCTTCACATGCATACTTTTTGTCACATCCTCAACTCCATTCACTTGATGATGCTTTTTTGGTCTATTGAGACTCGAGTGCTTATACTCCACAGGTATCTCCAAGTATGTGCTATCACTATCCCCCGCGTCTACCATATCCCTAGATCTACGACTCGTTTCTACAGTTTTAGTACTTTTATTCTGGAAGACATTTGTAAATGCTGGTTTCTTGCGTAAGTCTTCACTACTGTCATACATAGGATTCTGCTTGGACATGTGGGATCTGTAGTCAAAGAGGTTGGTGTTGTCATCGAGAAGAACCTCACCAGTGTCTGTTTCTACTAGGTCGATAACGTTAGCTTTTCCTGAGGTATCCATGTCATTTTTTATTAAGATACTCCCACGAACTACTTTGATGTCATCCTTTCGCGATGGTGGTGGTGCTGGTTGCTGATTGGTCGGCAAGTAATCCATTGTCATTGTTTGGTTTACAGTCATACCCAAAGTTCCATCTGCTTCGGTTCTTTGTAATGCCTTATGAACATACACAGCACTATGGCCGTTCTGTTGGCCATCCAGTTGCACTACGTTTCTATGTGGACCATCTGATCTCCCGTACTGATCCTGCATGCTTATGTTAGTCCGATTTAGTGATGATTGATGTGCAGCATATTGCTGCTGTTGTTGTTGTGCTTCATAACGCTGCTGTTGTTCTGAATATTGCTGACCACCAGCAGCTCTGAGCGGCGTAACACTACCCAGATTGTTGAGTTTCAATGTTATGTGGTATTGTCCTTCTTGGCTTTCCCGGGCTTGGGATATGATTGGAGCTATGATAGGAGTATCGCCATCATCAGGTAGTGTGGCCAGTTTGCCTTCGGATTTAACACGTCGGAGCGTTCCCTGTGAGTGCGCATGTCTCAGTGGGTAGGATGGTGGTGGTATCATGTGGTCACCATTTGTTGATACATGAAGTGGTTCGGCAACATCAAGAGCACGCACTAATGTTCCCTCTCTGGAGATGGATTGCATAGATCTTGCCGAGTTTAGTCTGCGTGCCACTGGAGGGTCGCGTCTTGTAGAAGAGGTTCTAATTGGCTGAGGATGTCTTGCCCGATTTCCTGTTTCGCTACGTATTGAGAAGACATCATCATCATTGACTCTGATATGCGGTACTGGCGGTCCTTGATATTGACTCCCCCGGGTACTGGCTACTGCATGGTAGTTGGCATTTTGGTCGACCTTCATGTACTTCTGATGAGGACTGGTCATACTAATGTTCAGCTCTCCGTTATGCTGGCCTCCAGTTGGTGATCTGGCTGTACTAGCATATTGAGGTTGTCCTGGTGATCTCTGTGACACAACTACAGGTGATCCCTGACTTGAACCTGACTGTCGATAACTTCGGGCTTGCCCTCCATTTTGCTGCATGTATGAGTGGTTCATGCCTGTCATCTCATTCATCGCCCTTGTGGTCTGTATGTGGCGAACATTGGGCGACATGGGCCTGCCATGGGCGGGCCGCAGCTGGGCATGAGGCATCGGCTTTCCGCTGATGTCAATGGCGACCGGATGTAGTTTGATGACCTTGTGATGCACACCTTCAGGTGTTCCAGGGTAGAAAACAGGACTATTTAGTGAGCTGTCATGGACAGGACTAAGCGAAGATGCAGTTGTTGATGAAAAGCTTGACTCTTTCAGAGTAAATACATTCTCTCCAGTAGACTGTGTTGACTTGTATGTTCCGAAATTTCCATCTGGAGAGACACTCTCACCTCCTGGAGAACCATCTGGTGATTGATTGACATCAACTTGGATATCACCATCAGTTACTGTTATTTTGCCTAGCCGGTTGACAGGTGTGGTGGATCTAGCTGTATCTGGTGCACTAGATTTATCATGGGACACTTCGTCTTTACGTACTCTTGTAATCAATAATCCGTCTGATGATGATCCAGCGTCTACAATATCCTGAGATGTATCGACGGTTTTTCGTTTGATAGTATCTGATTTGGCTTCGTTGTCTATTGTTATCCGCAGCTGTTGGCCGGTGTTGATGGGATAGTTTTCCGACAAGACTTTGGAGAGTCGGTGTTCTTCTTCTACATTATACGTTGAAACGTTTGGACCTTTTATACGTTTTAACGTTGAAACGTTTGAAACGGTTTCAGATTCACTACCTAAATCTTCTAGGTCTACCTCAGAGCCACTGGCTATATCCTTCTCGGAGCCACTGGTTACTAAGGGCAAATCTGTTTTTGTCTTTGTAGTGGTGGCTTTCACGTGTCCAAATATGCCAGCTAGTGCTGCATCAAAATGATTATCATTACTTTCAGGTAAACCACCGATACTACTGGTTTCACTTATGGTATCTGCATCCTTCTCGCAAGAAGGCCGTCTCTCGTACTGATCAAAGTGGTAGGTTTTATTTTCGTGGTATAAAGGATGAAAACCATCAGCATAGGATGAGCCGCGCCTTTCTGATGACGATTCTTTGTGTGTTCCTTTGTTTGAGGATCTGAGATCCGTCACCTGATCTTCAGATTCAGATGTTATACTGATTTTATCCAGGGACTCTGCACTGTCTATGAAGATCTCATCTGTGAGTTGTGGTGCAGTCCTGCCCTTAGCACTGCGTACACTGCCACTGAGCACGCCTGTGTGCAGCACCAGAGTCGACCCAGTCACAGAGCTGTCTTCACGTACCTGCTTGTGTGTGCCACTATCCAGTACTGTTATTGTACTGTCCCCAGGGCTAGAGCTGCCTGTTGAAGCAATGTACTCTTCTGAAGTTGTACTGGAAATCTGTGTAAGTTTGGTCTGCTCGCTTGGCTGGTCATCTGACGCCGTTACCACTGGGAGCAAGCCAACCTTGCCACTGACTGAGAGTTTGTCATCACGGCCATCAACCTCCAACATACTATCTGTTGGAGGCCTGACTTCCGTGTTGACAGTGTAACTGGTTGATGTCCTCCTTGATTGGTTGGGCATCATTGAGCTACTTGTGCTTGCTTTTCGACTGCCCGCTTTGTTTGAAATCACCGAGCTTGTGCTCGATTTTCGAAGTTCTGCATTGTTAGATGTGACTTCACCATTAACATGTGTGATGTCATCAAGAGAAGAAATCGGGCCCATCCGGGGAACTTTTTGTTGCTTTGCACGAGCTTCTCTCAAAGTTCTAATCTCTTCTGATGCATTAGATCCCTGCGAAATTTTCCTTTCCATTGTTTGGACGTCCACCGTCTCGTGTGGTTTAGATGCGGTGATATCACTTGATTTTCTCCTGATTTCCTTCTTGGTTGCTCTGTCTTGAATGTAACTGAATCCATGCTTCTGTTGCTTTTGAAGAGATTCCATATCGACGTCACTTTGATCTGATACTTCATTGTCCACGTGTCCAGTTGTTTTTGTTCTAGTGACACTTTTACTAGTCTCACCTCCGAATGTATAATCCTTTATTTGAGTATGTAGTTTAGACGTTTTACTTTCGGTATCATGTGTATATTGCGCTTGCGACGATGGCAGTTCACGCACATCGGTGATATCAGTAGAAAATGAAGAAACAGCTGTAGTTCTGCCAGTATTTGCACTGCCAGTATTTGTGCTTTCCATTGTTACAGTTTTACTTATGATGGTTTGATTGCTTACAGACTCCTGGCTGATTTGTGATGAAGATTGTTCAATGTTCTGGTCACGTGTCAATGTTGATGATTCGGTCTCCTCCTGGTCTCGTACCGGTGCAGCCACAATATTCACCTCGGTGTTTACCGTTGTCTTAGTCTCATTGTAGGACGGGGCTTGTGGAATAGCAGTGTCAATTCCTTGCACCGACCACTTGTATTTTTTGGTTTCTAAAGTACTTGTTGGTGTTACTTTTGGTGTTGAAGGATCCAACACACGTCCTGTTAGTGGCATGTCCTTCAAAATGGTGTGCAGATGTTTCACATTTCCCTCTCTCACAGAGGATTTTAGTTCAGTTGCTGTTGGTGATAAAGGTGTTCCTGTGTATGCTATATGTTTTGGGGCTTCATAGGCACCTGGCGACAACAATAAACTATTGCGACTGCTAAGACTATCTCGACTGTCCCTTCTGGAGTTTAACTTTTCACTAGCAGTCTGTATGGTTACATTTGATGAAGCGGTTGATATTTTTCTATCAGTGTTAAGGTTATAAACTTCAGTTGATGCTGATGAATCTGTGCTCATTTTCCTGCCTGCTGATACTGAAGAAGAGGTGTTAATTTTCATAGTGTATTCCTGTTCAGATGGAACTGGTGGTGGTGTGGGAGCTTTCTCAGGAGATTTTGGTGCCTCGTATGCCAGTTGAATATTAGTGGAGGATGACATGGTGGTGCTTGTCGTATTTCTGTTCAAGGATGAAGTGTTTGAACCACCTCCTCGATCCACAAGCAGTTTACTTAATTCAGATTTGATACTGTCATCTTGCACGGGCGATGCCAGGCCTTTGAGTTCTATTTGGGCTGCAGATGACATATTGGTGGTTTCTGACGACGTCTTTCTGTTCAGAGAGGAGTTGTTTGAACCACCAGCAAGTGATAAAGCCTCGTGAGCCTCTAAATTGCCCTGAGAATTTATTCTTGAGAAACGCTCTTGTGAAATGCCTCCTGATGATGACTTTAAAACATATGTCCCTGAAGATCGAGATGATACTTTTCTTATCAGGGATGTTTTACTGGAAGATTTGGTGCTTGATGCGTTGGAATCAGTTCTGGCTACCTGGCTATCTCCAGTTGTGACACCTGAACCGATTTCCTGCCTCTGTACAAGTTTGACTGGTGGTGGTGAACTGTGTTTGATATGTTTGCCTGCCAGGTCTACACTTCTTCGTTTTGACTGTTGCGAATCGCGATCTGTCCGCTTCATTCTGTCTGAGGAGTCCCGGAAATTTTCCCCAGTGCGGTGTCCACTGCTCTGACTATGCGAGGAGGCCATGCTTTGACTTGAGCCCTTTTCCGTCAGGCTGCTATGTTGACTCTGGGTTTGCTCATAATTAGTTTTTCTTAAACTGGAAGTAGTTTTCTCAACATGTTCTGTACTCTGTGATGATTTCCCATGAATATGTGAAGACAGAAAATCAGGCTCGGGAGTTCTGTTCGATGAGGTTCTTTGTGTAGTTTCCTGCCTACTGGAGCTGGTGGGAGTAATAGTCTTGTAGGCCTTGGTGACTGAAGCTATCGGTCTCACAGGGGAGTCTTTGCGTGATGTCACCGATAAATGGGACAGAGATTGCGCTTGTTCGCGACGAGACACCAAGCCCTTCTCTTTTTGAATAGACTGAGTTGATGAACGTCTGGATACTGGGTCCTCTTTTGATGAAGACACTGTACTCGCACTGGATATCTTTCGCGAGTTATCATGTCCATTGGCCGTGCTAGCTGTCTGATGAACGTTGGATTGAGATGACGTGCTTGCTTTTACTGTTTCAGGGAACGTTCTAGATTGTTCTAGAAGGTTATTTTCTATTGCTGGTCCATTAATTTGCCCCGTGTTTGAGACTGTGGCATTACTCTCTAAATTTGATGTATGTATAGCATTTTCTTGCTCGGTAACCGTCCTTTTCATCTGGGCAACACTGGATTGTAATGTTGTTTGACTCGACGACCCTTTACGTTTTTTTGATTTTTGAACAGAAACACCGAATACTTCTTGGTCGGAATGACGAGAAATCTCCTCTTCAGACTCAAATAGTGAATCATAATTATCCAATGGTGTCTGAGCCGATCCATGTGTAGATGAATAATGACTGGATATTCTCGTGTCCTGGGGGACCTCTGTTGCAGACTTACTGATAGGCACACCAAACACTTTTGGTATAGATTGTGTTGATGAACGTCGAGAAGATCTTCCCTCTTCTGATGTAGCCAATGTAACCTCCACTCCTGCTTCTGCCTCTGCTAAGGTACCTTGTTGTGAGGTAATGTTTGTCTGAATTACTTGCGATTGTGAGGTCGTGGATGACGTCATCTGTTTACTACTGGAACCTTCCACACTGCCTGTGGATTCTTTACGTTGAGAGGAGTACGAGTTACTCACGTCAGATAGTTTTCTAGCCAAAACATCATCTGATATCTGTTTCCTTTCCAGCGTGTTGGATGGAGAGCCGAAGTTGAGGCTCTGTCTTGGTGATCCATAGGGAGATGCGGTAACCAGCTTGCTATAATCCTGTCTCCCAACATCTTTGTATTTTGCCTGAAATGAGTCGGACTTTTCCAGTGAATTGCCAGCAGATGTTTTACTAGTGGTAGTAATATATGTTGTAGTAGTTGATTGGCCTTCCACTGATGGTTTGATATTTTCCACAGCTACAACACTATCAGCATCATCATGGTCTGTCGAAATTACACTATCCTCTCTCGCAACATGGGTTAACCATCCTTGGCTCGCTGCAGGGGATGTGTTATCCGTGTCCCATTCTATATTCCGTAGAGGTCCTGCTGCACTGGTAGCACTGCCCAGTAGTAGATCTTGGCTGAACCTTCTTGTTTGTACTGAACCAACACCCCCGTCTCCGACCACGTAGGCCCGGGTAAAAACAGCGCTACCGGGTGCAGTATATGTAG
>Ga0307400_10000050_pt1 | contig 11613 bp, 1 predicted proteins | sample SouOceMetPS10317_FD_200441 | JGI IMG/M metagenome (GOLD analysis project Ga0307400, IMG submission 200441) | Metatranscriptome of marine eukaryotic phytoplankton communities from Antarctic Ocean - PS103-17 (Eukaryote Community Metatranscriptome) | ecosystem: Environmental > Aquatic > Marine >... | reverse complement strand
CAGAGACAAATATGGCATGCTGATGTTGAGAGGGAGCGTTTCCCACTGCCGCAAACAACTTATGGAGCACAGGCAACTCACACCTTCTTCTTGCATATGGGTGTCCTGTCTGCCTTGCCACTTCCTGAGTTAGAGTTGAAGTTGCCATTGCTTCCAGACCCCTTGCAACATCCACCCGGCATTTAACCAGAGTTTGCATCATCTGTGCTCCAGGACATGTGTAGCTGCGTGGCTGCAGCTTCGCACCCGTCTACTGTACCAATTGTGGATTGGCGCCATTCACGCGGCCTGTGTCGGCTTCAGATAGATATCATATCCGCTATGCGTTTTCGGATTCCCACAAGCCGTTGCAATGTAGCATTTACATTTGCCTGCAGCGTTGCACCGCTCCCCAGCTCTTCCAAATTCAAACCCAACGCAATCTGATTGTGACCGGCATGTTTGCTGGCATTCCTGCTTAGTTGTGTAACCAACCTTTGTTGACACACCGCAATCTGATCCATGGCAACACTCTGACTTGGCCTTTTTTGCCCAAGACGCCTGTGTCGGCTTCAGATAGATATCATATCCGCTATGCGTTTTCGGATTCCCACAAGCCGTTGCAATGTAGCATTTACATTTGCCTGCAGCGTTGCACCGCTGCCCAGCTCTTCCAAATTCAAACCCAACGCAATCTGATTGTGTCTGGCATGTTTGCTGGCATTCCTCCTTAGTTGTGTAACCAACCTTTGTTGACACACCGCAATTTGATCCATGGCAACACTCTGACTTGGCCTTTTTTGCCCAAGACGCCACTGCTGGGGCTTCGGTTGGCGCAATTGGCACAAATGGTGGTGGTGCCTGAAATGGTGGTGGTGCCTCTTGTTTTGTCGTGCATTCGCAGATTGCGTCGCTGGTGCCGGTGAAGACATAGTCGCAAGATTGGAGAGGAGCAGTCTGACTGCACGTCTCACCTTGCACGTCATCCCATGCTGCGCTGCAACCGCGTCCCTGCAACTTGCAGAATGCTGCGCAAGTCTTACCATTGTCCCTAACCTCGACAAGCGCGGCACACTCGCCGCCAGAGCGCGGCGTACACACCTTGCTATTGTAACCGGTCCAGGCCGTGGGGTCGCACGCACCCTGCACCTCAGGGACGTACTGAGGGACGAGGTCAGTGGGCATCGCACAGCACTTCATCCTGTCAATACCGTTGATTGAATTGTCGCCACTGCGGTAGAGCCCCACCATAGCCCGGCCCTCTGGGCACTTGGACACACCCACCCTCTCAAAGATCGGGTTGTCGTCACCACAGGCGCCCCAGTGCGCAGGTAGCTCCTTTGGCTTACAGCATGACGCCTCCTCGATGTGGTGGATGCCGTGAGCGCGGTCCTGCGCGCTCCCGGTACGGTAGAGTCCAGACATGTAGTAGCCCTCTGGGCATGTGCTCCAGCCGGCGCTGTCAAAGGAGCCCCACCAACCAGCCGTGACGCAATCCAAGCCCTCGGTTTCTCTTACAACCGAGTACCTTGCCTCCTCGATTGCATGAAGGTCGCTTGCGCCATTTTCATTGCGCATGAGACCAGACATGAGTGTGCCTGTAGGGACCCTTGACCATTGCTGCGAGTCAAGCGAGCCCCACCAATTCGCAGTATATTGCCTTGTTCCGATGTTCGGACCCGCCTCCCATGCGCCTTCGTACACCTTTGGATTGGCGCCATCAAGGGTGAACACAGTGTATAACTTCTCTTCTGGGTCCTGTGCTGGATTAACATTGAATTTCGACTGTACTTTGTCACCCTTGTAGATTGTAACAATAGGATGCGAAGAGCCCAAGGTGCCCATGCCGAAGTACTTCTTGATTCGGAATCTGATCAAGCAACTTTCGGAACCTTCGCAGTGGCCAATATTATAGAAGCTCGTTGTCTCTGGCCCAAAGCCATTGATGTCGTCGCGGTCCAGAACAACTTCAATACCGCCTGTGCCTGGCGCAGTCTTGTCGCGTTTGTCCTCCGGATAGTAAACATGCGAAGAGAATTTCTCGCCGAAAAACGTGTGCGAGTCAAGGTCTTCCGGGTGGTCTTGCCAAGTCAGTGTTGCACGCCACTGCCCTGGCTCCAAATTCCTCGAAATAGCCATGTCAGCACCCTGACCTCGTTCAATTCGTCCCTGAACGTTGAGCGTCTTCACCTTCTTGATGAATCCATCCAAGGAGGCAGACACAATTATCTGGCCCATGGGCACATTCACGCTGAAGCGACCGCTGCTGTCGGACGTCGCTGTTGCGACGCCCACCCCGTCTTTTGTGAAGATGAGATCGGCTCCCTTCAGTTTGACGCTGCCACTCTGCGCATCAGTGACCTCCCCATTCACGCTCTGAAGCGGCGGAATGCATTCGCCCGGGCTATCGGTAAATTCGCCGTCTGCTTTACACCCAATTGCGAAGGACGAAACACCCGCAGAGCGACCGTCGAGGTAAAATCCTGAAAAGCAATGAACGGTCACAACATCTTGGTACAGCATAGGATCTGGTGTCACAGTCGCGTTAGCGGGAAACGCGTTAAGGTATGTGGGCAGCGAACCGCAAGACATCCGTTTGCACACCGGCGGTGCTGCGGCACCACCTTCGCCCCACACAAACGTGCCGTCGGCAGAGCAACTTGCCGAGAAGCTGTCATCCCCGTTTGTCCCCTCGGTCTCAAAGCCCATGCCGCATGCATATGTAACGCTATCACCAAACTTCAGGTCGTTCCCTGTGGATGCCGATGCGTCGGGGAGCGCTGGGGGCTGGCCACAAGCGACTGCATGGCAGTGTGGATGATCATGTGAGAACTTACCAGTCTTCTGACACGGCAGCTGGAACGTGTTCTCCCCACCAGCATCCCCTGAAAGTGTGTACCCTGTGAGGCATTGGAAGTCCACACTGTCACCATACTCGAAGAAGTTTTCCACGGATGTCGCGACAAAACCATTCGACAAAACAGGAAGCATCATGTTGTCGCAGCGGACTGGCTGGCACTCCTGTGCCGGCTGAAAAGGCCGCGCGAAACGACCCGAACCCTCACATTCAACGGAGAAAGACCTGGACTCGGGGGCGGTGCTACCATCAGTCGAGTAGCCGTCGGCACATACGAAGCTTGCCACATCGAAAGACTGAAGGACAGGCCTGTCATAGAATGGGTCTTGGATGGCTGCCTGACCAGAGAAGGTCTGGACAGTGAATCCATCGTCGTTCCACACTTTGTTGAGATGCTGAACATCCGGCAGCACTCCACATGCCGCTCGCACGCATGTGTACTTGCCATCCTCGGGTTGCACCAAGCGAAAGCCCTCCAGGCAATCGCAAGAGTACTGCCCCTGGGGGCCGGGCGGCGTCGCCTTGGAAAGGTCGGTGCACGAGCCGCCAAGGCCGCAAGGATCGCCTTCGCAGTCATCGGACTTGCATGTCGGCGTGCCATCCGGTCGCATAAGCGTCTCGAAGCCCTCGCCGCATGTGCACTCATAACCAGGCCCAGTGACACCATCACCAAGGTCTGCGCACACCCCGTTGAAACCGCAAGGTGAGCCGTAGCAGAAATCGATGTCGATGCAATCGTTTGGTGAAGAGTCCCCGTACACACCGTTGGCTGTGCACATCTTCTCCAACGTTTTGCCTCCCGTTTTCCTGCCATCTGTCGAGTGCCCTTCTTTGCATGTCCACTTCGCCGACTCCTCGAAAAACTTCTCGGAGTCGGAAGACACTGCCCCCTCAAGCTCTGCCGGCACCCCGCAAGACACACGCTTGCAGCTCTGCACGTTTTCGTACAAGCCCGTTTTGGCACACTTTGCGGTGAATGTTGTCTCGCCGCCAGAAGTGCCATCGACAGTGAAACCGCTGTCGCAGAAAACCTGGAACTGCTCCATGTAGAACTTCTCCGTGAAGGTCATCTCTGCATTCTCGACCCTGGCCGGCAGACCGCAGCTCACGGGCATACAGGTTGTGGGCCGCGCTCCCGTTGGCAGGCTCACCTCTCGGAATCGCTTATCATCGTTGCATTTCACGACGAAGCCTGTGGTTCCGTCTGCATGGCCTGTGCTTGTGTAGCCCTCGTTGCACGTGAACTTGACGGTGTTTGGGAAGAAGACCTCCGCATTGTCGAAGACGGCAAAGAGCCTCTTGTCAGGTCGGCCGCAAGACACCGGCTCGCAAGTCTCTGGTGCGGAGAGCTGGCCATTGTCCGAGCAGGAGAGGGAGAAAGACGCCATTGCGCTCCTGGTTTCGTGGCCGGCGTCGCACGTGTACGTGCCGGTCTGGCCGAACACGAGGCTCGTCTTGTCGGCTTTCGCGTTGGCAACCTGGACAAGCGCACCGCAGTCGACCGGGTTGCACGCCTTCTTGCCTGACAATATTCCCGAAGCTGCGCACTTCACAAGGAAGTCGTTCGCTCCCATGGCATGCCCGTCCAACGTGTACCCGACGGCGCATGTGTACTCAGCAGATCCAGGAAAGGAAATCTTCTCGCCCTGTTTTGGAGCAGTCGCATGAGCGATTACTGGGGCGGAGCCACAGACCACAGGTGTGCATTCATCGCGGTCTTGGCCACCAGTCGCCACCTCGTAGCCGGCGTCGCACTCGCACTTGTAAGTGCTGGTGCCGTCGATGCACTTGCCGTTGGCGGTGCAAGCGAGAGTGCCGCCCAGCGTATCGCACTCATCGATCTGCTCACACGTCTCGACGCCTTGGAGACCCATGCTCGCCCGAAAGCCTGCATCGCAATCGCAGGTGTAGCCGAGATCTCCGTTCACGCACTTGCCGGCATTGCCACATTCGGAGATGACACACCAATCAATAGGCTTGCACGCATGGTCGCTTGACAGCTTGCCGTCAGACTGGCAGACCTCACTGAAAGCTTGCGCCCCAGCCGGCGTCCCGTCCACGGAAAAGCCGGCGGCGCACGTGAAGGCCTGCCATTCGTTGACCTCGGCGACAGTAACATGGCTTTTCTTGTAGCACATCCAGCCTGCGCCATTGCCCCCCGCACTTGGCGGCACGACCGCGAAGCCCTGGTCGTGCTTTTTGTAGAAGAAGCTGGACTGGTCAGGATTCCAGCAGAATGCATCGCACTCAGCCTCTCCCGAGCACATGTCGACCGCCTTGTCCTTCACAAGGCCTTGCTTCCGCATGTCTTTAAGCGCCACATCAGCATTCCAGGGCCCAATAAGAGCAGAATCCTTGTCGTTGTAAATGAATTGATAGCCCTGGCTAGGAGGCACCCTGGCCACTTTCTTGAAGCACTTGAAGCCCCGTCCTTTCTGACGGACATCAACCTGTTGGAACCCTTGCTGAAATCCTGGGTAGTAAGTCGTCATATCATCAGGGTTCCAACAGAAAGCATTGCAATTGCCATTCAACGTGCATTCGCCCTCTGCACTTGCATACGAGGACTGGCCAAATTTCTGCAAGCTCTTGATGGAAGTGGTATCCTCATCACGTCCCTTGAGCTCCTCTAGGAGACTGTTCTCCAGATACACATAGTCAAACTGGGGACCAGTTGCTCCAGCAGGCTCGGAGAGGGGCAGTGTTGGCAAAGAACTGTCAGACCGGAAAACTGGACAAGTGACTGGCAAGCAAGCGGATGGGCCAACTGGCTTGACGTCTCCGCTGAGTGTACAAGTGAAGGTCAACTCTGTGGCCTCATCCACAGTTGCAATGCCATCTCTGTTGGAATCTGCATGGTAGCCCTTGTTGCACTGGTACGTGACAGTATCTCCGAAGAATGCGGCGTCAACTGGTGCTTGGCGACGAACTTCCAAGTGCTGCCTTGCAGCCAGCGCTGTGAGAAGTCGGCCTTGGGGCCGGGATTGGATAGCCCGCGTCTGAAAGAGCGAAGATGCGTCAGCCGCTGGAGAGAGGGTTTCCACAACTCCATCCATGGCATTGATGAGGTCGGGCGGCGGGCCGCAGGAAACGCGCTGGAATGTTTTGATCATGCTGAAGGAGCCTGTCTTTTGGCACCTGATCTCAAAGGTTGATGCTCCGTCAGGCGAGCCATCTAAGGTGTAACCAGGATGTGCTGTTGCAACCATCTTCTCTCCAAAGATAGTGCTGCCTTCAACTGTTGCACGAGGTGCTGCCTTCAGCCGTGCTGCCTCGATCTTTTGCCGCATCTCTGGCTTTTCTGCGCAATCTATTGGTGCGCATGTGAGTTCAGGGAACGCAAGCTGACCGTCAGACCCGCAGCTGATCTCGTATGTTTTGCTCCCACCCAGCTTGAAGCCATCTGCACAAACCACCTCAGTGGTCATCGGGTACACCAATTTCACTGCATCATCGAAGGTAGCATTCGCCTGTACAGGGACAGCCGGGCACGCAACTGGCAGGCAGGAGAGCACCTTGTCGAAGGTTCCGGCCGAAGTGCACACAGCATCAAAGCTTGATGTGCTACCAACCTTACCATCAATAGTATAGCCATTATTGCAAGCATACGCTGTCTTCTCTGGGAACTCAAAGAGCTTTGAAGCCTCAAACTGAGCATGCCCCACCTCCGGAGCTGCTCCACAAAGCACTGGCAAGCATTTTTCTGTACCGACGAAGCTTTTGTTTGCCTGGCAAGTCACCTCGAAGGTGGTGTCTCCGGCTGCTGAAGCATCCAGAGTGTAGCCTTTGCCGCATTTGTATTCAATTGGCGGCATTGCAAAGTCAACTCCATTCATGGTATTTACCCCAGATGCATGCTCGAGGGCTGGAGGCATGCCACAAACATTGGGAAGGCAGTCATGGTCTAACATCTTTGTGGGGTTTTTGTCCTCATGGTAACCTACCTGGCAGTGGCACTTGTAGTCATTGACCAAATCCTCACAACTGCCCATGCCACATGCCTCAGACGGGCAATCAGGGATGTTCTTGCAGGTTCGCGAACCATCTGCAAGGATTTCCTCCTTGAAGCCAGGATTGCAAACACATTTGTAATCTTCTTTGTGTTCCCCACTGGGCACCTGAAGATCAAGGCACTTCCCATGGTTGCCGCACTGGTTGCCGTGACAGTCATCCATGTTTTTACACTGGGCCAATGCAGTGAGCACTCCATCTGCCTGGCACTGAGTGCTGAATGCAACGATCCCATCCATCTTGCCATTTGTGGAATAACCGTTCTTGCACACGAAAAATGCTTTGCTACCAAAGACAAGCTCTGAGGGTTCACCTGTCTGCAGAGCGTGCTCTGGAACCGGGACAGACCCGCATTCCACAGGTGCACAACCAGCATGTGGTGTGTAGGTGCCATCAGCACGACATTTCAGCTGGAACGTTTTCGGACCAGCAGCCTTTCCAGTTGTAGAAAAACCATCAGTGCAAGTGTAGCTGGTATAGTCTTCGAAGATGTGAACACCAGTCGAAGATGATTTGGCATTTGGCTTCTGAGGTGCCACCCCGCATGACACAGGTGCGCATTGTGGAGCAGTCTCAAAGCTACCGCCAGACTGGCAAGCGACAATGAATGAGTTCTCTCCTGTCGGCGAACCGTCCAGGGTGAAGCCTTCCACGCAATTGTACTCGACGGGCTCACTATCAAAGTGAATGCTCTGTTTTGCTCCAGTTGTCGAGTGCGGCAAGGCTGGAGGCACACCACACACGTTGGGAAGACAATCATGACTCAGCTCACCAACATGGTAGCCCTCGGGGCACACACACTTGAAGTCGTTGACCAAGTCGTTGCACGTGCCGGGGGCACATGCGGCGATCGGGCAGTCTGGAATGTTCTCGCAGGTTCGTGTGCCGTCAGGCTTAATGTCCTCCTTAAAGCCACTGTCGCAGACACACTTGTAATCGTTCTTGTGTACACCGGTAGGCAACTCTGCATCTGCACACTTGCCGTTTGTGCCACATTGGTTGCCTTCGCAATCATCCTTGTTGGTGCATCCAGCATGCACAGCAAGCTCTCCGCTCGCTAAGCAGGGCATGCTGAAGGAGACGGGGCCAACCATTTTGCCATTTGTGGAATATCCAGGCTTGCAGGTGAATGATGCATTGTCGCCAAACACAAACTGCCTGGGCCCCGTGGCTGGGAGGATGCTGTTGGCGGGAATGGCAATGGAGCAGACAACAGGCGCGCAACCTGCATGAGAGGCATAGAAGCCGTCGGCCTGGCACTCCACCTTGAAGTCCTTGGCGCCAGCGGCCGTTGCGTCAACTGTAAAGCCATCCGCACAAGTGTATGGTGCCTTCTGTCCAAAGACGTGGTCAGCGCCCACCCCATGAGCCACATTGGCTTTCTGCGGCGACACGCCACATGTGACTGGCAAGCATGACGGAGCCTCCTCGAAGCTCTTGTCCGACTTGCAAGCAATCGAAAACTCCTTGGCGCCAGCAGCCGAAGCATCAAGTGTGAAACCATCTGCACATGTGTACATCAGAGGCTCGCTGGTGAAGCGGACTACCACATCGCTGTTTGTCGTTGTGGATGCGTGCCTGAGACTTGGTGGCACACCGCATACGTTGGCGAAGCAGTCATGCGCCAAGTCCTCCTCTTTGTTTTCCGCCTCGTGGTAGCCCTCTGGGCAGTGGCACTTGTAGTCATTCACAAGGTCCTCACAGGAGCCCGGCAGGCATGTATCGGCTGGGCAATCTGGAACATTCTCGCAAACGCGCGCGCCGGCGGCGTTGAAATCTTCCTGGAAGCCGCTGTCGCAGACGCACTTGTAGTCGTCCTTGTGTGCACCTGTCGGTTTCTCTGCATCGACGCATTTTCCATGTTGGCCACACTGGTTGCCCTCACAATCGTCAATGTTTGTGCACCCTGCATGGGTGGCCAACTCGCCAGTGCTCAAGCAAGCTGTGGTGAGTGAGGTCGGGCCCATCAACTTGCCATTGACCGCATACCCTGGTTTGCAACGGAATGTTGCACTCTCACCAAACACAAACTTCTTAGGTCCGGTTGCTAACGCGGTGTTCGCCGGAGCGACCACAGCGCACTCAATCGGTGCACAACCCTCATGGAGGACATATGTGCCATCCGCCTGGCACTCGGCGTGGAACTCCTTTGGACCCCCCAGCTTTCCGTCGACCGAAAAGCCCTCAGCGCAACTGTAGTGCGCATTTTCCTGGAAGACGTGATTGTTTCCGCGATGGTTGCAGTTGGCCTTCTGTACTGGCAGCCCACAGGCCACAGGTACGCACGAAGGAGCAACTTCAAAACTGCTGTCGGACTGGCACGCGATTGCAAAGGTAGTTTCGCCCGAAGCCGCACCATCAAGTGTGTAGCCTGCTGCACAATTATACTGGATTGGTTCCGAAGTGAAGTCGACGGCTGTGCTGATACCTGTCGTGGCATGTTCAATGGTTGGAGGTGTCCCACAGATTTTGGGCATGCAATCATGCTCCCATCCTTTCTCAGCGTTCTTCGCTTCTTTGAAGCCATCAGGACAATGGCACTTGTAGTCGTTAACAAGATCCTCGCAACTGCCAGGATCGCATGCATCTTTCACAATGCCCTTGGGGCAATTGGGAATGTTCTCGCAAGTCCTGCTCCCATCGACCCCAACGACCTCCTCAAAGCCGCTGTCACAGACACACTTGAAGTCATCTTTGTGCACACCAGTCGGTTTGCTTGCATCGACGCACTTACCATGTGGCCCACATTGGTTTCCTTCGCAATCATCCTTGTTGCTGCACCCAGAATGCGCAGTGAGCTCTCCACTCGCCAAGCAAGGCGTGCTGAACGAGACAGGCCCTGCGACCTTGCCATTCGTGGCGTATCCTGGACTGCACCGGAATGAAGCGTTATCGCCGAATGAGAATTCAGTCGGACCTGCAGCCAACTTGCTCTCCGAAGGAACGGCCAAGGCGCACTTCACGGGCGCACATCCTGCGTGGGCTGTATATGTACCATCGGCCTTGCACGTGACCTCGAAGGTCATGGGGCCAGTTACCTTTGCATCCACCGAGTGACCCTCGATGCAAGTGTACTCAGCTGTATGCTGGAACACGTGGGGCAGACCCGGGTGAGTCGCCTTGACTTTCTGAGGTGCAGCACCGCAGGAAACAGGCAAGCAAGCCGGAGCCGCCTCGAAGGTGGTGTCTGCTTGGCAGGCTACCGTGAATGTGCTGTCTCCGCTTGCGGAACCATCCACTGTGTGTCCATTCTGGCAGGTGTACTCAACTGGCTCCGTGGAGAAATCGACCGTTGCGCTTACTTGCGTCGTCGCAAGCTCGACGCGTGGCGGCGCACCACAAATGTTTGGACGACAGTCCTTTGTCAAGCCTGTCTTCTTGTTAGGTCCCTCATGGAAGCCGACTGGGCAATGGCACTTGTAGTCGTTGACAAGGTCCTCGCAGCTGCCAGGTGCGCAAGCAGCATTCGGGCAATCAGGCTTGTTCTCACAAGTGCGTGTGCCTTCTGGTTTGATCTTCTCTTCAAAGCCGCTTTAACAAATGCACTTGTAATCTTTGCTGTGCGTGCCTGTAGGAGCCTCCGCATCGACACACTTTCCATGTGTTCCACATTCGCTGGCCTCACAATCATTCATATTTGTGCAACCAAAGTGAGGAGTGAATTCTCCACTCGCCAAACAAGACCTGCTGAACGAGACCTGTCCAGCGAGCTTGCCATTGATAGAGTGACCCGGTTTGCAACGGAATGTTGCATTGTCGCCAAAGACGAAGTGCGCAGCTGCTCCGCTCGACAACTTGCTGTTGGCTGGCGTCACAACAGAACATCCGATTGGGACGCATCCTTGGTGGGATGCATAGGTACCATCTGCCTGGCAAGACACTTCGAAGCCGATGGCGCCATCTGACTTTCCATTCACCGAAAACCCTTGAGCGCAGGTGTACGCAGCGTTCTCTTTGAAAACATGGCTGGCACCAGGATTAGTCGCCTTTGCCTTCTGTGGCGCAACACCACACGCCACAGGCAAGCACGATGCAGCAGCCTCGAAGGTGGTGTCTGCTTGGCAAGCAACCTTGAAAGAGCTGTCTCCCATTGGGGAAGCATCCATTGTGTACCCGTTCGCACAAGTGTATTTGACTGGCTCCGAGGTGAAGTCGACGGGCGTGCTTACTTCTGTGTTCGCATGCGCGACCTGTGGGGGCACGCCGCAGACATTTGGAAGGCAATCATGTGTCAAGCCTGTCTTCTTGTTAGCTCCCTCGTGGAAGCCGACTGGACAATGGCACTTGTAGTCATTGACAAGGTCCTCGCAACTGCCCGGTGCGCAGGCACCAGTAGGGCAATCCTGCTTGTTCTCACAAGTGCGTGTGCCTTCTGGCTTGATGATCTCTTCAAAGCCGCTTTCACAAACGCACTTGTAGTCTTTGCTGTGCACGCCTGTAGGAGCCTCTGCATCGGCACACTTTCCATGTGTTCCACATTCGCTGGCCTCACAATCATTCATGTTGGAGCAACCAATGTGGGACGTGAATTCTCCGTCTGCCAAACAAGACGTACTGAGTGAGACCTGCCCAGAGAGCTTGCCGTTGATAGAGTGGCCCGCTTTGCAGTTGAATGTTGCATTGTCAGCAAACACGAACTTCGTTTTACCGCTTGACAAGTCACTGTTGGTTGGAGTCACGAGGGAACATCCGATAGGGGCGCATCCTTTGTGGGCTGGGTAGGTGCCATCAGCCTTGCAAGCCACCTCGAAAGCTTTGGCGCCATT
>Ga0307400_10000048_pt1 | contig 11829 bp, 17 predicted proteins | sample SouOceMetPS10317_FD_200441 | JGI IMG/M metagenome (GOLD analysis project Ga0307400, IMG submission 200441) | Metatranscriptome of marine eukaryotic phytoplankton communities from Antarctic Ocean - PS103-17 (Eukaryote Community Metatranscriptome) | ecosystem: Environmental > Aquatic > Marine >... | reverse complement strand
ATTATGGTCAATTATTTCAACTTTTAAACTTATTTTTTATATTTATATCTAATTCATTTAAACTTTAATATGTATTTTATTACTTTCAACTAACTTTATTTTCAATCAAACTTTAATCAAATTTAAACTTTACTCAAATTCTACCTTTTAAAAATTTCTATCATTATCTTTTTTAGTCAAACAAATTTTAATTTTAAATTTATAAATCTTGAAACATCTTAATTTTAATTTCAATATACTTTAATTTATTTTCTTAAACTATTTAATCAATCATACTTCAAACTTGTAAATAGTGCGACTCCAGCTTTAATCCACTTCTCGTCTGCTACATCTGTTGGTATTTCAACAAACATAACGAAATTAGTTGAATGTCCTGTAGTGGAGAGTGTTCCTTACCTAGCTAATGTTTTGTAGCATGGACATTAGAATATGCCTTCCTTTTTAGGTCTGTTCTTCTTTGGTCCGAGTTACTCGAAGGGTTTGAGCCACATGATAGGCATCTCTGTGTACAGCTCTCTTGGTTTGCTGTCGATAAGAGTATTTTTGAAGTCTTAAGAACTCCCTTCTAAAAATAGTCCGCTGATATAGCCACCGAATGGAGCATGTTCAGTTATTGTTTCTAAATCAATTTTGTCATTTACCCATTCAAAGTCGAATTCAACCACGTCGATTGGCAGTTTATTCTTTCTCGCAAAGTTTTGTTTCATCCCGGTCAAAAATGCCTGCGGGAAGAAGAACCCACTGACCCACTAACATTTTGGTGTTCCATTTGCCTCCCAGTCTTTGAAAAATTGAATGCGGTTGCTGAGGTCAGTTAGCCAGTTGGTCAGTGGTTTGATTGACAAGAAGCCACAGCCGGCTTCTTCTGTCCATGTGAATGGGACTTCATTCGCCATCATGCGCGTACCTAGTGCTTCAAGGTCTGCATTGAAAGAAATCCTTCCTCGGTTTGCTTTCATATACAGGATCAACTCCTTCTCCATTGTGGCAAGTAAAGTGTTGTATCTTTCTGCTTCTTGCGTCAATACTGTATTCATCGAATCGTTTTAGTCTGTAGGTTACTTCATCTGCAGCAGTTCTAAGTCGAATTGAGCAGGAATTTTACTTTGCACTAACAAAGCCTTTTCTTCATTTAGGTCTTCGGGTGTCTTTCCAGACTTTCCTGCAGCAGTTGCTGGCTGAATACTGAGGATTGCTGCCAGTATATTGTCTGACCTACTAGCATTGGTTGTAATATCTGCGTTGGCATGTAGTCCGAATAACTCAGGTGTAATTTTATCGTATTTTTCTTTGATAATTTCAATTTAATCAGCTTGTTTCAAGTCTATCTCCGGTATCTTGTAGACACCTTAATCATCAAATGCATATTGAGGGTTGGTTACCATGTCTGGATGTACGAATCTATCTACAAGTGTCCTTATGAATCTTTCGTCTTTGTCGTCAGTGACTCGGCCACCATAGTTGATCACAGCAGCCAATACTCTGATCACAGATTAGTCAATATCATCTCCTCGGTCGTCAATCATCATCTTTAGTTGGTCTTTCGTCACCTCCAAATCCGTATCCGAGAAGTCATAAGTTGGGGATGTCCACCCAATTGGGCCAAACTTCTTCCTGTCAATGAGTAAGGCATGGAAGACTGCACATCCGAACAACATTGTTTTGAAGAGGGTAGGGTTCTTGCAGGAGTCCATCCACTCGTCTGTGAATTTAGATTATGAATTGAGCATCATTTGTTTCACATCACCAGTCGATTCAACTGTCAGTTTGATACCTTCTTGTAAAATGGAGACTGGGAAGTCAGGTACAGATGCAGTTGTCAAAAATAGTCTAAAATCTTCATTAGTATCATTGGATTTAAGTTGCTCAATCATCTTCTCTAAGTTGGGCATCCATGAAATATACAAGTGAGTGTTTTGGAAGAATAACCACTCACCACTGTCAGAACAGCGTTTGAACAAACTCTCAGCTACTGGTCCTTGCCCTTGTCCTAATGAAATCTGTTTAAGTTCTTGCCCGGTTTTTTTCTCAGTAAACGCCCTGAGGTCAGCCATCGGATCCGAACCTGGGGTGATGATGAATATGATTGGAGTCTCTTTGGTTGAAGACTTGTAGCCTTCCTCAATGTTGAATAGTGGAGGGTTGACGTAGAATGGACCCATTATTTCTGTTACCCATTCTTTAATTGCACTAATGATGTAATCTGATCTGATAGCTTTCTAAACCAACACTTTTTGGAATGGATCAAGTGTTTGGTTCCACTCTCCAGGGAATGCAACTTTTTTAGGGTCTTCTGCGACTTATATAGCTTTAAACTTTTCTACATTGTTAATAAATTAATCTACAAATCCATCGAATCCTTTGAGAGAACTTAAGCCGTAAATATTTTTTTACATCTGCGACCAGGCTAGTGCATCTACAAATGGCGGATTCTCTGGGACTTCAACATCATTCAGGTTGCCTGTGAGTAAGTACTTGAAGTGCTCTGGGTCCACAACTTCATGTTAAATCATTAACTTAGCTATCATATTGAAACTGAACAGCAATTTATCTTTGTCAAATAGAGTTCGGCACACTTCGACTTAAAGTAATTTCAAAAATGTATTTTAGATATTTTCAATTCTTTTCATATCATCTTCTTCACATGGTTCTGCCTTCTCGGTCGCATTTGAGAACTGCAATTTATACCAGATGAGAGATTATTGATACATATGGTCAATCTTAGCCATGTCTGTCAGTGCGAAGAATAGTAAAGATGTCTTTTTTGAGAGTTCAATTTACTTTTCACGTTCAATCTTGATTTCTCCCTCGCGCTTTTTGGATAACTCCTGCATCTTTTGGATCTTATTTGCTTCCGCTTTGGTGTCTTATAGTTTATTAATGAGTGCATCGCCATTGAGGATTGTGGCTGGATCTGATCCTTTTAAGTCTTTTAAGATTTCATCTTCTTTCTCAGTTAAAATCTTTTCGTTTTTAGCATTCTGTTCGACTAGGTTGAGTCTTTCCTGTTCAAGATCTGCTTTTTCAATAGAGACCACAAGTGATAACATCTGATCCTTCAGACCTCCCTCTGTTATAGCGAAATTAATCAAGCATATTTTTACACAAGTTTCTGGTGAATAGTGAGGGTTTGGAATAGTAGTTGTCAAGAAGAATTTGAAGTCATTGTGATATTCGATGTCTTTATCGCCAAATTTAATAAGACGTTGTTTGCCTTTCTGAATGACTTGAGGTGATAGAACAGGTTCAAGTTCTGGGGATAGTTTTTCACTGACTCCTTCAATCAGAACCCATTTGCCCAACTTGATAGAAGTTTCAAGAACTTTACTGATCTTGTCATCAGTAGCTTTAAGCACTTCAAAGAAACCTGGTTTCTTCTCAGCATGGCCCATTCTCTTAATGAACATGTTGGCCTGGCCTTGCGGGTCGATGAACAGAGGTCGCCTCTGAGTGTTTTCGAGTATAATTGCATTTTCAATAGATAAGTCATCATCAGGCAGTCCTTAGAGTCCCTTCCAGCCTTCAATAACTACCTTTTTGCCTGCGATGCCAATGAGACTGACGTCATCTGTCATTGGGATATGGTTCTCTGCGACCTTTTTGATCCAAATTTTGCACATGCGCTGGCGCTATGAGGAGTCAAACGGTCCTCCTTAAGACATCATGCCTGCTGCAACGATGCAATTACCTGTCAATTAACCCATGTTGAATTTTAGAAGTTTGACTTCTTCTTCCCAACGGCTTTTTTCATCAGCTAGACCATCAAGTAGTTTTTTAGCACGCACCAACTTCTTTTTGTTTTCTTCGACAACATCTTCTGTCTCCTGCTTTCTTCTTTGAGTCTCGGCTGCATCTGCTTGCAATGCGGCTACCTTAGCTTCACATTCATTTTTTTCTTTATTTAGAGCATTCAATACTTTCTGGCCTTCGTCTAAACTTTTTTGTGCCTCGGCTAATTCAGCCAAAATAGGTGCGAGTTTGACATTTACTTCATATATAGCTTTCATAGCCTTACACCATTCACCTAGTTTGCCACAAGCCGAAGATGCAGCCTTTAAGTCAGTGCTCAGTAGTTTTTCTTAATTGTCCATTAAGTTATCATATTGTTTCTTAGTACACTCCTCTTTTACGATTCTATCGATCAACTGTGCTTTGAAGCCTGGTACATCCTTAAACAATGATTTCTTTGCTTCATCTACCCAAGCTTTACCTTCGTCTTTGTTTTTAACTGCTTTATCTAGACTGAATAGCTAGCAGATGAGCTTCATGCAGAATGCAACTGGAGCTGGAGGGTTTGCTTATCCTGCTACTTCACCAATCTCTTTTGCGTCTAAAGTTTGTGCAAGTTTTAAGGCGCCTTTTTTGGCCTCCTCTGTTTCTTTCTTTTCTTCTTCAATACCTTTCTTACGAGTAGTCACTGATACTACCACTATGTTTTGTTTTTCAGTTTCTTCAGATACAAATTTGGACTTAACGGCTGTTTCTTCAAGATTTTTGTTCAAATCTGCAGTTTTAATAGCCAAATCTTTAGCCATCTCTTCAAGTTCTGGTTCTTTTGCTTTGATCTCCTTACTCAATTTGTCAACCTGCACTTGTGCATTAGCAATGATTGACAACCCTTGTTCCTACCTCTCAATACTCTCTTTGAATTCTGACCTCTTCATCAACAACACTTGTTTTTACATTCTGATTAACTCCAAATAACTTGTAGGTGTGACGTAATTGTATCTCTTGACTTCTTCTATCATCATAGCTGATACATCCTCAACTGATTTATGTAGAATGGAAAACATTGCCTCAACACCTTCTTGGTGTTCACCTAAGTCAATCTTACCAGCCAATTGTTCTTTAGCCACACTGAGCAGTGCATCTTGCGGCCATTCGGACTATTAGTCAATGGTGGTGCAATTCACCAATGACGGGAACATCATTAAATTGGCTCTGAACTTTTCACTCATTGGACTCATCGCTAACACTACATGCACATTTTTGCGGACTGCAGCTAAGTACATTTTGAACATGTTTAGTGGGGTTTGGTCTACGCCTTGTTCCTGGCAGTCTTTTTTGGCATTTTTGTTTTGTTCCTCTAAGTCTGGTGCTTCTTACAAATTTGGAATGTCTCCAGTGTTAAGAACACCATTCATATCTTCAAGCATTTTGTCATGGATGATTTGTGTGTCAACTAACAGGAATGTTGTCTGGATTCTAGTTGAACCTGCTTGCATCAAACATTTCTTCATGTCTTCCTTCCAATTCTTTTCGGGTTTGTAGTCCTTAGTAATCTCAATTTGTTATAGTTTGAAGCCGAGTACATAGTTAGCCAACTTACAACATGATTGGCGTCCTGACCCTCCGACTCCCATCAAGAGTGCATTACCTTTCGGGAACCCGATGATTCTGCAGATGCGTGAGATATGCTCACATGCATCTGAAAACAAAATCAGATTCATAGCCGTATTCTCACCGTTCTAATCTTCCAGGAATTCTTACAAAGTTACTTCAAGCTTCTTGAGTGATTCAATTTCCTTTTAAACTCTGTTGTCTTGATCTTTATCCATAAAATCTCCGAAAAGTATTGCATCTCTGTCGTAAACTTTTGTTGAATCTACTGATATTTTGGCTTTGATGCTCTCCTGCAATAGGTTGTTGAAGTCTGTTTAATCTTTTTTGTCCAACAATCTATCTCTGAACACACGGTTCATCTCGTGGATCCACAGTCTAACGAAAATGTTTGGTTCACTAATGATCTGAGGTTTGCCATTGCACACTCCTTGGAATACCTTTGAGATATCCCTCAGGTTGAACAACTAATGACTCTTCTTGGGGATTGGCAACAAAAACTTAACTAATTCATTCTAACAATGTAATGTAGTTTCGACTACCTGGTCAATCTTGCTGACAACCTCTGCCTCATGATTTTCTTAGAAGCCGTTGACAATGTTCTTGAAAATACTTAAGATGCTTGAGTCAACCATGTTGGTGTAAGACATTACATTGGAGTGCCTGACGAGTCTATTGCTGATTTGAGACCTACCTCCACCTGGCATACCCATTGCAGACATGAAGAACAAGTCAACAATTTATCTGAATTCGAACTCAATCATGTCATACCATCCTCCTTAGTCGAACCACTGTCTGAGTAATTCCAAGACAGGTTGGGCACCTTACTTCTCCTTTTTAGGCATGTTTAGGTCATCTACGAGCACCAGTCCCTTTTTATTGTTATCTGGTCCAAGAATGCCTGCCTTTCTCCTTTTCAACTTGGGTCCTAAACACTGGTGAATGGACATGACGTTGGACTGCGCACTGAATGACATAGTCAATGCAGTATAGCGCGAGGATGGGAACATACTGATTAAAGTGTCACAGTTCAATGACTTACCAGTTCCTGTACCTCCACACTTCAACACGTGCTAATGAGACTTAAGTAGTGATGCACTTATTTCAATCTATTTAGTCGAATCTTCAGTAGGCACTACGATTTCATCTTACCCCATCTTTGAGTTGAATTCAAATGTCTTTTGTATAGCGGACCAAGGCATAAACGTATTATTTTCAGTGTCGATGGTTATGTCTTAGAAGTCTCCCTCAGGAATTGGGATAGACCACCCTTTTTCAGTATTGATTTTAGCGATTGTTTCCTTAAGAACAACACTGAACTGTATGCGGCCTTCATTGTCAAGATTACCACCGATTGACCATGTTAGTGCTTACACAAATATCATGTCAACGCTCGCATCAAACATTTCAACAAATTCTTTCTTTACATCTCCATAGTCATCAGGGTTTGCTCGTGAAACAAGAGAATTTATTAATCTGAACAAACTGAAGATTTAATTGTTCTCACTTGTAACGACAATTTGTGTGCATTCACGACGCATTCTGAATAAAAGTTCATCAATGGTAGCGGTGAACAACTCCTCGAGTCTAGAAACAAATTTAGTATTCTGAAGTGCTTCTGGGAATTTCTTCTTTTAATTCTTGAAGAAGCAGAGCTAGCCTAATGCTTTTGGATCCATGTAGACCATGCCACACCTAGAGATAGTGGCAGGTGAGGCCACACTCAAGTCATCAGTCTCGAACATGATGGTCATGAAGCCAGTCATGTCAATGATTTCAGAGTTAGGCAAACATAGTTTCTTACTGTCATCTAAGACTGAGTTCATACTCTCAATCCAGAGAGCATCCACAGGTCCGTCGAACATGATCCACTGCTTGTGTTCGGAGTGCAGTTCATCGCAGGACTTGTTGAATAGCACAGGGACTAAACCTTTCGTTTACTCTTTAGTCAGTTGGTTCATTTGGCCTTAAATTTGTTCATTTAGTATGGATTTAGGGTTGAGAATGCGCACGGTCACTTTCCTGAATGGATTCGCTGCCAGTTCTTCTTCTGATGATCCATCCACTTCAATAGCAATTTTGTTGATACCGAGTTGGAGTGATTTGTAATTGGCTGTTTTGCCTGATCCGGTTGGGCCTACCAACATGAGGCCGTGGCGCACAGTTAAAGTGTCTTACAACTGCCATATTTTTTCTTTAAATGAAGGAACAGGCATTAAGTTGAGGTCTTCGATTGCTGACTCTACACTTCCCCGCAATGCTCCAAGATCTGGTTCTTCTAGATGAATTCCAGGGAAGAGATCACCAAGGATATTTATGAATAAAGGAATGTCACCTTTCAAGAACTTTGGTAAATTGATATCAGTGACTGCCTTGAGTACAATTTTAATTTCATCCTCATCAGGAAGTTGTTGTTTGAGCAAACCAGCAGCATTAATGGTAGACCTTACCGCACGCATACCTTAATCATAGTGATCTTGCTTCGAAAGTTGTTCAGAGCACAATTTGAATGTACCGACCATTTTAAGGGCCAAATTCGTAGATTCTGCAAATCCGAATGAATAGAAGAATATTTCGGCAATCAAGCCGTAATCTGGAACCATCATAGCCACGGGTCTGAAAAGGGCTTTGAGGTTATCAGGCAGTGCTTGACGTCCTGCTTATGTAGGATTCATTGTAATGTACACATTGAATGTAGAAACAACTTTAATAGGGTCTCCTAGGAATATGCATTCAGTTTCTCTTTCACCTTTCTTCTTTTCGTTGAGCAATTGTTGCAATTACTGAGCGATGACGGACAACACTTCCAAACTGATTCTATTGAACTCGTCGAAACAGACCCACACTCCCGCGGATGTCAAGCCTTTGAAGAAAGTGCCGATCATTTTCTACTCCATTTCAGGCCCACAGTTGAACACTTTGCAAAGTGTGGCTAGATTCTTACTCAAGTCTTTTGTCGTTTCGGTTTTACCCGTGCCTGCTGGGCCTGCTGGTGCACCTCCCAAATTTAATTTGAGAGCACCCATCAATGTCATCTAACATTTGTCAGTAAGAGGCGTAATCACGAGACGGTCAGCGTTACCCATGTATTCGTAACCTTATGGGAAGTTGGTCTGCATGCATCTGGTAAATAGATCATCTCCTTCGAAGTAAAAGCGCAGTTGCCTGACCCACTCTTACTCGAACACTGATGCGATTTTCTGATCCCTCAAGTCGAGTATGATGTCACGTTCATGCACACCTTGTACAATGAGTGGACTGATGTTTTTCTTCTCTAGTTTGGTCATTCTGCCTCTCACGGCTTCAACTAGGTCTAAGATTTGATTGGCCACTTTATCCTACTATTTGACCAAGTTGCCTTGCTCGATAGCTTCCTCAGACTCCTTAGTCCACCAAACCTGAGTGCCATTCAGTACACATTGCCCAGTCACCTTCTTTACCCAGTCAACACGTTTCATTTCGGCTTACATTTGGCACCCTTTCAACAAGAAATCTCTGCATGTTTCAACCATGATTTTTTCAAGCTCTCTACACCATATTTCGACAGATTTGCCTTTAGTTACTATGTTCTTGATCAACTTGACCTTTTCGTTTGCCGCACTGCACATCGTAGTGATATCGTTATTTTCGTTGAACTCGATTTTCTCCATGCACTCGAAGATTTTCTTAAGTTAGTCGTTGATGTTTCTTGGATCCTTAGTGTTAGATAAAATCTTCAACAATTCATCATCAGATAAGAAATACAATCTAGCGAAATTAGTCTTCTTCATGTTGAGATAGTTTTCAAGATTCTTTTGTACCTTCTCAAGAATTGCCATATCTTCTTTAAGGTCATTATTCAATTTTTCAACACTACAGAAGTTGTAAACCTTCTTCTTAGTCTGTGCATCGGTAGTGTTCTTCTTCCATCTGGTATCAACTTGCTTGTACATTTTATAGTACTGAGGGAGTGATTGTTGAATGTCATCAGAGGTGAAGATTGGCTGCAACTACATGTATGATACTTGTAACTTGATCCAAATCTCCATCACTTCTGCTACAATGTTCATGCCGATGTACAGTGACTCAATTTGTTCTTCAAACTCTTTTTTGTAAGGAGAGAAGTTGAGGTTGGTAATCATACCCAAGTGTTCGTCAGTAAGACCGACACAATCTTCAAAGTTTTTGATGAGGAGTATGTCTTTTGTGTTCTTCATGATGTTGAATTCGAATTCGACTGGAGCCCAGTCAGTGGTAATCTTCTCGAGTTCCTTTGCAATACCGAATTCTTTCATTGCCCTAGTGGACACGTCTTCAATAACATCCATGCATGCATCAAGACCCATGTCTACCAAAGTTTTAAAGTTGAATTTAGGCTTGTCACCGTCGAATGCGAAAGTCTTGCCTGTATCTTTAGTTAATTGGTCCCAGTGGCGCATGTACATTCCCTGAGTGCGTAGACACACCGCGATAGGCACATACTTAGCAAATTCACTTAATTCGTTAATTACATCATCACATACACCGACAATTTTGTTTGCATTCTCTTGATCTTGTTTCTTATCGAATTTTCTGTTTTTAAAGTATTTTTTACATTTATTTAAAGTGGATTTGTATTGATTTGTGGATTCCTCTACTTCATTACCATCTAGATCATCCCAATTACAATTTAACCATTTTTCATGGTTTTTACGCCAGTCTCTTTAAGTAATCCAGACTCCTTTGTGGTTCTCGAGTATTTTTTGTTGATTCTTTAAAGGTTAGTTAGTGGATGGGAGTCCGAACAACCCTTCTTGCTCGTTGTAATCAGTAGCTTTCATCAAACTGTTTTTCATGTCTTTGTCGTACGTAGTGCATAATTCTGCATATTTTTCAAAGTATTTTGGATCACTAAAGTTTATACATCCCTCGATACTGTCATCAAGGTCTTTAATCACACTGTCGAAAGTGGCTTGTTCTTCTTTTAGAACTTCAGCATATTTAGTTTTTCTGATTTCGAGGTCAGATTCTTTTTTATCACGCTGATCCTAGACATCTGATGGGAATTTCATGACAGTCCATTTGCTATACAAGTCAATGTCGTTGAATTCCTACAAGTAACCTTCCAAGAACTCATACATTTGCATCAGGGCGGCCGACTTTTCATTCAATTTTACGATCTCAAGAGGTAATTCTTGGACGAATTTCTTCATATCAGACAAAGCTCTGACTTCAGTTGGATTTTTTGATAATTCAGATATTAGTTCGTCTTTAAATGTCCTTGTCTCGTGTAATTGCAACTTAATAAGAGTATAAATTAAAGCATTTACTTTTTGTATAATCTTTGTATGCTTTTCAACACTTGCAACTTTAATTTCTTTGCAGCTGATGACGAACAAGCCTACATTAATGGAGTCCGGGAATTACTTATTTAATTCTTCGATTCTGGCGTACTGTTTATGCACCTCAGCCATGATGTCTACGAATTGTTATTCGAGTTCTGGTAACATATCTTTAGTAATATCTTCTGAATCCATCGAGATGAAGTTTATATGACTCTCAACAGCTTCCTTTAATATCCCTTAATTTGTTTCAAATTAGTCCTCGGGATCAAGTGATATTTCATTTGTGTATTTGCTGAAGAGTGTTAGTTAGTTTTTAGGTTCAGTTATCAAATCTTGGATAAGTTATTTCACCATGTTGAATTCTTTCCAAAGCCATAAGTTCTCATCTGGGATTTTGCCTTTCTTTCGTTCTTCCTCTGACGGCATGATAGGTTCATCAGAGCCCAAAACTGGTGACTTGAGATAGACAATAGGGTCTGACTTGAAGAATTCTTCAAGTAATTTGCGGTCAATTGGGTAGATCTGAGACAAACTCCTGATTCCTTCAAGTTACAGTTGAATAAGTGTTTCACCAAACTTATCTAGGTCTGCATTGTAGAATTACTTTGATTTCTCTTCTGTTCCTACTACCTCTGTGTTACCCTGCAGTTCAAGACTAATCAGTGGTTCAGGAGTTTCGGGTATTTCGTCACCTGGGTTTGCATTGATGGCAAACATCAAAGAGTTGAATTTATTTTAAACCTCTGTGCTGTTTTTGACGGTTGTTTTGTCAGGTGTTCTTTGTTTAATCATGGATTAGAATTTCTTGACTGAACTTGTGCATAGCTTTAACAATGTCTCTTGTGTCATATATTTGATGATATTGAGTAGTCTCTTTAATTTAGAAAAGAGTTAACTCTCTTTTTCTTCATGTAAGTTAAACCAGCCTTTTCCAACATTGCTTAATTCGTTTTCAATGGTTGTTTTGATTTGGTCTTCCAATGTATCTTTGAGGGTATTCTTCATGTTGGAGATATTGTTTTTGTGTACTTGAATGAACTGGTCTACTGTGAATACCTTATCTTACACGTCTTAAAAGATACAATTCTTCTCTATTACTTCACATATCTTTTTAATATTCATCATTGTATTCACTACTTCAGGTGTCACCTACAATGTGTGTAGTTTGATCCTTTGTTACCTTTCT
>Ga0307400_10000044_pt1 | contig 11891 bp, 1 predicted proteins | sample SouOceMetPS10317_FD_200441 | JGI IMG/M metagenome (GOLD analysis project Ga0307400, IMG submission 200441) | Metatranscriptome of marine eukaryotic phytoplankton communities from Antarctic Ocean - PS103-17 (Eukaryote Community Metatranscriptome) | ecosystem: Environmental > Aquatic > Marine >... | reverse complement strand
CTTTTGTTTTGCACCCTCCTCTTCATTAGATAAATGTACTAAATGTAGCCCCTCCTGTCTGTTATACACAGAAAACAAGCACTTATGGCAGGAATTGATTCTTTATTGATTACAGTTACATGATTACATAAAAACATGGGGAAAGGGAAAGGTCTCTATACAAATACAAAAATGTTATTCATAACATTTTGATCTAATATCAATGATTGAGTTGGTCATATTGCTTTTCATTGTCAAAATTGTGTGCTTTAAAATAAACAAAGCAGAAATAAATGTTGAAATAAGTGTAAAGAGACACATTTCTTGGCCCAGCATACAAATTAGATCATAATACGGAGGATTTCGATAAGTGAACCCTTTCACTTTCTTTGTTGATAAAACAGTATTTTTTAGCAAAGACCAGTTTTAACGTATTAAATTGGGTACCGTGTATTCAGGTACCTTATTAGAAAGGGTTGAGTTATCAATTAGCCGGAAATGTAAGTTATTTAAAATCAACTTAATTAAACATAATTTCACATGGGTAAGGTAAACAGGCCTGTAGTCTGGAAAAGGGTGCATATGCACCATGCCAAATGTGTGCCTAATATTACGAAATACAATATTAAAAAAATAAAATAGGCACAACATTTTTTCCATGTTTTAAACTTTGTATTTTCTCAATGTGTTCTATTCATTCTTAATTGAATTCTGACTACAGGCCTGAAAGCGAAAAATACATAGTTCGACGATTTAGGTTATTGGGCCCGATTATTAATCAAACATTACTATAAAGTCTACCAAGTTCCGGTAGCACAATGCCATGGAGTGTAGACTGGAGCTGGATCAATCACAGTATGAACTTTGTTCAGGGCAATTTGTTCGCTATACGGGTGTATATGAGTATATATATGAGTAAGACGATTGTCATATAACAATGAAAGACGACACTTACATACTTGGCTCGTCTTTGGCTTTAAAACATTAAGAATGTATATGTGTGTCCTGCATAGAAACAGAACCAGATTGTTCATCGCTCATTGATCGATTTAAGATCGAGAAATTGTGTCATACTGTGACGTCACCCGGGCAACCAGAATTCGTGGCGTTTTGCAGGACCTAACTAAAGTGAACCTTCATTCATTCATTATACATAGTGTAAAGAGAAGACATTAGAAGACGAAGTCACTTCAATTATAACAGAGTTACAGACGAAATAACGAAATATTCAATATAATAAATACTACTATTATTTATTTCAGGGCTCTTGTTGTCACCTAATCGTCGAACAGAACATTTAAGAGGAATCCGTGGACAGACTAATTCTTGATAGATCTCTAGAGGTATTGTGTGAGGCTATTGGCAGTCTGCTGAAGATCGATCCATGGCAGGATCAATGGTTGAGCATCACAGCTGCGGCATGTGGTCTCTCCCTTGCCTGACTCCCCGAGGACACACTCGCAGTTCTGGCAGCCAGTGGGTGTACCCTTCTTTACCATGAGGCGAGAGAGTACATCAATGAAGCGCTTCTGCATGGCTGGTCGTGTGCGCAACAACTGTCCAATGTTGAAAGTTGAACCATCTGTGGTTTCTGTGAGTGCGGCGCAGAGATCCTTGGGCAAGACAACTTGACGACGGAGCTCAGCATCACCGTTCAGAGCAGCATCACCTACGTGCTTGGGTGTGAAAAGACCGAGACGATCTACACCGAAGATGAAGCTTGTCTTGTGAGACTGTGCACGGAGACTGAAGTCGTGTTGCATGAGGACATGGAGGCTGATGTCACTGTTGTGTAGCAGATGCTGCATCTCGGCGTATGGTGCGCTCTCCTCGTGGCAGCTGAGGCATGGAATGAGAATAGCAGTCTTGCTGGCACCAGCACGGAATGGATATTTAGCTGCAAATTTGATGGCATGGAATGCATCCTCTCCACCTTCTGTTGCAACGGTATCAAAGCTGGTTAGTCCGTGCATGAACTTGTCCTTGCGGTGCATGAGCTGGCCGTCGAATGTGTGGCTGTGTGGCTCTTTGAGAAGTCCTTCGTGACCGTATCCGACAAGTCCGTACTGGACATCGCGAATACCAGCCTTCTCGAAATTGCGCTGCATCTGTTTGACGATGTCTCCAACGCGGCCTACAACTTGCTTGTTGCAGTCGTTCTGTGAGATGATGAAGACAACATCGGCTGTCTGTGGGGCGCTGGTGTCGGCTTCAATGGTGGCGTTCTCACCTTCGCTGATGATACGGCCATCATCTAACTCGCACTTTACACATTCAGTTGGTGTACGGACTGCTACGCCGACATGCTGGCACTCGTTCACGTAGAATGAAGAGATTTTGCAGACAGCTTCTTCTGGGTTGGCAGCTGCTGACACATCATTCAGACACATGCTCATGAAAGCCTCAGTGTCGACCTGGCGGAAGCATGGTCGGAGGGGTGATGTTCGCTTCTCGAAGTAGCGAGCGCACAGGTTGTACTTCTCTGCGTCGAGTGCTGGGCCAGCGTTGTTGGCATGGTTCACTTCACGGCAGGTGCTTCCTACGCTCCAGCTGGCAGCAAACTGCTCAGTGCTAGTTGCGGGTACGCGCTCTACAGTAAGGAAGTCATTGTTAGGCTCGTTGTCGTATGTTCCGAGTAGACCACCTGTCTTTCCGTAGTACCATCCTGTGACGTAGACGGTGCAATGGTCGTGGACAAGGTCACAGGTTACAGTGATACCATGATCATTATCAACCTGTACTGTGTTAGCAATACGGCGGACCGTGGTCATGCCAGCGACGTATGGAAGCTCAGTGTGAGAGCCAGCAATAGTAACCTTGAAGTTAGGCTGGATGTTGATTTCCTGGCTTCCACTGTTGACAGTGATGGATTTCTTTCCAGTCTGGTCGTAGTTGACGATGACGCTGAAGCGACCATCGATGAAGTCACGTGCTAGCAGGTAGCTGCATTCACCAGCGAAGTCATAGAAGGTCTTGTCAAAGGTCATGAAGTGCTGGTTACCAGCGATCACGGCATGAGCGGCGTATGGTGGAATCCACTGTGATGGGCTGAGTGCTGGGCGGTACTGGTAGTAGGCATCCCAGATGCTCCATTCACTGGCCTTCAGGTTCAAAGTGGGCAGATGACTCTGGATGTAGTTTAAGGTCTCCTCGAAACGTCCGCTGATGTCGTAAGACAGATCTGGAACTGTGCGGAGATCTTCGATGTCCAGAGGTAGAGTGATCTTGAGTTCAGCCTCACCGCTGCGTGGTGCCCATGTGATGACCTCAATGTTGAATCGCTTGACAATGTCCTTGATGTAGTCGACAGCTTGGCTTGCAAGTTCATCAAATCCAGCTTGGTGGAGTTTAGTGATCCATGACTTTACTACTTCATCTACTTCAAGGTATTTGTATACCCATTCAGTATCCTGAATTGATCGTTCAGCCCATGTTCGCACAAAGGCAGGTGCAGGCAGGACTTCCCAGACTTCTTCCCAGATGCTGGTGAGACCGGCGACGTGGCGCTCGTACTGCTCGTGGAGGGGCAGCAGGTACTCGGTGGGTGTCATGGTGGACATCTTCTGCATAAGCTCTTGCATTTGTGGGTGACTGCGGATCCATTCTAGATTATCAACAATGGATGCATGAATCTGTTCCATATAGCGGTCATAAGCTGCGGAATATTGACCATACAACTCTCGGTAAGCTACAACGATGTCACGCTTTGCGTTCTTGAAGAATTCCTTGATATCTTCCTGGATTTGACGGATTTCCTCTGCTTTGCGGACAAAGTGAGCACGGTATTCCTCGCTTAGAACGGCATAACGCTCACTGACCTTAGCACTGACAGCTTCGTAGTACACTGCGAATACATCACTGATGTCACGTGTGTAGAACACGTTGGTGGAGTACATCTGCTCGAAGTTGCTGACAATTGTCTGCTTGAGTTGTTCGATGGTGGATGTGAGTGGTACGACGGCCTGTGCGAGCAGAGCGGTCTTCTCCTGGTACTCATCCTGAATGACAGCGGTCAGCTGAGACACGGCGGCACCGATCTCAGTGTTGGCGTTCAACAGGTTCTTTAGCTCATCAATGATTTCTGGTCTGAAGAAGGCGCGTGCGTTGATGATGTGGTTGTCGGTGAGTCGGAGTGACATCTGACTGTCCTGGACGCGGGCACCGCGGTTCTCACGGTAAGCCTCGATCATGATGGAAGAAGGGTCCTCGTACTTGCCATACAGGTGCATTTCCATCTCTGGGTCAAGAGAGAATGTGAAGTCGAAGCTGGGGTTGGTCTGGTGCATGTCGATCTCAGCTTGGAGGTTCCTCTGATCCATCTGTCCAGAGACGGAGAAATGATGATGTCCAGTCTCTGTGTCGGCCACGGTGCGACGACCAGTTACACTCATGCTGCGGGGTCCGGCACCAAGCTCCATGTTGATTTCATCACGTATCTTGTTGATTTCAGCTCGTAGAGCAGCATTCTTCAGATGTCTGTCACGAGCCATCATGTAAGATACCTCCATGTCTCCTCCCAGGGTTTCATCACTGTTCTTCAGATGTGATGTGAACTGTACATCAAGAGCACTGGCAGGGTGCACAACGTGGGCTTCAGCAACGTACCTCTTCTCACGACGGGATTCTGATTCATCAGCAAACTTCCCTGAGATTTCAAAGTGTTGGTCGGCATATTCTAGAGTTGCTCGTCCTTGAACACGTGGTTTTTCTGGCTCAATCAGACTCTCAAGAGCCAGCACAACATCCTTGACGAAAGATGGGTGCTGAGCAGTGAAAGTTGCGGTAAACTCGCGTAAGTTGGGCTGTTTCACGAGAATATCACTTTTGAGGATCAGTCCTTGGACATTCAATTCAGTGGCGTATTGGCGTCCAGATGTGACAAGATGAGCAAGTGTGGTAGCAATCCTGTATTCCTTAGCAACAACAACGAAACGTCCATCATATACCATCTGGTTTCCACGAGTTGATCGGGTCATATCGACATCCCAGGTCAGCTTGTCAGTGACATCATCAGACCACTGGAAGGCCATGGTGTTTGAAATGTTATCACGAGTCAGAGCATATGTGGTGGTCATCTTGATGGTGCGTGAAGGGATTGATGTTGTGATAGTGAGCTCGCTGTTATTCTTCATGGCGTAGTTGAGTGTGTATGCATCTGTTCCTAATGTGACGGAAGCATCTCCGCTTACAAGGTTGATCTGTGCGCTATGAGCAAATGAGACAGATACCACGAATGGGGCACGCATGTTGAAGTTAAGTGACTTTACAGATGCATAGCCAATGCTGTAGTCGGTATCAAAATACTTCTCACTATTATATGTAACTTCTCCCTTTCCTCCGAGGGCAGTTGTTGTCAGCTGGTGATCAGTTGTCATGGTGAAGTCACGCAGCACTGAGAATGGTGTTGTCAAACGAAGCATGTACTCAATATTCGTCTTGGTTCGACCAGCAGTTCTCTTGAACTTGGTTTCACCTTCAAGTCTTTGACTTCCAATATTGACAGAGGCAGTTGTTTCAAAGTCACTGATTGTACCTACATGCTTAATTTCACCTGCAAGGCTTGGCAGCTCTTCGTGAGTGGTAGTTAGCGTAAATGAGCTTTCAAAGTTTCTGAGTTCACCCTTGTTGGTCAATTCAAGGCTATAATTACAGGGGCCCACAAAGGACATAACTGTTCGGAAGTTCTGGATACCTCCATTGTGGTTGAATGTGTATGTTATTGTTTCATAGCCTGGAACATTTAAGTTTGCACTTGCCTCAATGCTTTTACCTTCTGCCTTGAATGTTACCTCACCACGGATAGCATTACCATTTAATGATCCTGAAACTGCTGAAGTGAAGTCCATAATGGCACCTTGGTGGTTGATGTTAAGAATAATCTCTCCAGCCTCAGTAAATGGTGTCTTCAAGACAGCGATGATTTCAAGTGCTGGGTTGACCTTAAAGCTTAGGGTTCCTTCGATCTTATCACCGTTAAGTGAAACAAAGGCATCACAGTTGAATTCTCTGGTATTACCATTATGGTTGACATTTAAGATAATTTCCTGTGCCTCGGCAAATGGAGTTTTAAGGACAGCATTGAGAGCAACTTTTGGATCCAATTTGAAGTTCACTTGTCCTTCGATCTTATCACCGTTAAGTGAAACAAAGGCATCAGTGTTGAATTCTCTGGTATTACCATTATGGTTGACATTTAAGATCATTTCTTGTGCCTCGGCAAATGGAGTTTTAATGACAGCATTAAGAACAACTTTTGGGTCCAATTTGAAGTTTATACTTCCTTCAATCTTATCACCATTCAGTGAAACAAAAGCTTCAGCGTTGTATTCTCTATTATTATCATTCTGCTGGACATTCAAAATGATTTCCTGTGCACAAGCAAATGGAGTTTTAAGGATAGCATTGAGTACAAATGATTGCTCCAATTTGAAGTTCACACTTCCTTCAATCTTCTCACCATTCAATGAAACAAAAGCTTCAGCGGTGTATCCAAGTGCCAACTCATTAAGCTGAACATTTAAAATCATTTCCTGTGCATCAGCAAATGGAGTTTTTAGGACAGCTTTGAGTACAAATTTAGGAGGTCCGACTGTGAAGCTCACGTGTCCTTCGATCTTTTCACCGTTAAGTGAAACAAAGGCATCAGTGCTGAATTTTCTGATATTACCATTATGATTGACATTTAAAATCATTTCCTGTGCCACGGCAAATGGAGTTTTAAGGACAGCATTGAGAGTAATTTTTGGTTCCAATGTGAAGCTCACTTGTCCTTCGATCTTATCACCGTTAAGTGAAACAAAGGCATCAGTGTTGAACTCTCTGATATTACCATTATGATTGATGTTTAGAATCATGGTGTCTTCAATGAAGAATGGTGTCTTCAATACAGCAACGATTTCAAGTGCTGGGTTGACCTTAAAGCTTAGGGTTCCTTCGATCTTATCACCGTTCAGTGAAACAAAAGCATCACAGTTGAATTCTTTGGTATTACCATTATGGTTGACATTTAAGATCATTTCTTGTGCCTCGGCAAATGGAGTTTTAAGGACAGCATTGAGAGTCATTTTTGAGTCCAATTTGAAGTTCACACTTCCTTCAATCTTATCGCCGTTAAGTGAAACAAAGGCATCAGTATTAAATTCTTTGATGTTACCATTATTATTGATGTTTAAAATCATTTCCTGGGCCTGGGCAAATGGAGTTGTTAGGACAGCATTGAGAACAATTGTTGGTTTCAGTTTGAAAGTCAATGTACTTTCTATTCTATCATCATTAAGATTGGTTGAAACTACTGTGTTAAAGTTACGAAGTCCACCTTCATGCTTCAATTCGAAGTTAGCAGATGAGAAATAAGGAGACTGGAAAGACAGTGTGCATTCAATCTTCTTACTTTCACGTTTGAACATAGCAGTTCCTGCAAATACTTGTCCATTGATGTTGATATTTCCATTGCAGTTGAAGTTATTCAGATTACCACTCTTGTTTAATTCAATGGTTATTTCACGGGCTTCATGGAATGGAGTATGTAATTTTCCAGTAATGGTGAATTCACGGAGTGTGCCTTCCTGTTGTCCTTCAAATACAAATCGTTCGTAGCCAACAAATGGAGTCATGATAGAGCCACTAGTCTGAATGCCTTGGGACATCTTTTTGTGACTAAATTCAATTGAAAATAAATTGTATCCATCATAAGGTGTTCTCAGTGTCATTGAGCCTTCCTTTAGGTTGTCATGGCATTTATGTGCAAAGTTTAAAGTTGATTCCTCATCATCAAAAGTTACACGAACTTTGCCTGAAAACTCTTGAGGTTCACCTTTAATGACGATGGAGCTTGAATATTCAGTTGGTACTTTCAGTTCAATGTGTGCTGCGATCTTGGCTGGATGCACTTTCATGCTTGAACTACCTTGATATACAGTGTCCTTGTTGATTTCTAGTTTGGCTGAGTTTTCGAAATTCTTCAAACCTCCAGCATGTGCAAATTCTCCTTTGATCAATAATGTGTTCTCGAAATCGTGCTCAAAGCAGAATTTTCCAGTAACTGTATTGCCTTCCTTTTTAAACTCAGCATTTTGCTTAGCAGTGACACCAAGAACATTAACAAATGCATGCTGATTAAAGTTAGTCAAACTTCCTTGAGTAGAATAAGTGAACTTAGTTGTTTCCATGGTTGAGAATGGGCTAGTGATAGTTGTATCAAAAGTCACATCGGAGCCATCTAACTTGAATACTGTAACTTTGCTGATTGAATATGATCCGAATTGCACAGCCAAGATATTGGTGAAATCTTTTGGAGTTCCATTATGATCAAAGGATAAGCTAGCCTGTTCAGACTTGTACACAAAGTGAATTTCCTCATCAGTTAAACGAAATTCGACATTTGATGCAAATCTTTGTCCATTCATTAGTACATAGGCATTATTTTGGAAATTTGTAATGGGACCTGTATGTTCAGAACCAATTTCAAGATGTTCCATGGCAGTAAATGGAGAGCGGAAAACAAGTTTCATATTCATCTCATCACCAACCTTTTTCCATTCACCATTGTATGATACTGTTTTTCCAGAAAATTCCAATACAACACTCTGCTGTACATCAGTTATATCACCTTGGTGGTTAATATTCAAACGAATGCTCTGGAAGTTGGTGATTGGGGTTTGAAGGGATGCAGTTGCCTCAAATGTGTTTCCATTGAGTTTCCAGTTGAATGACTTAGAGAACTCTGTTCCTTCAGTTACAACAGCAATGCGTCCACTGAAGACCTTCAAATCTCCATTGAAAGCAATGTCAACTTTAGAAAGAATATCAAATGGTGTAGTTAAAGAGAATTCACATTCCACTCCTGCTTGCAATTTGAATACTAAGTTCTGTTGCATTTCTTGTCCATTAAACTCAAAAGATGATCGTTGCTGGATGTCTGTTGCTTCACCTTGATGACTGAATTTGAATAGAGTTTTTTCATAACCTGACAAAGGTGTTTTCATTTCAGCAACAATGTCATATGTATTAGCCTGAAGATTGTTGTAGTCAACAGTTAATTCATATACTTCTGGGATCATTGTTTTCAACAAGAGATGCATTTCACTTCTAGATAGGCGGAATTCAGAGTTTACTGCATAGCGTTGACCGTTATACAAAATGTGTCCGTTGTTATTGAAATTTGTGGCTTCTCCATTGTGAGTTGCAGCAATTTCCAAAGTCTCTAGCAGAGTGAAAGGTGTCACCAATTTGAATTTCCCATCAATTTTATCAGATGTCTTTGCAAAGCTGAGGTTGTATTCAATTCTGTTCTGGTTGTACTGCAGAATAGCTTCTTGGTTGAAGTTATTGGCTGTTGTTCCCTGGTGGCTGATGCTTCCAGTAAGACGTCGCACTACTGCAAAGGGTGTTGAGATGGAGAAACCAATTCTTCTACCTTCAGCAGTCTTCTGGTTTGTGCTCTCAAATGCTACTTCTTGGTCATCTTGCTGCACCAGCAACTGGTATCTGCTTGGACTCTTTTCAAATGAAGCTGCCATTTTGCGGTATCCATTAAATGGAGTATTTATTAAGGCATTTCCATTAATACTATTTCTGCTCATGTGCATTAAAGTATCAACAACGGTTTCACCTCCATAAGTGACTGTAAAGTTATTGTCGAAATTTTTGGAGCTTTCTAAATCATGATGGAAAACTAAATGAAAGCCGGGTACGTTAACCAGAACATCACCCTCTACACGCTGTGCTTTTACGGTTACAGTGTACTTCAGAAGAGTGCTGTCACCCACAAGAATCTGGCCATTGCTTGCCATGTCAGCTAAATGTCCGTTGTGTGAAAATTCAGCATTGATGGTTGGAATACATTCAAATGGAGATACCAGTTGGAACTTACCCTGTGCGTTGTTGCCATTAAGAGAAAACTCATTCAGATGGCTAAATGTCTTTCCTGGCATGTCTAATTGTGATGTGCAGTGGAAGTTGGTAAGGTGACCCGAATGGTTGTATGTAAAGTGAATTGTTTCGAGTCCTTGCAATGGTGTTTTGATTGTAGTATCTGTGTTTATTGCCAAATCATTACCAAGTTTGAAATTTGTTTTAGCAGAGTATGTTTCACTGTTATATTTGACAATGATGTCATTAGTAAACTCTCTTAGTGGACCAGTGTAATCCCATTTCAAGCTATATTCAGCAGGAACATTGACCTTTAGCAAAGCATGGATGGCATTTGGCTGGTATTCAAATGATGATTCAGCAGTATAACGTTCATCATTTACTACAGCATAACCATTGTTGTTGAATCTAGCATAGTTTCCTGAATGAGAAGCCGATACTTCAATGTGACGTGCTGGTGTGAATGGGGTCAACAACTTGAAGAGACCAGTAATCTCATTGCCATTCAGTGTAAATTCAATGGTATGCTTGATTTCCTTAGTATCATACTCAGTAACAGAGTTTTGTCTGAAGTTGGTAAGACCACCATTATGGTTAAATGTTGATTTAATGGTCTGATATCCAGGGTATGGTGTGCTGATCAGAGCTGATGCTGAAACCTTGGATCCTTGTATCTGCCAGTTGACATTAGAATCAATGGTGTTGCCATCATATTTGACCAATGCTTGTTTCCTGAAGTTATCCCATGTACCGCTGCAGTCCAATGTGAGGCTATATTCTTGTGGAATGTTGGAACCAAGCATGAGGTGCATTTCAGTGCTGGAAACACGGAATTCTGACTGAACAGAGTAACGCTGTCCATTTATGACAATGTAAGCATTATTGTTGAAGTTTGTTAACCTACCATCATGTGTAGCAAAAACCTCAATGTTGGTGACACCAGACAGTGGTGTTTCAATGTTAAGTTTACCTTCAATCTTATTTCCAGTTTTCTCAAGTTCTACCTGGAATGACAAACGATTTTCATTATATTCCAAAGAAGCCTGTTGGTTGAAATTCTTTGAAGTTTTGTCATAGCTGATGCTTCCAGCGAGTTTGTTGAGAATTAACAGGGGTGTTGTCAAGGTAAATGACATTGCTCCATCAGTGTTGGATGTGGTCAATGAAAATTCATCTTCTTCCCTCTGTACGGCTAGCACATAGTTATTACCACGTCTATTAGCTGAGACAGCCATTGTACGGTAGCCCTTAAATGGAGTGTTGAATCTTGCATTTCCGGTCAGACCTAGTTCATTCATTTCAAACATAGAGTTAGCCGATCCTTGTTCTCCATTAAAGGAAAATGTTAAATCGTCCATGAAATTTAAACTATCACCATCATGTTTGATACCAACTGTGTACCCATTAACTGTAAGATCAGCCTGAACTCCATTACCGATCACTTTGAAGTTAGTAAGGATCATCAGAATTTCTTCTGTGTTCAGAGTTACTGATAGCTTACCGTTGAAGTTATCCAATGTACCCTCATGCTTTAGGATGGTTGTTACTGAATTCATGTATGAAAGTGGAGTTAAAAGTTCATGGGCAAAATCTAATGTATTTCCATCAATCTTGAAATTTGTATTCATAACAACACGATCATCATATACTGAAAATGCAATGTTATTTGTGAACTCGGCTAGGGAACCAGCTTGATGAATAGCAATCTCTGCTGCCTTTACACTATCAATTACAGCAGATACTGTGCTAGTGAAATCACGGAGATCACCATTATGTGCGAGAACAATTTCCACGGTTGTAATTGGAGATACTACACCAACGGTTGCATCAACTTTATTACCATCAACTTTGAATACTGTATTGGTTTCCATGGTGTTTCCATTGTAATGCAGGTCAATTTTGGTGTTGAAATCTGTGATCTCCCCACGCTGAATAACTTTAATGGATAGAACGTCAAGTGCTGCATATGGTGTATCCAATCTTACAGACACATCAAGAGCATTTCCAATTACCTTGAAAACATTGGTAAGACGGACGGTCTG
>Ga0307400_10000035_pt1 | contig 12174 bp, 2 predicted proteins | sample SouOceMetPS10317_FD_200441 | JGI IMG/M metagenome (GOLD analysis project Ga0307400, IMG submission 200441) | Metatranscriptome of marine eukaryotic phytoplankton communities from Antarctic Ocean - PS103-17 (Eukaryote Community Metatranscriptome) | ecosystem: Environmental > Aquatic > Marine >... | reverse complement strand
GCTTATCGTAATATTTGTCTAGATTTATCCATGTTATCTGCTATTGATTGACATAAATATATTATAATACTAGTAACAATAAACTGAAGAACTTTATCTGGCAATGTGAAGGTCTGAATTGTCTTATTAATACAATTCTGCAGGATGTTAGTTTGATTCAGCTCGTCATAATGGATGATCTACAAAAGTACATTAAAAATGTACAACCTAAAGATAAATCTCACCGAGATAGGACCAAGCGACTTTTTCCATATTTGCCACAGATTTGGTCAAATGATTATCCATGCTTGCACCTGCCTAATAACCAATCTCATCAGATATTGTTGGACCTTAAATCTGAAGGAAATGAGCTGTTCTCTGCAAATAATTTAAGTCTCAGTATTGAGTTTTACACACATGGTTTAAAGTTGGCTAAGCGTATGAATGATGAGAATGAGCAAGTAGAAAATGAAGTAATTTCAACTCTTCTCAGCAATAGAGCAGCTTGCTACCTAAAAATTCAAATGTGGAAAGAAGGATTGTTAGATTGTGATAATGCCTTGAAACTATGTTTAGCGAATGTGAAAGCAGGTTATCGTAAATCTATTGCCCTGCGTGGCTTAAAACGTTATGATGATGCATTAATCGCTGCACAGAATGGTTTGCTTATGGCTAGAAAACCAGAAGAAATTAATAGTTTTAAGGAAATCATAGGTGAATTACAAGATATCATATGTAAATCAGCAGAAAGGCCAAAAAAAGAAGGCTGAAGTCAGCGTTGCTAATAATGATTATACAACTAGTAATAATTCAAGATCATCTTCACTAGAAAATCGAAGAAATGTTAATAATGTCTGTGATGAATGGTTGGAAGGAACCAATGTGCATGTAACTAATCGGGCTGCACATGAAAGGCAACGTAAAATTGAGTCTGCTAACATGAATAAGAAAAATAAAAGACTAACAAACCAAGAAACAATGAATTTGCCTGATTTAGCTAGTGATTCCAGTGATTTCAGTGAAGAAGGGAGTAGTGAAAGTGATGAAGGGAGTGAACCTAGTCATGATAACATGGATGTGAACACTGCTATGAAACTGTTTACTGGTACCGGTACAGCAGCCATTCCATCAGCAAATACAAATAATAATAACACTACTAAAAAGATTCATGCTCCTGTTGATCCACCTAAGGATAAGCCGACTACTGCTAATGGAATGGGTTTAGATGATTTTGGAGCTACGGCGCCTAATCATGCAACAATGCCTAATCATGCAACAATGCCTAATCATGCAACAACACCTACTCATGGAACATCGCCTAATCATGGAACTAAATATGAGTATATGAATAATATACATGATAAAACAGCTGCTCCCCTTGCTGACACAATGGCTAATTATTCATCCCCTGCAGTAACTACACAACATCCTAATAAGTATAACCATGTGGATCCAGTGGAGCGTCCTTTTATTCCTCGTTTTAATAAAGGCCCCCCTGATGGCCCTCCTCCGCCTATATTACGAAATGGTATAGGAGGTGGTGGTGATACAATGCCTAACTACAGTATGCCGCCACCACCATTGAAAGAAAATGGGATGCAGCCTGATCCATTTAAATGGAGTGCAAGAAGTATGCCACGGCCTAACAGTAATTTTGAATATCAATTAACATGTCAGAAATGCTTTTGGTATGTAAAAAGTGAACAGTATACACCTCCGCATCCATGCGATAGAACACAGCTTCTTGTGAGAGATAGAGTTGTAAATGATGAAGGATGGGTAAAAGTACGACCTCGTGAATGCAATGCCCGTGTTCCTACTGGTGAATATAAACTATGTCGGTATATGCTACAAGGTAGTAAGTGTCACGAAGCATGCCCCTTTGCTCATAGTGATGCTGAGGTTATGTTTTGGGGTCAAGATCTTGCTGAAAGATTTAATATATGGTATTTTATTAGTGGACAGAAAAAGTTTATAGAACAAGCTGAAAGACAACACTATGAACAACAAAATGAGATAATTCATCAGCAAAAACAACAAATGAGAAGAGATGAAATAATAGCTTCAGAACAACGTCGTATAGAAGAAAGTCGTCGCCAAGAGGCTGAGCGACAGCGCACGCAACGGGAAGCTGCTCGAGAACAAGTAATCAACCAGACTATTGCTCCTGTCAACTCTATGGATATAACGAAATTTCCACTCGATGGTTATAATTATTGTATATCTTGCTCAGACTGTGTTCAACCAGGGTCCGTGCTTGGTTATTTGAATCGTAATGTTGATAAAGTTCATAAGTGTCTAGAAAACATGCTACTAGTGTCTATTCAAAATACAGAAAATTGGATATGGGTGAGAGAACGGAAAGGTCATCGTGAGTTCATTGGAAAATATAAAATGTGTATTAACTTTGCTACAATTCCACCAACACCATGTGGGGTAGGAGAAGAACGCTGTTCTTTTGCACATTCTCTTGAAGAACAACAGCTGTGGACTTTTGAGAAAGATGGGAAATTCAGCTTACAAGAGTTCATCACTGCTAATAAAAAGGGCAGCCACGGGTTCTTAATACAAGATCTGTATGCTAAACATAAAGGTCATCTCAAGTACATATGCCGAGAATGCTTTTATCCGAAAAAATCTACTCCGTCTATCCGTTTTCAAAAAGTGGATTGTCCTGCTGAATGTTCGGCCGGACACAGCTGGGAACAGGTTGCCATGATAGGGTTTCGTACAGCGGAAGGAAAAGTTCTCACTATACAAAATCGTCCATTTCGACATGAAGGGGCATTTTTTAGTATGTGCCGTAACCAAGAATTCTGTCTACATGCTCGTCAAGGAAACTGTAAATTTGCACATTCAATATTAGAACGTGATTTCTGGCTGCTGGAAAACGACTCTAAACTTACACCTGAACAGCTTGTATCTGAATATGCTAAGCTAAGTGCACAGGAAGCTCCAACTAGTGGCGCAAAGACCGATAGTTTTCTTACTGTAGCTAGTCCAAGTTCCAGTATGGAGCGCCAATCTATGTCCCCCGTTCCCGTTATTATACCTGCATTACCACGCTGCCCACATCGTCTCATGGCAGTCTGTGATACTTGCTGGAAGACTGGCGCTCGCAGCGAACAAAGTATTTACAGAGGTGTCCCGGGAAGCACATGCAACAGTAAAAACAGATCTCATACATGGGAAATCAATGTCATGTATCTAGTTGTACCAGCTAATAAACAAGTACGTCCCTTGCCGAATAAAGTGCCTGCTAATGGTCAGTTCGTTCTGTGTCGCCATATCGTAGAGAAGAAAGGATGTCGTCATTATTCAATCTGCCAGTTTCCTCACAGTCAGACCGAGCTGGAGGTCTGGAAGTGGATGATACACAACGGCATCAACCACCCTGAAGAAATATACAAGTCTCAAGCAACTCCGGTATCTCAAAGCAGTGCATCTCAAGCCCAGTCTCTGCAGAAAATACCCACAGGAAAACCTGTTCTAACATCCTGGTCTCTGCCTAATGAGGAGACAACAGAGTCATCACCCACACAGACAGGTGGTGCTCACTCAATGCCTACAGATAGAAGCTCTGGCCAGCACTATTGTCAGTACTGCAGTGTACATTGTAACTCCCTATCCCAGTGGCGTGAACATACAGCCTCGGATAAACATACTTTCAACATGTCTTCCGATAAAGAACATCAATGGAACTTCAGGCAACCACCGTGGGGCGTGCCTGTTAGCGACTTACAACTGTGCTCCAGGCACCAGGATAATACCTGTCCATACAGCCATGTTGCGGAGATGTACAACCAGTGCCGGGATGCACATTCACAAGATGAACTGGACGAGTGGAAGGAGCGATACGACTGGAGGGAGATGAAGAGGTCCATTGCGCGGGCGGAACATGTCTTCTCATACATGGAGGAGTTACTTGATGAGTTCATCAGTGCTAAGATCCCTACGGACGTTCTCAGTGAGAGTTGTCAGGATGTGGAACTTGTCTGCTCGTCAACTTACACCATCTACAACCAGCAGAAAACAACTGACCATATATGGCAGTTCACCTTGTCACATAAGTATGGTGAGAAGTTACATGTGTGCGCATTGTTACACGACCATGACCGTCTTCACTACTGTCTGCGAGCTGAGGACGCATCACATGGCATGCAGTTCATGGAAGGCAGGGATCTCATGTCACCAGACTCCACCGACAAACCAACATATAGAGTCGATGTGCAGTTCCGTGGGCATATGTTTGGCTCATTTAGTCAGTGGGTAGTTTTTGATTTTGGTGCTCGTCCAGTAACAGTCGTAAAATTGAATGTAGAAGTGGGGTCACAGTTTGTTCAAGATAAAGTGAAAGATCTGCGAGAACAGCTCGACTTTGATCTATGGACGCCAGCGAACCGGAGGATTGTTTACTTTGACGAGGCGGCCACCGAGAGATATAAGGAGAGCTTCATGGGACGACTACAAACAAGGTACCGAGTACCAACTGCCCATGAGGTTGCTAACTACAAAAATATTGGTGTGGAAGTAAACTGTAACAATTATGTACATAAGATGCGCCAGTTATTGCAACTAGAGGAGCTAACACAGTCACGTATAATGTCATCTTTCAATGTAATGCGGGATGTGCAAATACTTGATAGGATTGATGACTACGACCTTGTTTTTCCTCATCCTGGTGAGATGTTTGCTAAAGTGCCACTAGGAGAGCAATTAAGTGAAGACACCGATGCAGGGAAACTGATTCTAACCAAAGCTGTGCGAGTACTCCTTGCTAATTGTAATGCTGCTAAATCCAGTGACGCTGCTGTGCATGAAGCATTAATTGTATCGAAGGAGACGTTTAACTTTGACGGTAAATGCCGCGACTACATCTACATCGTACTGCCTCCTCATTGTATCCGTGCCCTCAATGTGCAGGCAGGTCAGACCGTCAAGATGGAGCTGCAGTTCCAGATGAACCGGGAGCCACTCTGTGGCATGCTGTATGCACTGGAGCTACTCAGCCTCAGAGAACAGGTTTGGAAGGTATTCCCAGATGTACGCCGTGCACTGTCGAGTTCAACTGAGCAGCAATCCGCACATCTCGTATCAACATCTATGCTTAATGAAGATCAGATGAAGATTGTTAAATATGTTGTACCAGAGAGGACTGGTTATACCGCACCATTGATTGTTTATGGTCCTTTTGGTACAGGCAAGACGGAGACACTGGCTCAGTGTTCCATGTTACTGCTCAAGAACAGACCCGGTTCTAGAATCCTCATCTGTACCCAATCCAATTCCGCTGCTGATCTTTACATCCTCAAACACTTCGATACATTCCTTGCGACCACGAAGCGCCGGCTGCTACGAATCTACTATCTAGAGCGTCGCACTAACACCGTCAATGTGAATGTACAGAAGTATTGTCTGTTCGATGAATTTGGAAGGTTCCGGATGCCACTTGCGGCAGAGTTAAAAGAAGCCGATATTGTCATTACAACATTGAGCACATCTCTGCACCTAACGAGATACAACGTACACGGTGATTTCAGTCATATCTTCATTGACGAGGCGGGCCAGGCTCTGGAATGCGAGTCTATCATCCCCATCACACTGGCGGATGAGAAAACCTGTGTGGTGCTGGCGGGAGACCACCTGCAGATGAGTCCCAAGGTGTACTCTGCGGAGGGTCAAAGACAGCGGTTCCAGCGTTCCCTGCTGGAGCGTCTTTACTGCCACTATGACTCATTCTCCAACGGAACTGTTTGTTCACCTCTCACTGTCCTCCTGTCCATCAATTACAGAACCAAAGATGAAATATTACGGTTTGTGTCTGCGGTTTACTATGGAGGGCCAGAAAGGTTGATGGCACTGGCTGAGCAACCCGATGTTCCTGGCAAAAGTCCTATGTGTTTCTATGTCGCCCAGGGTCGGGAAGTTCTTGCGGCAGATTCTACGTCATATTACAATGCTTCCGAAGTGGAAGAGGTAGCTGCCCGTATTGTAGAGTTGTACGATGCATGGCCGGTGGAGTGGGGCGAGCGTAAACCAGGGGACATCGGTGTTGCGACGCCCTATCATGCTCAGGTGGTACGCATAAGAAACAAACTGAGAACAACAAGACGGGAGCTGAGAGACGTGGTTGTTCAGAGGATGGAGAATCTACAAGGTCGGGAGTTTCGTGTCGTGTTCATCAGTACAGTGCGTACACGGCACTTAGCAGATATGGACTGTAGGGATACAAAGAACTGCGATGGCGGAGACTTTGGATTTCTCTCTGAACTCAAACTTGTCAATACAGCACTGACACGCACTCAGAGTATGGTGTGCGTGGTAGGCGACCCAGTAGCACTCTGCTCCATAGGTGAATGTATGAACATATGGCGTACCTACCTGGGTCATTGTGAGATGCTGGATGGTATCTATCCTCGTGAGGTATCCAGGGAGACCGTCAGGATGCAGGTGGAAACGCTGATGAAGTCCGGCTATGGAGAACGAGTCATGCATCTAGCAAACCAGTACCGTGCACTCAAAAAAGGAGAAATTACACCAACACAGGTAAATAGTTCGATAATCTACAGCAGTACATGTGGGTCTGGTGACAGTTCTGATTCTGGTGAAGAAGAGGGGTCTACATTTGATGCTGCAATGGACGGTGGGTTCTTTGAGGACTGGAGTCTGGATTATAAGATAGAAGCTGACGACATTATTTCACAGTTGGGTCGGGAGGTACTCCGTGTGAGATACATACACAAACGTAATAGATACACAAAGCAGGCCCTAACAAAGTCACCTGATCGACAAACATCCATTGAAACCGATGAATTAAAAGTGCGAGTCGTTCGAATCCCAGATAAAGAAGGAGTAGCCGTCGTGCCAGTAACAACAGCGGAATCACCTAAGAAAAGAACACTACTGACAGGAGATGCTGCCAATGATGATATATTTTCAGATGAAGATATCAATGTAGAGGGTGGCCCACAAGAAAAAGCAGTTTTCTCTGATGTGTTTTCTGATAGCACGCTCAACGAACTTCTCTCTTCAAAACCTAAAGTGTACAAAAAATGTATTATTAAAATTGATTCCGGAAAACATATGTTCGCTGACACTATTGATAATAATGAAGCGACACAGAAAATAAAGATTGCATCTCGACTGCGATGTGGACGGGCATTTAGTGGCGATACAGTGGTCGTAGAGATACTAGAGCAGGATATGAGTGACATCGAGGCAACCAAGTACCCCGAGGACCGGTGTATTCAGGGTCAGGTTGTGGGTATTCTGCAACGCGCCATTAATCCACATTACCATATGTTTGTCTGTACTACCGATCATGGTAATCCTAATGTCATGATACCACTAAACAGAGGAATACCAAGGTTTTACAACTTGATACTCGAGGTTCGCTCAAAAAAAGGTCATGTCACAGTTTATACGTTTACTCGGGATAGAGATATTACATTTCATCACTACGAACCTCTTGACCCAACAAGGCCATGTTCTAAGTTATTTATAGTGCGCTACCTGAAATGGGATGCCAAGTTCTACTCGCCGCTTTGTATAGTGGTTGGCGTGCTACCGGCAGGCGATACTCTAGAGCAGGGTATGCACATACTAAATATAGAGCATTACATAACCAAGGAGTTCAAGGATGAGGTGATTCAGGAGGTTCAAAGGATAACAGGTGCTGATGTCAAGTATACCTTACCAGAGGCATTAGTGGAGAAACGTGTGGCAGGGGGAGGTATTGATATTCGCGACAAACTCATATTTACGGTAGATGGTTCAAATTGCCTCGATATGGATGATGCTCTCAGTGTGGAACACACCGACTCTGGATTTGAGTTAGGCATTCATATTGCTGATGTAGCTTTCTATGTTGCCAAGGACAGTGCACTAGACCGAGAAGCATTTCGTCGTGGATGTAGTTTTTATCCTGCGGGCAGCGAGCCAATTCCTATGCTACCCACCGACCTATCTACTGATGCATGTAGCTTACTGCCTGAACAAGATCGCTTTGCTATATCCTTGTTCATTGATGTTGATCACGATGCTGTTGTTCAGAAAGTGGAGATTAAACGTACCATTATCAACTCAAAATATAAGCTTACTTATGATGCAGTTGATAGGATTATAAGAAATATGGATACAGATGTGGATTCAGATCTCATGTTAAGAGTTGTTATACTTCATTGTTTGGCTGGAAAGTGGAAACGTCAACGAGTGGGCATGGCAGGTGTTCTCGCTGCTGGCATGGCTAGGCAGGACGCCGGCTCGGCACACATGCTGGTAGAGGAGATGATGATCCAGGCCAACTGCCTGGTAGCGGGCCAGCTCCTCTCCAACTCAGCACAGGGAACGCTCCTACTAAGATCACAGATGGCCCCTAATGAGTTTGACCTTGCTGCATGGCGAAGCAAACATTGCCAGACTGCCTTGTTATCGCCCGCCCTCACTACGGCGATGCTGCCCCGAGGCAAGAGATGTATCTGTACCAACATATGCACTTGTCTCTCACCACCACAACATGAAGGGACTGTTGACGTGTCGGCAGTGTTGTGGGGACGTCTAATGGACGCTGTAACTAATGGTGAAATGGAGGTGGTGCGTAATGCTATCCTGGATCTCTCACTGACTCCTGCCGCTGCGGTGGCAGCTCTACAACTGTTCCAGCTACAGCAACCTGGTCTATATGTAGCAGCAGGTAGCTCAGAGCCTGATCAATACGGGCACTACAGTTTAGCCTTGCAATCCTATACACACTTTACTTCTCCCATCCGGCGCTACTCGGACTTGGTGACTCATAGACTGGTGGCGGCTATGATAGACCAGACCCCATGTCCATACACCCTACAGGAAATAAAGGATATAAGTCAACATTGCACTGCTATCACAAACAAAGCTAAGCATTACGAGTCTGCAGCTCAGACCCTGGCGTTAGTAACAGCCATGCACAGCAGCAGACCTGTACGTCTCTACCCTGTTCTCGACACTATAGAGGATGGACAGCTGACTTTGCGCTTTCCTGGACACAACTGTATGCCATCAGGAACTGGACGTGTTCAGTTGAACATACTGCAGCCTGCTGAGAAACCGGACGTAGAGGAGGAGGACGGGCTCAGTGTCATGCTCAACATGAGGGTCTATGATATGACAGGCCGTAGTCCTGACTGGCAGGGGGAAGGTGCTATACTGCGGCCTTCTACTAAAGCTGTGCACATCCTACCCGACAAGCCACACGCACTGCAGCTACAAGCAGCTGACTGGCAGGTTATCCTTGCTGCAGTCCGGTGTGAGGACCCACATCTGCTTCATCGCTGTATCAAGGCTAACGAGGCTGCCGTACAAGGGCCAGCACTGCCAGAGATCACCTGCGAGCAGCCTGGCAGCGGCATGCTGGACCAGCCTGTCGCATGCCGTCTACAGCTCAACCCAGCGACAGTGCTCAGAGCTCAGGTTTCCTGTGAACTACGTAAAGGGTTGTTAAGTCCCTGCCTGCAGCTCATCTCAATTACTCCGAGATATGATATTTGTGTGGAACACAGATTAGCGCCTCTCGATGCATTTGCTCGTCCTGTAACACGACAGGCTTCCAAACAGAATTATTCCAGCATAGAGGAGTACAAGAAAGCCTGGATCCCTGTATTGGCTGTGGAAGCAGCAACCAAGGCAGCTAGCAGCACCGAGGGAGCGACCATACACAACGTACCCATAGCCTGGTCACAGAATCGGACGGGTCATGTGAATGGTGCGTTCTTCCTGTCGGCCATGTATGCAGAGGAGAGGCAGATACGTATAGACATTGGCGACTTCCTCTGCGTACGCTACCATGACCTTAAACTAGAACTCAACCTGGACAACTGTCCTGATCTACAGAAGTTGTACAGTGATGATGCGCCTATTACATGGGTTGGTCACTGTCGTGTGTCGGCTATTACTCCCCTTGAAACACAGCATAAGCTAAGTATTGGTGTATTCCTACACAAGAGTTCGACCCCCTTCCCTACCAGCTTGTTACACTTCAACAACACATCACAGCGTACTGCTACCATGGAGTGGATACCAATATCCTTACCTGACAGACAAATGGCTCGTGCTGTGGGACTCCTATTTGATTCTGATGAGCTTATTAAGAACATTGCATTAAACAAGTTGCCTAAACCATTAGAACCATCAATTGTTCAGCGTATGTGTAATGTTGAAAAGTTAGATTTGCCTGATATGTCTGTGCCTGCACCTAATGCAGCCCAGCTCGCAGCCATACACCAGTCACTCACCACCCCCTTCACTCTAATCCAAGGCCCTCCTGGCACGGGAAAAACAGTTACAGGTGTTCGCTTAGCATGGTATTTTGTGAAGGCGAATCAAATCGCACCTATTGACGAAAATAATAAGAAGAATATTCGCCCTCAGTTACTCTATTGTGGACCGTCTAATAAGTCTGTTGATGTTGTTGCTGGTTATATGAAAAAGCTGGGAGCACATTGTCCGAACATAGTACGTGTTTATAGTGAACGCATTGAGCGGATGGATTTCCCGCTGCCTGTAGATCTAGCTGCAGGAAATACTGGTCATAATCCAGAAAAGGATGTTGGAATGCCTCATCAACATAAGGATATAGTATGTCATCATATAATACGTGAAGAGGGCCGACTACACAGTGAGAAGATACGGCAATATGACAGCCTTTTTGCTTCCCAAACAGCAGTTGAAAATGTCACAATAAAGGATGTTCAAGAATATCTAAAACTTACTTCGGATGCTAAGATGGATGTTATTAAACATGCTGATATAGTTCTTTGTACATGCACAGCAGCAGCATCGCCAAAAATTACTATGTCGGTGAATGTTATGCAGGTGATTATTGATGAGAGTGGTATGTGTACAGAACCGGAGTGTCTTGTTCCTCTAGTGGCAGTTTGTCCTCGCCAGGTCGTTCTCATTGGGGATCATAAACAATTAAAACCTGTTGTTATTGATAGCTCGGCTGCAGATTTTGGTCTTGAAACTTCTATGTTCAGCCGATATAGTGACCGTGCGCTAATGCTTACTGAGCAGTACAGAATGCATTCTGCACTTTGTCATTTTCCATCAGAAGAGTTTTATGGTGGTAAACTTGTAATTGGATCTAGCGAACAGACTAAAGGGAGCAGAGATAAATTCTGGCCAGGAGGTCGAGATGTGCCTATGGCATTTGTTCATGTAATGGGTCGGGAGAGCATGCAATCAGTGTCCACTTATGAGGGTAGTCTTCGATCAGCTAGTAATCAGGATGAAGTCAAATATGCTGTATATGTTGTAAAGTGTTTAATGATGCGCTACCATGTGAGCGCTGGTCGCATCGCTATAATGTCCCAGTACAAGGCACAGGTGGCGCAAATAAAGAAAGAACTACACGCTAAGGGGTACACCAACATAGATGTTATTACAGTCGTTGAAAGTCAAGGAAGTGAGTGGGAGTATGTTGTGTTGTCCACTGTGCGTTCCCTGCCTCGCTGTGAGATCGAGGAGCAGCCAACCCGAGGCTGGATCAGGCGCAACCTCGGACTCATTACTGATCAGCACCAAGTTAATGTAGCTCTAACTCGGGCCAAAAAGGGATTAATTGTTATTGGTAATAAATATCTGATGTCCGCGGATCCAGTGTGGAGTCGTTATATAAACTATTTAGATGTGAAAAAATGTGTTGTAAATGCATCAGAATTCATGAGCAAAAAATAACACTTTTACTGTTTGTAAATGTATCAGATTATATGAGCATAAACAACATTTACACTGTTAATGTACTGTGCACTGAACTCCGAAGTAACTTGTTTGTATCAAAAGTATGCATTAAAAGCCTGTAATATTCACTTATATTGTTTGCAAATTATGCATTCAATTTCATAAGCAAAAAAAGTTAAACTTACATTGTTATTCAAGTCACTTTATTCGCACCAAAAGTATGTATCAAATGCCTGGAATATTAATTCATAACCAGGGTGATGGACTAGCTAGCTATATAGTATCCGATTAAATTGAGCATTTATTCCTGTTGTCGAGAATATTGTACTCAGAATGTGGTGATAAAATGATTGAGCAATACATTAGAGCATATATTTACATTTTAAACTATTATAATGAACTATTTGAAAGTTATGATTGACTGATTATAATCAAGAATGCATGATGTTAGGACTATTACGACTACTAAGATTTTAATTCTTG
>Ga0307400_10000024_pt1 | contig 12468 bp, 1 predicted proteins | sample SouOceMetPS10317_FD_200441 | JGI IMG/M metagenome (GOLD analysis project Ga0307400, IMG submission 200441) | Metatranscriptome of marine eukaryotic phytoplankton communities from Antarctic Ocean - PS103-17 (Eukaryote Community Metatranscriptome) | ecosystem: Environmental > Aquatic > Marine >... | reverse complement strand
TTTTTTTTCGTACTTTTGTTTTTGTTATTATATATTCCACACACACACTCATCACACACACACACACACACAACCACAGCTAGATATTCAAGTTCAGAAGGAACGCCGTTCCTTGCAGCACGCAATCGTCTGGTGTTCGAGCGCATGGCAGATCTATTCCGAGCACGAAGTTGGTTGAAATACCAGTCGTGGACAACACTCCTTGTCGGAGAGAGGTCTTGTATACAGGGCACGAGTAGTCAGTCGGCGACCTTACATAATCTTGCTGGGGTGTGAGAAGAATTGGAAGCATTTCGTTGTACATCTCCCCTGGCTCGGAGTCGGCGATTCTTTGCTGCTCACGGTGGTATTGTGCACCCTCCAAGTATAAACCGTAAACAATAACACCATCTTTGGGCGCTTCTTCGATTTCTGTTCGCTCTAAAGTTTGCACCTTGAAATTGAAGTCTAGAGCATTGATAGGAATTTTGTATTTCCTGGAGTGGTTCTGAAGAGCACCAGTCATGAAACCTTGAGGGAAGTAAAACACCTGCAGCGCAAAGGTTACCGGCTGGCCGTTCAGCATCCAGTCTCGCATGAATTCCATTCTAAACTGCATGTCGATTTGCCAGGTTGCAAGTGGCTTGAGCGATGCAAATCCTACCTTTGACCATAATTCGGGTACAGCGTTGACCACAATACTGTTGTACATCTTATCCAGATCTAATGACATAACGACTAATCCCTTGATTGCTTTCTGGATGTCTGCCAAAGTCACCTTCATTCTGCTCATCAGGCGATTGAACTTGACGATTTCCTGGCCAAGCACGGTCGCAAGTGAGTCCATCTGACCCTTGTCGTTGATCACGAAGGTGGTCTCGCCTGCATCGTCAATATCCAAAGTCTCTGGAAGCTCGTTCTGAATGGAAATAGCAATTCTAGTCACCATTTGATCTGAAGTTTCGCCACCACCCCCACCACTGTCTCTGGGTTGCAGACTTTGGATAGTGGTAAGCATCCTGTGGGTCTCTTGTGTCATGAATGTGATGTTTGCATTTGCATGCATCCCGAAAATTTCTGGGTTGTCATCATGCGGAAGAGCATCAAGGTACGCTTTGTAGCCGTCGAAGTTTGTCTCTTTGGGCGCAAAGTAAGTTCCACTTTCCGAAAATTTGTAGTCATCGTCAAGCACCGGGCTGTCGTAGAACCTGCACAGGATTGTCATCAGACAGCGACGATCCCAATCGTCAGTCACTCGGCCGCCATAGTTAATATGCCCTGTGACATATTGAAGCGCGTCCCATGGAATTGCGTCCTGGCCATCCAGGAATCCTTGGAGCACTGCAATCGCAGTCTCCATGTCCGAATCGTTGAATTGGTACCTAATGTTCCAACCAAGCGGGCCGAATTTTCTACGCTCTTGCACAGTTGCGTGGAAAAAGGCAAGGCTGAAAGCCAGCTTTTTTAATTCTTTAGGCTTCTTTGAACTCGCAAAGATTTCGTCGTTCAATTGGATGTCGTAAGAACGAAGCAAATTCGCGCGCATGCCCTTCGGCGGCTCGTTAGTCAGCTTGATGCTGTTCTGCAAAACAGGGACTGGGAAATAAGTCGCTGGGAAAGAAGTCAGCCACAACCTGAAATCGTCGTGGAGTTCGCCCTCACGTTCCGCGTCAGTTGCCATCTCCGACAACTCAAAGCAGATGTTCTCTAAACTGTCCATCCATGACTTTGCAAGATGGCAATTTTGTAACAATACCCAATCGCCTGTCTTGGTTGCCGCGTTGATGAGCGCTTCCGCACGGGGCCCCTGTCCTTGACCCAACGAAATCAGTGAAATTCGTTCAGAGTATTGCTTGGCATCAGCAAAACGGAAAATACTATTAGTGGGGTCTGCTCCTTGGGAAAGTACGAAAATAGCCGGTGTTGCGGCAGTTAGATCTTCGTACAGCTGCGTAACCGATGTAGATGGGGGCGCCACATAAATCGGGCCTAATTCAGCCTTTACAAATTGCGTGATAGCTTTGTTACCAAGCTCTTCTCTCAGGGCCTTGACGATAAGCATTTTTTGGAAGCCGGAGAGTTGATTGTTCCATGGAGAAGGAAGTGGGGCCGAATGTGCTTCCTCAATCTGTAGCCATGCAAGCCACTTCGGCCAGTTCTGAGCCATATGCGAGCATATGCCTTGGAAAGGCATTGGTCCACGTTCTTCTTCTACAGCTTCCGATTCCTCACCATCGTCACCGTCGTCACCGTCTGCCTCCTTTGGTGCTTCGGATTCGATCACCTGACCTGGGATGCTTTCCATTGAATTCAACAAATCCCATGATCGCTCTGGAATTGCTTCCGGGTCTGGGTTCGCAATCTCTTGCAAGGCACGATCAACAATACCGGCACCTTTAAGCAGTAGACCCCACTCTGCGCGGTTGATGTCGCCGCACTGCAACATAATCTGGGCGCAGACCAAGAAAGCATACATCATTTTGTGAGCTTCGAACAGACTGCGGCAGATATTCAAGAAAATCATCTCCGTTTGGTATTCAATCAGTATGGCCAGACGTTTCTGCAGATCCGAATCGTTTTCGGAATCGTCAATGCATTTGTTGAACAATTTCTTGAAAAATGTCAAGGAGAACTGGTACATAGGGTCCACTAAACCAAGGTCCGCGACTACAAAGTAAATAATAGAGCCACGGATGGCAACAGGGCGATAGTTGTTTCTCGTAGTGTTGATTTCTTTCTCAGTGATTTCACTCTCCGCGAGGCGCTCAGAAATAACTCCAGAGGTAACCTTTGATTCAGCTAGCGTGCTGATCAGGATCTCGTCATCAAGGATATTGCCAGTACTTTCGGACAGCAGCTGAAGAATTTTGTCCTCGAGCCCTTGCAGCTGTTTCTTATCGGCAGCAATGGAGACAATGAGATTATTTTTCTTCTCCTCAATGTCAGGACGTTCCTTCTTGACTACATCCCCAAGCAACTGGTCCTCCAGACCGGCGACTGTCACGGTAAAATTGATAACTGTCACCTTGATACAGATCTCGGGTAAGTAGTGAGGATTGGGCATGTTTGTAGTGAGGTAGAATCGGAAATTTTCGTCGTAGTCCACATCCGAATCTCCTAATCGGATCAAAATACGCCCCCCCTGTTTGTAGATTGCTTTCTGCAACACAGGTTCAAGTGCGGGATCGAGGGTTTCAGCAATGTCTTCGACCAGAAGGGGTTTGCCGTTTCGAATGCAGGCTTCGAGCTCTCTGAGCATATTAGGGTTGTTTAGCTTAGTGCAAACTAACCCAGATTTGCCATCCATAGTCCTGATCCATTTGTTTGCTTGTCCCTGGGGGTCAATCATCAGAGGCCAGCGCCGTGCAAACTTAACCATGATAGCGTTGTCAGAAGACACGGCATCGGTGGGCAGTCCAAAGATTTGCCACTCACGAATCAGAACGGGCTCGCCCATAGTGGTAACGAGCGCATAATTGTCAGAGCATGGAATTTGCATGCCGTCTAGCTTAGCATACCAGTCGTCGACGAGCTCATCGCGGAAAACACCAGTGAATGCGCCGTAGTATGAAATAGAGGCAGCTGACAAAAAGACGTCACCTACGAGGTCTTCGATACCTCTGTCCATTGTCGTTACCGTTGCCTTCCACCGTATATACTCGTCTGCTAGACCCCCAGTGAGCTGCTCTGCTCGGATCAGGCGATTCTTGGTTTGCTCAGATTCATCAGCAAGCCTTTGCTTTTCTGCTACGGTTTCGTCGCACAACTTTTGAAGTGCGTCGACCTTGTCAACAACTGCTTTTAATTCAGATTGCTTCTGCGCTAATGTGGCATTGGCCGCCGCAAGTTCTGAATTCATTTTCTCCAGCAGGGCTTTCTTCGGACCAACTTCTTTGGCCACCTTGGAGTACACACTCATTGCATGGCACCACATGCACAATCCTTTGGCTGCAGATGATACCTTCCCTACTACTTCCACAGTAAAGCCTTCATTTTTTATGTATTTGGCAAGTTTCTTCAAAGTACTGGCAGGGATGTTGTCCTTATCGTAGTCCTTCAGGTCCTGCAAGAAGGTGCTGCGACTCATCACCTTCTTGGCTGTGTCCCAGTCTGGTTTTTCCCCAAGCATGATGCAAACTGCCTCCAAGGTGAGCTGAACAGCCCCTGGAGGCTTCGCGAATGACTTTACTTCAGTGATGTCGTTCTTAGTGAGCGCATCTAGCGCTTTAACAGCATTTGACAAAGCAGGAAGGGCCAAATCAAGATCGGCCTGTGCATCGGCTTGCACTACCAATGTTTCCGCTGCTTGTTTGCCAACAGCTTCAGCAACAACAGACACTCGTTCTTTGATAATAGCTGCTTCAGCCTGTTCCACAGCGGTATTCTTCAACAGTTCGGCTGCCTCTACAGCCTTTTGCTTCAGCACAGGCTGGAGTTTAGTGAGTTCGGCCTGCAGTCCGGTCACCATTGCATTGGTCTCTTCAAGCTTGATCACTCCCGTCTTCAAGCGCGAGCGAGACAAATTTAGAACAGCCCTCCTGTCCTGTAGCATCGCAAGGTAAGATGCAATAAGATCGAGGTAACTCTTGGGAGTTGTGTAAACCTTGCGCAACAACTTCTCATAGAATTCCTCTGCTTTTGCATTCAATGACAAATGCACCGTCGAACACATCTCGACAAGAGCCGGCCTATTCTCCTCGATTGTCAAATCGAGTTCGGCAAGAAGGCGAGTTGCAACTGTGGCAAGTGCTTCCTTTGGCCAGGCTGTGAACCAGTCAATGGTACAGCAATTGATCAATGAAGGGAAATTACGACACCGCACACGCAATGCATCACCGACAGGGGACATGCACAAGCAAACGTGAAGGCGGTCTCGCACACGAGCAATAAACTGAGCTTCGCAATTCTCCCGGGATTCAGGGAGACCCATTTCTTTCACTACCTCTCGCATGTCGCCCATATGGCGATCCTGTTCGTCAGCGGGGAAAAGATTCGCAACTTCACCAGAATTCAATACACTGTTGAGGTCTTCGACAAAGGACTCGTGGACAATCTGCGTGTCTGTGAACAAGAATACCACATGCTTTCCTTGGACACCAGCAATGACCATCATCTCCTTCAGATTTTCGTGGAATTCGTTTACACCGTAGCCACGGGTGATTTCAATCTGTACCAGCTCATACTCGGCCACTGCAGCAGCGAGGCGAGTAAGGGACTGCTTGCCACTACCGCCAACGCCCACGAGAAGTGCATTACCACGGGGTTGGCGCAAAATACGGGAAATTCGATTGATGTGGGCCACGGCGTCCTTGAAGAAGATCAAATTCATTTGAGATGTGTGTTCCGTGTTGTAGTCTTCGAGGTAGCTTTCAAGAATGGCAACGACTTTACCCATTGATGTAGCTGGTTCATAGATGCGATCCTCAGGATCGGTTCCGGGTCGGAGGTAGTCTGAGAACATGAGTGGTTCGACGTCTTCGCCGAATAGTTGATCATGATCCCAACTCATCTGGAAGTTTCGAGAGATGAGCTCGCAAGACAAGTTGGTGAACCAAAGCTTGTCATCGGCGTTGATCAAACGGTCGTGGAAAACGCGCATAGACTCATGAATCCACAACTTGGCCATGACGTCTGGGGTTTGGCAACTTTTCGGTTTGATCATCAACAAACCTTGGAACACTTTGGAGATATCACGCAAATTGAAAGTGTAATGGAAACGTGCAGGAGTCGGCAGTAATTCAGCAGAAATGCGAGCATAAACCTCGACAGTAGAATCAACAATTGCCCGAGACTGTTTCTGGATATCTGGTTGAAAGCGTTGCAAGAAACCGTTCAAAATGGAGCTGAAGATGAGATCCATGGAAGCAGTGCTGGTAGGTGGGACGCACATTACATTGAACTGCCTGACAAAACGTGGAGTCACTTCACTACGCCCACCACCAGGAGGTGCAGCGCAAGCAATGGTAACTACATCTTGGACGTCTTTCCAGAAAAGCTTAGTTCTGTCATAGAAACCACCACTATCAATCAACTGGCGCAGAAGCTCGATTGGTGGCTGCGCACCGTACTCTTCTACCTCGGGCATGTTGACGTCGTCGACAAACAACACAATCTTACGTCCTGTAGGAGCACCGAACAGCGTCTTCCGCTTCTTTTCCAGCTTGGCCTCAATCGCGAGCTGGGTAACCAACGCAAGGGTCTGTGCAGAAAATCCGATGACGACAGGCAGAACTCCCTGGCCACCTTCCTCTACGGGTGGTGCCAAAGCTTCCAACAAGTTCTGGATCATCATGGTTTTACCAGTCCCGGTGACACCAGTCATGAAAATCGGCTTTTTGACCTTCAGGAGTAGCTCCATGCAGTACGAGTATCTAACAGTATCCACCGATGGAACAAACATTTCGAAATAACTCTGTTCGGCACTGTACTGGAATTTGGGAACAATTCCATCCCATCCGACGAAATCTTTCGTTTCTGGGTCAATGAAATAATCGTAAATTGTCTTTGCGCCTGGCATGCCTACTCCTTGGAGACCAGCATCAGAAAGAGCATCACGGAGCCAAACATCAAACTCTCGTTGGTCAGCATCGCACAATGCAGCACCGACCACCCACGTGGTGGCAAAGACAAAGATTTTGTCCATCACCTTCAGCTGTGCATCTCCCTCCATCTTCATCAAGCCCAGTGGATTATCCGGACTGAACATCTCTTCGAACATCGAACACATCGATGCAGCAATGTTGATATTTTGTGTTCCAATAGGCTCCTTGCAGTACTTGCGAGTGTATTTCAAAGCTGGTGTGATCAATTTCTCGAAGTTGGAGAGTAACCTTGCCTTCATTTCATCTGAAGCGCCTTCTGGCATCTTTCTTGGAACCCAGGATTGTACGAATGGCATCCATCCAAGATCACCTGGAGTGAGGAACACAACGCCAAGACGGCTGACCGTAGCAGGTGACGCGACCTCGAGGTCCATCACTTCGAACAACATTCGCATCTCAACCTTAAGTTTGATGCGCTCACCGTTGGCAAGACAGAGAGTCATGTTATCATCCAGGACAGTGTTCATACTCTCAATCCAAATAGCATCGATAGGTCCATCCCATACGGTCCATTTTTTATCTTCAGACTCGTCGGCGACATGCCTTCGCATGATTGTGGGAGCAAGCCCGTCTGTCCATTCTTGGGTCATCGGGTTGAACTCTCCGTACAGTTCGCCCATTCTGATGCACTTAGGGTTCAGAATCTCGGTGTGAATCGTCTGGAAGTTGGGGTTTGATGTGTCTCCTTGCTCTTTCAACGACGTAAGAGTATTTTTGAGAATCGTGTACACAGAAGTCTTGGCACCGCCAGTCTTGCCACACAGAACGACGCCGAATCGGACCATGAACGTTTCGTGCAACTGAATAATCTTTTCAATGAAACCAGGTACAAGCTGTAGGCCCATTTTTAAGATCTCAGCATTCATTGTGGTCTGGAAATTGCCATATTCTGTGTCTGGAACTTCTAATCCGGGGAACAAATCGCCAACAATGGCATGGAACAACGGAAGATCGTCACTCAAGAATTTCGGCAGGTTGGCATTGCGCATCGCAGTGACCAACAAAATCGCTTCGTCCATGTCTGGTGCGCCTCGCTTTAATGCACCGGCCATGACCAGCACAGATTTGACAGCCCGCATGCCGAAGTCATAGTGAGGCTGCTGAGAGAGCTGTTCGGAAGACAGCTTGTAAAGTTTTGTCATCTTACGAGACAGGCCCTTGGCCTGCCCGAAGCCCTCTGCAAAAAGCATGATCTCTGCAATAAGACCGTAGTCGGGAACCATCATGGACACTGGGCGGAAGCAAACTTTCAAGTTGTCTGGCAATTCCGTGCGGCCTGCATAACCGGGGTTCATGGTCACAATCACGTGGTGATCCTGCAACAAGATGTTGGCACCCTCGAAGTCGATACGGTTTCGGCCAGCGCGCCGTCCTTCTCTCAGAATTGTAAGCTGCTGCGCAATCACAGAAAGCACTTCAATGTCGATTCTGTTGAACTCGTCCAGACAGACCCAGTTACCACACCCGGACAATCCAGTAAAGAGTTTGCCCATCATTTTGTAATCAATCTGGTCAGAGCAGTTGAAGACAATGCATTGAATAGCAATAGCTTTGGCAAGGTCCTTGGAACTTTCAGTCTTGCCAGTGCCAGCTGGTCCGGCGGGAGCAGCACCTAGTTTCATGTCGAATGAACCCGTAATAGTCATCCAGCAACGATCAGTAAGAGGGGTGATCACCAAACGACTCGTGGCGCCCATGTACTCGTAGCCATAATTGACGGCACAGTTACTCTGGCGCACAAGTACGTCGTCAATCTCCGTGTCCCAGTAGTAACGCAACTGCTGCTGCCATGTGAAGTTATTGATTTGGTCAACTCCGGCGTTCATCATAGTTTCGACGACATCACGAGCATGCACATCTGTGGTGATAAGAGCTACAATGACCTTACGCTGCAACTTGGTGATACTGCCTCGAATGTGCTCAGTGAGTTCCTCGAGCTGGTCGATGTTAAGTGTGTACCAATCTTTCCACGCATGGGCACTGTCGTCAGCAAGCAAGCATTGCTCACACCCTCTTGCCCAAGCCATTTGGGCAACAGAAGCAGTACACTGGCCAGCATGGACGAGAACCCAGTCCTTACGAGCTGTTTCGTCATAATCAAGCAGGCAAGCTTTCATGAGCTTGTGAATAGTTTTCATCATATTCTCCTGTGTTGCCATCAGCCAGTCCTCTACATTGCCACGCGCCTTCAAGTTCTTTCCCAGAGACACCTTTTCTCCTTCGCCAGAATACATGCCCAAAATATCGATTGAACCAGGAACATCCCCGAAATCAAGCTTCACTAAGTTATCGAAGCATTTGCGCAAATGCGGCTGCACAGCTTGTGGATCCTTAGTCTGAGCGAGAATTTCAAGAAGCTCGTCGTTGGACAGGAAGAAAAAGCGGGGGAAGGCCGTTCTTTTGGTCTCCAGGTATTCTTCCAGATGCTTCTGAACTTGGTCTAGTGTTTTGTTATGCTTTTGAAAAGTGTCACATAGACCGGGCACGGTCCCGCATTTGAGGCAGTTGGGGTTGTCCCATGTTCTCTTCATGATATCTTTCCATGCACTGTCGACTTGGAAAAATAATTTCGACTCGTTGGGCAGCTGGCGCTGAATATCGGGCGCTGAGAAGATGGTTTCCAGATACATCCAGTTCTTTTGGATATTCATCCACTCGTCCAGAGTATCTGAGAACACTAAGAGCTGTTTTTGCCATTTCTCAACCTTGTCGCGGATAGGACCCACGTAGCGAGAACCGAAGATGGTATTGATGCTGACGAGACTGTCGTCTAGGATTACTGTGATTTCGTCAATACCGCCAAGTACATAGATGTCCTTCTGTTCTTTGTAATTATTAACAACGAATTCTGCTTCTGCCCACGCGTCAGAAACCTTCGTCAGCATTTGCTCGAGTACTCCCTCCTGGATGGCCTCAGTGGCTAGAGTACTGACAATTTCAGCTGAAGCACCGACATGTTTCTCGATGAGGTCGCCAAGAGTCAAGCCTTCCACTCCATGGATTTCAAACCCGACAGCGTCATGGATTGCTTCCCAGTGACGCGCTGTGAGATCCGGGCATCGAAGATCTGTCACAACGGGGATTGTGTTTTTGAATTCCTCAACCATACCTTTCAATTTGGGGACTACCATGTTGCCTTCGAGGCCACGTTCAGCCTGGTTGCATGTTTTGTAATACTGGGCAATGGTCTTTTCGATCGTTGGGGCGTCCAATTCTACAAAATTGGTGTTTGTCCAGGATCCAACCTGCTCACCCCAATTTTTCACGGCATCCCAAAGCTTGATCTTCAGATTCATGTCAAGCTTCACATCGTCGATGTCCTCGTAATCGGCAACGGGAAGTTTCAAGATCATCTGGTAGCGAGCAAACTTTTCGGACAGTTCAATTTCCGCATTCATCTTGTCCCTGCATTCGTACAGGTACTTAGTCACATCAGCTGTGGAAGCTTCAGGGTTGGTTATCATTGTGTGCATCAAATCTTGGCGGATCTGTTCTACTCTTGCGCGAAGCTTAGGAACGTCTGCCTCGACATCCTTGGCAAACTTTGCGGTATTCTCTTCCACAGACTCCTCGGAAAATTGCATGGACATTGCGAGGGTATTCTTTGTTTGTTGCAGCATGAAGTTCTTGCTCTTCTCTTCGTCAGTGATAGGAATTTTGAACTCTTCGCACAACGTGTAAAGTTCGGTGACACCCATGTACCTGGTCTCAAACTCTGCACCCATGGTAGTGGTTTCTTTCATGTCATTGATGAGCTTTGCAAACTCGTCAACATTATATGGCACAGCAGAAACCTTATCCTTGGCACAACCCATCTCGTCTAACAACGTATCGCAGAGATTCAATGTGATTGCGGGGATCAACTTATACATGGCATTCAAGCAATCAGAAGGCGATGGCTTGAATACTGCGTTCACTTCGTTTGAGTTGACCCTGATAATGCCAACATCCTGTAGATCAGGGATACTCTGGAAATCTTCAACTTGTGCTTGATACTTGACAATGTAAGTCTTCAGTTCTTCAAGCTCTTTTGTTCTGTAAGACTCCATTGTACAGGTTGTCAAAAACTCTGCGTTTTCGACAAATTTGATCTTGTATGGCTGGAACAGCTGCGCATACTCTTCTGCCTTTTCGAATGCATTTGCAAGGTGCTCATCAATGGCCTCCACCATAGCTTGGAAATAAGCATCCTCCACGATCATCATTTCTAAGTCAACTCCTTCTCCCAAAGGTCCATATTCATCAATGCTCGGTTGGACAAAAGGTTTGAAAGACGGGTGGGTGAGCAGACGTGCAGGAGATGTGACAACCTTCAAAGCATCAAATATAACGCTTTCTACATTTACTTTGAACTCTTCTTCCTGTGGCTGAAAATGCAAATTGCCTACTTCACCCCCGAAACCACCCTGAAACACATATTCGACTTCAAACAGTGGGTTGACTTTTTCCTCGCCCTCTTCAACAATAGCGCCGCTCTGGTCGCTAGCCTTTTGGATCGAGGTCAAGAAATTTTCGGTGGAGCCCAGTGCCAAAGACAAGAAAGCATCGACTACAAAGAAGTCAGCTAATCGGACATACTTGGTAAGTTTGCGGCACTGTGTGCGCATTGCAGCTCTTTCGGTGAATGTAATCTCACGAGGTACATCATCGTCCTCGTCGTCAAGCTGTTGATCTAACATGTCACCACCCATGGCCATTTCATACATGTGTGGGTCCAGGTCTCCCAAATCTCCATCCATACCAAGGTCTGCGAATTCGTCCTGTGTTTCGGCTGTGAACCCATTCTCGTCTAAAAACTGTCGCAAAGCTGCTTCGCAGGCTGACTGGACTAGCTGCGACACTTCTTCCGAAAATTGCTGCAGGTGGTGAATAATCTCCATCTTTTGCTGCTCTTGCAGTCTGCAAAATTCATCTAGAGAGTATGTGTTGTCGGTACTGACCAAAAATAACTTGTAGACAGAAACTTTGTAACATAAGTTTCTGAGCTGCATTAGTGACTCCCGCAACAGCGGGTGCAAGATAAACAGGTGCTCTTGCAGTTGCGCCTTGCAGTGGGCAACCTTCCTCGCTGTGACGTTTTTCTTCCATACTGTGAAAGTCTTCCAGATGCGGTATTTGGCAAAGAAAGGAATTTTGGTGACCATAGCGTACAAGTAATATTCTCTTTCATACTGCTCCAGAGAGGTAAACTCAGTGTCGTTGCCCATAAAATGAGTCACACCCGACTCGCTCAGTGTGTGATAATTGCCGGAGTCAATATTTTGGTAATCAACCGATTGGAAGTTGTACACGTTGCCGTCCTGAGGCTGCAGGTAGAGGAAAGATTCGCCGTTAATTGTTTGGCGCAACGCTTCTGCGTTCTTTGGGTCACTCTCGAGGGTTTCCATGAACGATTTAAATTCTCTGGCCTGAAGCAACAGAGTTTCCCGTGTCCTCTTCTCCTCTTGCTCAGGCCTAGCAGCTGCTACAGGAGGCGCAGGTGCGGTTTTAGATTGAAGAATGCTAGGGTTCTTTTTGCTACGCTTAGAATCCCGCATCGTTTTCGCAAGGGGTTCCAGTGAGCGAACTGGCAAATTAGTTTTTACGACCCCTTTGACCTTGCGAGCAGCAGGCGGGCGGGGCACCATCGAGCCCGCCTTACGACTGGATGATTTCGGCATCAGAGACATTGTGGGTAATTGTCCCGGTGCTTGGCGCAGCCTTTGCCCACGCGGGGAGGCTCGCGCATACAAGCGTGAAGAAAGCTGCTCAGTGGCCCTGTTGGCCGGGAGCATATCTGCTGGATCCCGCGCGCTTTGCGACCCAGAGAACGGGTTGTAAGCACCACCACCATTACCACCGCTATTATCCATCGCCAATGAAAATCTGAGACACCACTAATCTAAAG
>Ga0307400_10000023_pt1 | contig 12570 bp, 18 predicted proteins | sample SouOceMetPS10317_FD_200441 | JGI IMG/M metagenome (GOLD analysis project Ga0307400, IMG submission 200441) | Metatranscriptome of marine eukaryotic phytoplankton communities from Antarctic Ocean - PS103-17 (Eukaryote Community Metatranscriptome) | ecosystem: Environmental > Aquatic > Marine >... | reverse complement strand
GGCTATCAAGGAACAGTTCGCATCTGTCAGGTCTTCAATTGACAAGTTCAAAATGCTTGAAAAGTTTAAGAATATTAATAAAGTTTTGAAAGACAATTCATCTGACAATTTCACTGAAGTTCTTGAAGATTAAACCAAAGTTGAGTTGAGGAACTACACTGAAATATTTTAACAACACAAGAGTAATCCGCCAGTATCATCCACAATACCATATTTTGCAAGGAAGTTAATATGGGCTAAACAACTTTATCACAGGGGTTATGCACCTTTTGCATAATTAGCTAAGAATCAGGAAAAACTTGATATAGAAAAATCTCAGAAAAATACAATCATCGAAGCTTTCAAAAAATTCCGTAAATTATTTTAAGGAGAAGATGGTAAAGTAGGATAAATCGGTGAAGTTGAGAAAGACTGGAAAGATCATGGACGAGAAGTGCTCAAAAACTTGTCAACAAAAAAGATAATAAAGGAGACTAAAAATGAGTAAACCGGAAAAGACAAGAACTTAGACCAAACTAACCGCAAATTCCAAGTTGAAATGATAGATGATGTACTTGAGTTTATCAAAGAAGCCAAATACATGGACTCATTGGGCATTGAGTTGTCACGCAACATTCAAAATCTTGTACTCAATGAATAACGCTAATAAGAAGAAATAAGTGGTCTCAAATACATGCTAAACGAATAAAATGAGATTCAGCGCTCATTCAATTCTTTTGAAAAGAAAACTATCATGAGCGAATATCTAAAAGACTTAGGTAAAACTATTGATGAAGGAACCCAAAAAGACTGGAAAAGTATTAACAAACGTACTTAAATTGACAGATGTACCGGTGAGATTAACAAAATAAACAAAACTAGACTTGCAATCGTGAAAGAATTGACAACCATTAACAATTCTATCCTATACATCTGGAAGTTGGACTTAATCAAGTTAGCGATCCATAAACCATCTATGCATGAATTCATGAGTGAAGTGAGTGACGAAATCAGGGTACATAACACTACTGTCACTACGCAAATGGAAGCTATACGCGCAGCATGCAATATCATTGAGTTCACTATCAAGACCTAGCAGCAACAACAAAGTAGTAGTAAGAACGATAAAGACCCTAAAACTGGACTTAAAGTATAGGATTCATTAAGAATGTTCAAATTTTAAGTTGAAATCCGCATATTGAATTCACTGATAAAATGCATCGCTAAAGGTCTAAATACCCTTGCAGTGCTGTTTTGCCTGACTGAAAAGTTGCTGAGACTTGTTGGGTTTGACGACAAACTGCCTTGGTTGTTTAAGATATCTGTACAAACTATCATCCCAGATGTAACTCTGGATCCAATGCCTAAGGATGTCGTTGATAACTTGAAATCAATCGTTAACCAGGTTTATGACATCAGTAAGAATATGCCTAGGTTTAAGGACATTGAAAGGACAGGTAACGAGGATAAGAATAAGGCACCCAATCCAATATTTGACCTATTCAAGGAGGGTGATCTTGCAAATTAAACAGATCTTGAAGACTAAGCACATACATTTTTCGGTGATACTAAGAATCACTTGATATTAAACTTGTTGAAAAATGGACTTGAAACAAATCTTACAGAGGATCATTTAAATAAAATCAAACAAGAGTTGACACAGAATAAGGAAAAGCTCAAGTTAAATGAAAACATTGAACTTGAGGATCTCAAAAGTTAACCAGAAAAGTATCTAACCACTTAATACATCGAAAAACAAATGTATAGGTACAAGCTCATTTATGATACATTTAAAGAGAAACAAGAAACTGGTGAAAATTTGATCAGAAAAGAGTTCTAGGTTGTTGATTTGAAGGATTTCAACCAAGAGGTTATGAATAAGGCATACGAAAACCTCCAAAAGTAAGGCAAACAGCTTTTATTGAAAACTAAAATGGATTACGAGGAATTCAGAACAATATGCATAGATTAAGAAAAAGAGATTAACGAAAAAGCATCCAACATCTTAAAACTGAAGTTAATTCTTGAAAGAATTGCTCAAATACGCAATGAATCCCACAAAATGCAATTAACAATGCATTCAATCAGAGAAAGAGTACGAACATTCTTCATGTAATTGTCATATCATTAATTGATGAATACTGACTCAGACAGAGAGTTAATTGAAATGATGCTTGAAATCAAAACTATCTATAAAAGATGGGGTGATATAGTTGATCTCACTTATAAGAAACAGAAAGACATGAATGAGGAGAATAAAAGTTTCGCAAATGATACTAAAAAGATAGATAATGAATTTAGTATTCAGATTGCTGAATTCAATGCTCAATTCTTGAAAAGTGGACCTCACTGTAAAATACCGATTGAAGATGCTTTAGAAATCTAAGATGATTTCACAATAAGAATGAACATCCTAAAAGAAAAGAAAGAAACTATAACCAAAGATCAGAAATTGTTTGATTTGCCTATCAGTAAGTAAGAGAAACTGTCGGCTGTGGATGAAAAGCTTAATCATATCAAACCAATCTTTGAAATTTAGAGAGGATACAAAAAGAAAATGGATGAGTTTTTATCTAAACATTGGAAAGAATTAGTGACTAAAGACTTAAAAGCATTGGCTGAGGACTTGCCCAAGAAAATACGTAAAGATTTAAGAGGTAAAAACTATGAATCAGAGCATCAATATACAAATTTAATGCAAAAGACTGACGAGTTGAGGAAGAATACTGAATTGATCGAGTGTTTGAAAGTTGAAGGTGTTAAGGAAGTGCACTTCCGTGAAATATCTGAAGAAGTAAAAGTGCCAATCAACACTGAGATGAAGACTATGACAGTTGCAGATGTAATGAAACTCAAACTTAGTGAATATGATGAATAAATACGAGAAATTGCAGAAAAGGCTAAAACACAAGAAAATCTTGAAAAAGATATCCTTAAAATCGAATCCACTTGGAAGGAATAGCAACTAAATATTGTGAAAAAAGACCGTGATGGTAAAAATGTGTAACTACTATCAGGTACAGAAGATATAAGATCTAAACTTGAAGAAGATCAATACATGGTGTCAACAATGGCTACAGACAGAGGTTTATTAGACAATCCTGAACTTAAAACTAAACTTAAGAAGATTGAAGAGCAATTAAACGATGTAACAGAAACAGTGGAACAATGGTCATTTGTACAAACCAAGTACATGAATCTGGAAATAATATTCAAGAATGATGAAATCAAAACACAACTCAAAAGTGAGACCAAGGAATTTATGAAACTAGACAAAGACTACACCAAAATTGCAGAAAATGCATTCAATAACAGAGCTATTTTAGGAATTTGTAATAAAAATACTTGCAGACAACTCGAAGAAATTTTAAAAGGGTTAGAGAACTGCCAACGTAATCTTTCTAAATAACTGGACGACAAAAAGACTAAATGCCCACGATTTTAATTCGTGTCAAATGATGATCTACTGTGTATACTTGGTTCACAAGACCCAAAAGTAGTTCAAGACTTCTGCAGCAGCAAATTATTCGACAATTGCAAAATGTTGATATTCACACCCACACAATTGATTCAAGGTATGATATCAGACGAGGATGAACGTTTTGATTAAAGTGAAAACGTAAAACCTGAAGGCAAAGTTGAAACATGGTTGAACAAGGTCGAAGCTGAAATGGTCAATTCACTTAAAAAGTTATGCAAAGAAGGGATTTAATACTAGTCGAAGAGAAAGAGGGCTGATTGGTTGCAAGAACACTTAAGTATGGTTGTTATCTCATCTGAAACGGTGTGGTGGTCCTGGAGAGTGGAGGACACCTTTGCCAAAATCAAAGGTGGATTCAAAAAGGGAATGAAAGTTGAGTATCAAAAGCAATACCAAGAACTCGAAGATCTGACTGACCAACTTATTGAGACCAATAACAAAAAATTAAGGTTAAAGATCAATATATTGATTACATGTAGTGTACACTCTCGGGATATAGTGGGTGACTTCGTACGTGACTCAATTCTCGACACGAAAGAATTCCAATGGGAGTCACAACTCAGATTCTAATTTGATAACGACACTGATATAATAAACGTGCAACAATGTACTTGGAACTAACAATAATGTTAAGAATAACAAGGACTCAAAGATAGGTTAGTTATTACACCACTTACTGACAGATGCATTATGACGCTGACAACAGCTATGAAGTTTTTCTTAGGAGGGGCACCTGCTGGACCTGCCGGCACAGGCAAAACTGAAACTGTCAAGGATTTGGCCAAGAATCTTGCCATCAGATGTGTAGTTACTAATTGTGGTGAGACAATGACTAAATTTAATTTAGCTAATATATTTGGAGGATTGGCCAGTGCTGGTTTTTGGGGTTGTTTCGACGAATTCAACCGAATTAATGAAGAAGTTTTATCAGTGGCTGCAACTCAAATAGCGGAAATCCAAGATGCATTGAAGAGAAAGAAAGATGTGATAAACTTTGATGGGATCAGAGTGACTATGCGAAGTACTGTAGCTCTGTTTATCACGATGAACCCTACATAATTAGGCAGAACTGAACTGCCAGATAATCTTAAAGCACTATTCAGACCAATGACCATGATTGTGCCAGACATTGACTTAATTTGCGAGATTAAACTCATGTCAGAAGGTTTCAAGGATGCCAGAGGCTTAGCGAGCAAGATGGCTAAGCTCTACAAACTATGCGATGAAAAACTGTCCAAACAAATGCACTATGACTTTGGATTAAGGACACTGAAAGCAGCATTAGTGATGGCAGGCGAATTAAAACGTGATGACGGCAAAAGGGATGAATTCGGTATCATCATGAAAGCATTGCGTGATATGAACACTCCGCGCTTCACCTATGAAGACCAAGAACTGTTCTTCAGTCTGATTGAAGGTCTGTTTGCCAATGTGGACATCACTAGAACTGACTTCCCGCCGATTAAAGACACTATTATCAAGATATTTGAACGCGAAGATAGAAGAAATCTGGAACTATACGAAGCCGAGTGCATACATCAAGTGAACAAAACAATCCACATGTATGAAACAATGTAAACAAGACATACTACAATGGTTGTAGGGCCAACATGTGCAGGCAAGTCGACCATCATCGAAGCACTTAAAAATGCCAAGACTGAGGATGGCATCAAGACGCGCATTTGGCGTATTAACCCAAAAGATAGACCTGTAATCGAACTGTAAGGGTAAGCCAACACTGACACGGGTGACTGGATTGATGGGATGCTGTCTAAAGTGTACAGACAATGCAATGACAACCGCATTAAAGTGAAGGATGAGGAGAAATGGATCGTGTTTGATGGAGACATTGACGCTAAGTGGATTGAAGACATGAACAGTGTTATGGATGACTCTAAGTTGTTGACATTAAGTGGCAGTGACAGGATTGCACTTCTACCTCATTGTAAACTCATACTTGAAGTGGATGACTTGGCGTAGAGTAGTAAGGCGACTATATCTAGATGTGGGGTAGTGTATATGGATAATGCATTGTTAGGTTACAAACCTGCGTATTAAAGATGGTGCAAATTAGGTTTTAGTGAGGGTATCTCAAGTGAAAAGAGACCTGATAAAGTAAGAGAAAAGTTAGAGGCTTACACTGATCAGTTTATTGATCCTTTAGTGAAGTAGTTGAAGGAAGGCCTTGATGACAAAGAAAAGAAAGGCGCATTAATAGAACTGCAACCTAATACAGAAATGAATTTGGTGAGACAAATGTGTGTTCTCATGGATGTCATGATGGAAGAAACTAAGTTCTTAGAAAGTATGGAAGACGAATTGTTGCACAAGATATTTGTATTCTCTGCTATATGGGGTATAGGAGGTTGTCTAGAGTTTGGAGAGAGGAAGAAATTTAATGAAAAGTTTAAAACTCTACTTGAAAACGAAGAAATATCTATTTCTAATATAGGTAAATCTTAATTTGACATTTAACTGGACACAAAAGGACAAGATGTTGAATTCAAAAAATGGACATCACTAAAGTCGTCTTAAAAACCTCCTGAGAATGGTGAATTTGCAAAAATTCTTGTTCCAACTGAAGAAACTGCCAAGTAAATATATCTATCTAAGCTTCATGTTGAGCGCGGCCATTCCTTTGCATTAATAGGTGAAAGCGGTGTGTCTAAAACAGTAGTGCTCAAAAGCTACTTACAGTCAATGGACTACGAGGAAAACTTTGTACTCAACCTTAATTTCAGTTCATCGACCAAGTCAATTGACATGTAGAATTGGTTGATGGAATGCATGGAGAAAGACATAGGTAAAAACATGAAGCCTAAACAAAACAAACAACTCATTTGCTTTATTGATGACATGAGTATGCCACAGAAAGATGCATACAACACACAACAGGTCATTGCCTTTATGAAGTTCTTGTTTGAGTTCAAGTACTGCTGGGAGCGCAAAGGCAGTCTTGATCAAATTTAAATAAAAAAAGTCAAGTACTTAATGTCATTTCTGCCTCCTGGTGGAGGACGTAACTCTATCGACCCTAGGTTTATAAGCCAAATCAATACATATGTTATGCATGAGAGTTTGGACGAAACAAAGATGTATATATACTAACAGATCCTCAAGGGGCATATTGACAAGTTTTGGAGTGGAAACAAAAAGCTTGAAATCATGACGAAAGAAATGGCAGCTATGACAATACGCACATTCGATGAAATAGGAACTAAACTTTCAAGAACACCCATCAAATTCCACTACATTTTCAACATGCGTGACATTAATAAAGTATAGGAGGGTGTCATGCAATCCACCATCGACAAGTTTGAAACCACTAAAGACTTCGTACGTCTGTGGCGCCATGAAATGCATAAAGTCATCTAGGATCGCCTGATGACCGCTGAAGACCGTTCTATTTTCGAAGAAGAGATCATCCCAGAAGCACTTAAGAAAGACTTTTCGGAATCGGCAGAACATGCTATGACTAACCCTATTTTGTTCGGTGACTTCCTTACCTTGGACCCCGGAATGGATATGATAGATCAATGGAGACTGTACGAAGATGTTGGTGATTACGAACACATCAAACCTCAATGGGTCAAGATACTCGATGTTTACAATGAAGAAAACCCTCCTATGGAACTTGTCATGTTCAAAAATGCACTTTAACATATTGTCACTATATCTAGGATATTTAGAATGCCAAGAGGCAATTCTTTAATGATCGGAGTCGGTGGTTCGGGTAAAACATCAACTTGTAAACTAGCTGCTTTTTCATCCGGTATGAAATTGTTCACCCTAACATTAGCGAGAAATTACAACCTTGAATCATTACTTGAGAATTTCAGAGAGATGTACGAAAATGTTGTTACTAGACCAAAAGTTTTCTTATTCAACGACTCTCATATTATACAAGAAAACTTCTTAGAAGTAATAAACACTGTAATTACGAATGGTATGGTTTATGGTATTTAAAATGAAGGTGAAAAAGATGAATTGATGAGACCACTACGTTCAGACATGAAAAAAGAAGGAGTTCTACACTCTGAAGAGTGGAATTATTAATTAAACAAACTTAAAGATAATTTACACTTGTGCATGTGCTTTTCACCTGCTGGAGATCAGTTAAGGAACAGATGCCGTAACTTCCCTGGATTAATTGCTAATGCCACTATTGATTGGTTCTTTGAGTGGCCTGAAGAAGCACTAGTTGATGTAGCTAACTTTAAATTAGCTGATTTTAATTTAGAAGATGATATCAAAAAAGATATAATTCAATTTTTCGCTAAATTGCACATTTCAGTCAATGATTAAAGTAAAGATTAACTAAAGAAACTCAAAAGGTCAAACTTCACCACACCTAAACATTTCCTCAGTTTAATTTCACAGTAACAAAAAATGCTAGAAAATTTTAGAAGGATATAAGAAGAAAATATAAAGAAGTATAAAAACGGTGTAAGCAAAATAAAGGAATCTGAAGACATTGTAAAAGTTAAGAAAGAAGAACTGAATATAGAAATGATTGAATTGGAAAAAGAACATGACAAAGTTAGTACTTTAATTAAAGAAATAGACGAATCCAAAATAAAGACAGAAGAGACTACAATTCAAACTCAAACTTTGAATATACAAATTGCAAAAAAAGTAGATGAAGTGTCACTTAAACAAGAGAAAGCCAATATTGTGATGAAGGAGTCTGAAAAGGTCAAACAGGAAATAGAAATAGCTGTGGAGGAAAACTTAGACGAAAAGAAGATTAAGGGTTTGCAAGGTTTCATACAAAACCCACCTTCAAAAATAAAATAAGTGGTACAGGCAGTCAATTGCCTGAATCCGACTGGTTCGTCATTTGGTAACAATTGGGAGGGCTGCAAACAATTAGTCATGAAAGCAGGTCAGTTTTATTACGGAATCAAAAATTTCATGGCTGCAGAAGGTGCAGGACAGAAACTCAAAGCTAGAAACTTACAAGAAGCAGATGTTTTCCTGAAACAACTATTTAAAGAATGTGAAAGAGACTATCACCTCACTGACATTTCACAATTAGGCCAAGCAGTCAAAGAAAAAGTGTCTCTTGAGACATACACACTATACGTATGGGTAACCATGATGCGAGACTGGTTCGAGTCTAAAAAAAGATATGATGAACAAGTGGTTACTCTCGACAGAGCATCCAAAGAGTTGGCTGAAGCTAAGTCTCAGAAAAGTGAGTTAGAAGAAAGACTCGAAAGACTGTTGGAAGAAATGAATAGAATGGAGACTGAACTAAGGGAAAAGAAAACTAAGTTACAGGAGTTAGAGGAGTCTTTGGCCATCAAAAAAGCTAATTTGGAGATAGCAGAGAAACTAGTGAACGGACTTGGCGATGAAAAGATTTCTTGGAATAAAGAGAAAGAATCATTGAATATTATGTATGAAAAGTTAGTTGGAGACTCACTGCTTTCATGTGCATTTTTGACTTATCTTGGACCGTTTGAGTCAACTTTCAGGCGTGAGATTATGTACGAAAATTGGGTGAATTTAATAAGCAAAACTCAAATCCCTTAGGACAGGGAGTACAGGACTACAGTATTCCTAGCTTCAGAAGTGGAAAAGACGACATGGGAGTCAGAGGGATTGAGTGCGGACACACAGTCGACTGAAAATGGCATCCTCACATTGAAAAACACAAGGTAACCATTGTGCATTGACCCGCAAATGCAAGCCTTAAATTGGATCAAAAAGAGTTTCGAGTCCTCATTGAAAATAAAGTCTATGAATGATGACTAGGCCAAATGGCTTGAAATTGCTATAAAACAAGGTGCACCATTTTTGTTCGAAAATGTGACTGAAGAGATAGATCCGATGGTGGTACCGATTCTTGAACAAAATTACCAACTTAAGGCAAATTCTGTCATACTTAACTTGAATGGTCAAGAGCTTGAAGTAAATGAGAATTTTAGATTATATCTAATGACTAAAATCAGTAATCCGAACTAAACACCGGAAATATTTGCTTCGGCAGTCATCATTAACTATTCTGTTACACCTGATGGTCTTAAAGAGCAATTACTCAACAGGATTGTTGATTTTGAAAATGCAGAACTAGAGCGACGCAGGAAAGAAAATGTTGAAGTTATGTCAAGAAATAAACGCGAAAAGAAAGAATTGGAAGATGAATTGCTTAAAGAGTTATCAAAGGAAGGAGATTTGTTGCAGAATACAGAACTTGTGAGAAAGTTAGAGGAATCAAAGACCAAATCTACACTTATTAATCAAATTCTCAAAGAGGCCAAAGACTCTAAAGAGAAAATTGATAAAGAAAGAATGAGTTATGAACTTGGCGCTATTCGAGGCCAAGTTTTATTTTTCGCACTTGATGTACTAAGCGAAATAGAATAAATGTATAATTAAAGTCTATCCTAATACATGAAGCTATTTGACAAAGCCCTTCGAACCTCAAAACCTGATAAAAACTCAAAAACTAATCGTCTAAAATAAATTATCAATACAAATACGAACATAGTCTAATTCTATGGTTGCCTTGGCCTGTTTGAAAAACATAAACTAATGTTTGCATTCCACTTGACATCAAGAATACTCCTCAACCAGAAGAAAGTAGATGTGGGGCTGTTCAACTTCTTACTGCGCGGCAACACAAGTCTTGAACCAACCAAAAATGTCAAAACAATAAATTGGCTGTCTGATCAAAACTGGAAGGATATTGAGCTACTCCAATCGCTAGACAAACGGTTTAACAATATAGTCGAAGATATTCAAAATAATGAAGCACAATGGTCATCATGGTATGACGATCCTGTTCCTGAGGATACAATAATGCCTTGTGGGTATAGTGATATGGATATATTGAGCAGGATATGCGTTCTGAAGGTGTTCAGGATCGACAGGTTGAGGGAGGGCATTTCCATGTGGGTTGTCGACAAAATGGGACCCGAGTAAGTCAAACCTAAGTAACCCAATATACATGAGATTTACAACATGTCAGATAACAAAACACCTATTTTGTATATACTTAGTCCAGGAGCTGACCCGCGCGCTGATATCATAGGAAAGAAAGAGGAGTTGGAGGTCAATATGTTCGAAGAATCACTAGGTCAGGGTTCTGAAGAAAAGGCAGAAGAGGCGATCAGAACAGCCATTGTCAAGGGGACATGGGTATTCCTTCAAAATTGCCACCTCCTTAAAAAATGGTTGCCTAAACTTGATGTCCTTTTAGACAGAGATGAAATGCGTAAAGCGCATAAGGACTTCAGGCTGTGGTTGACTACAAAGCCCACACCGTAATTCCCATTAGGCATTCTGCACAAAAGTAACAAAATCGTCGTTGAGCCGCCTGATGGTCTGGACGCAAACTTGCGTTCCACATGGTCCAAAATGAACATTAAAGATTTTGAATCATGTATCAATCCCGATTTCAAACCTTTAGTCTATACTCTTGGATTCTTCCATGCTGTTATACAAGAAAGAAAAAAATTCGGAAAGATAGGTTGGAACATTATGTATGACTTTAATGAATCTGATTTCAGTATTTCAATCAAGCTACTCAATTAATATTTAGCTAAAAGTCTAGAAGACAAAGACGAAATGAGGCCTTGGGGTTCTCTAAAATATCTGATTGGTGAAGCAATGTACGGCGGACGTGTGACAGACAACTGGGACAGAAGAGTGTTAAACACATAACTAGACGAGTATCTTGGTGACTTCGTGTTCGACGATCGCGAACCATTCTACCTCTTCATCAACAAACAACAAACTACTAAGTAAGTCATCCCTAAAGTGGACACAATCATAGAATTCCAAGAGTATATCTACACAAACATACCTACTAAGAACCCCCCAACTGTGTTTGGCTTGAATATCAATGCTGAGATTATTTAGAATGCTAATTTCTCAAACAACATCCTCATGACGCTGTTGATGACTCAGGCATCGAGTGACGAAGGCGGTGAGATAATAAACAAAGATGTAGAAGTGAAACAAAGTGTCAATGACATCAATGCTAAGCTTCAAGCGCCATAGGAGGAGGATAAAGTCAAAGACACCATTGACCAATCAGTTGACGACCCCAAAGATCCAAGGTTCTAATTCACAGCAGTGGTGCTCAAACAAGAAATTGAAAGGGTAAACAAACTCATAATATGTATCAAAAGAAACCTCAAGGATATTCTTGATGTAATTAATGGTATCATTGGGCTATCTAATCAATTAGAAATAGTATATAATGACATCTTCAATGGGTTCCTACCCGAAGCGTGGAAGAACTTATCACCCCAAACTAATAAGAAACTTGCGTCATGGATGGTTCATCTTAGAAGAAGAATTGACCAATAAAACGAATGGATAAAGTGCGAACCGAACTGCACTTGGTTGTCAGGCATTCACATTCCATACTCTTAAATGGTTGCACTTAGTCAACAGTTCTGCAAACAGAACACACTTGAACTCGACAAGTTGACTATTGACACCAGGGTTACCAACTTTACAGATAGTAGTAAGGTGCCAAGTAAACCTAAGAATGGCAGGTATATAAGTGGTATGTATATTGAAGGGGCAAGGTTTGATTTAGAGAAATTTGTTATTAAAAAACAGAAACCTAAGATATTGATTTAAGACATGCCTATTTTGCATATTGAGCCAGTGTTAACGTCAAAACTGAAAATAAGAGATAGGTAATTGTGCCCAACTTAAGTGACGTCATCTCGTACAAACAATTCAGGAGAGGGATTTGTTTAAAATGCTTACTTACCCACCAAAAAACATGAAAGTCATTGGGTGCTGCAAGGTGTAGCAATGATTTTAAATGATAATGATTGAAATAATGTAGTTAAAATAAATAAGTGTAAATTTAATAATATATTTAAATGTATGTAAAAAAATAAGAAGATAATATTAAAATATTAATTAAGATTATTAGTGAAAGATTTAGTTAGTCGGTAGATGAAGATACAAAATATTAGATAATTATAAAAAAGATAGTAAAATTTAAATTTGGTACACTTTATGAAAGGACCAAGATTAATATGTAATTTAAATAAATAAAAAACATTATAAAAAGTATAAATGTCATAACAATCAACATTAATATTTAAACTCATTATAATATAGGATAATTAATTAAG
>Ga0307400_10000021_pt1 | contig 12793 bp, 1 predicted proteins | sample SouOceMetPS10317_FD_200441 | JGI IMG/M metagenome (GOLD analysis project Ga0307400, IMG submission 200441) | Metatranscriptome of marine eukaryotic phytoplankton communities from Antarctic Ocean - PS103-17 (Eukaryote Community Metatranscriptome) | ecosystem: Environmental > Aquatic > Marine >... | reverse complement strand
TATTTGCATTTGCGTGTGGGTTATTGTTATCGGTTATTCCACGTGAACTTACCACTTGAAATAACCCCCGTGGAGGCTGGATATAGTGTATAGTAAAGGATGGTGGTATTATTTGGGTAGTGACGTGCGAAAAGAAGACACACACATATGAAAATATTCCTAAGAAAACCTGCCGCTCGCAGGTTTCTGTGTCTAACACTTAGACCAAGTCTGCGACGGCAGAGGTGCTCCTCTGTTGCGCAGCGTAGCTGACAAGTGCGACTCCGCTGACAGCGGAGGCGATGGCGCCGAGGACAAAGGCCGAGCTGCCAGTGGATGCTTCAGCCATCAAGGCAAAGTAGTTCTGGAACGACTCGTGCATGGACCTTGTTCTGGCAGGAGTTCCGAGCGTGTGCTTCTGGTTCCCAGACTTGAACATGAACTTATCTCCGTACTGAAGGCCGATGACGGGCTTGAGTGTGTCCATTACTACGACAGTACGACGAGGATTCGCTTCACGGCAGTCGTTGTTGCTGTCATCAGTGGCGGTGTAGGTAATCACGTACGTGCCAGTCATTTCTACGTCAACTCCTCCTTGCTCTTCTCCAAGCGTGTTGTATCGCTTGACCATGGGCTTCTCGCCATCGAAGGCGTCAGAGCATTCAGCGCCGGCGTCGACGTAAGGGAATGAGGCTTCCACGGTAACCTTCTGGACAGTGGGGTTGTTCATGGTGCAGGTGGGGCAGTTGGTGTCCTTGACGCAAACAGTGCGGATCTTGGAGGAGGTGAGGCCGGCAGTGTTGGTGCATTCGTACTGGATGTGTCTGCAGTCACTGAAAGCATCGATGAGGTTGACAATGTCACCCATTACTACAACGTTCTGCGTGAGGTCCTGGTCGTGGGTGTCGAAGCAAGTGGCACCTTCGTCGTCGTATGACTGCTGAAGGTCGGTGGTGGCTTCGACAGTGATGAGGTCACCGCCGATCACGTTGATGATGGGGTATGGCATGTTGGTGGGGGCAGTAGTGGGTACAGCAGAAGGAGAAGGAGTGGGGCAGGCGTGGTTGTTGCCCTTCATCGCTTTCCTGGTGATGGGGCACGTCTTGCCGCCGAAGACGGGCTGGGTGACCGTGCGAGTGGCGTACCTGGTGGCTCCGCCGCATGAGTGGGACCAAGCGGACCAAGCGGTCCAGCGGCCAACTACGCAATCAATGGGGCAACCGTGGGTGTTGCAAGTTTGTACCTGGTCATCGAAGCACTGCTTGCCACCGTACATGGCTTTCTTCCTGATGACGTGTGTGCGGGTCTGGGTTGGGCTACGTGCACCGCCGGCAGTGCGTGCCTTTCCACGGTAGATTTCTTTCATTTCGCACGAAGCAGAGCAAGTACTCCAGGCGCTCCAAGCACCCTGGCAGGGGGTGGGGCATGCGAACACGTTGCATTGCTGACTGCCGGCGAGGGTGGGGCAAGCCTTACCGCCGTAGCGTACGGCAACCTTGATGGTGCGCGCTCTGGTCTGGGAGTTGACGCCGATTTCGCCGCAAGAGCCGCTGCACGCAGACCAGGATCTCCACGAGTTAACTTCGCAGTCGATGGGGCATGGGTGTGTGTTGCAATCCTGGCGTTCGCTGGGAACAGGACATTTCTTGCCGCCATTTTCGGGCTCTACGGTCTTGCGTGTGCGGATCTGCTTGCCGCCGGCACCACACGAGTGGGCATAACGGCCGTTGAGGCAACTGCCCCAGGACCCCCAACTACCAACAGCACAGTCAGTGGGGCAAGCGTGGCTGTTGCAGTCCTGAGTGTTCGACTGGCTGGTGGTGTAGCCTCTGTCAGCGGGCACACGGACTGATGGGCAAGCCTTGCCGCCGTGTCTGGGCTGCTGAAGTGTGCGAGAACGAGTCTGTTGAGGGGCACCAGAGCCGGAGGAACTGCATGAGTGCGAGCAAGTGCTCCATCTGCTCCAGGAGCCGACGTTGCAATCCACAACGCAGGCGAAGACGTTGCAGTCCTGAGTGTCTCTCAAAGCAGGGCAGGCTCTGGCCACGTGGTCCTTGGTGGTCCCAGTGCAGTCGCCGTCCGTGAGGTACCTCTGGTGCATAGCTACGTCATGGTGGAATTTGCTTTTGCCAGTAACGTGGCAAGTCTGGCCGTCGACCGCGACGTCGCTTACCTTACGTTTGCGCTTCTGAGAACCAGTACCGCAGGACTTGGTGCAGGTGGACCATCCAGTCCAGGCATCGGTGTCGCAATTGATAGGGCAGGTACCGTGGTTGCAGCTGAAAGTTTGAGTGGGGGCACCACAGGCAACACCGCCGTATTTGGGCTGTTTGCGTACGCGCATGTTGCGGGTGACGGTGTAGGTACCAGCGCCGCATGATTTGCTGCACGTACCCTGAGCCCATTGGCCTTCTACGCAATCGAGGGGGCAGGCGTGGGAGTTACAGCGCTGGCGCTGATGGCTAGTAGGGCAGGCGGTGCCGCCGTATTGGGGAGAAGTCATTTCACGAGTGCGGGTCTGTGAGCCTCCACCACAGCTGGTGCCGCAAGTGTTCCAAGCACCCCAGCTTTCCACAACGCACGCCTTGGCGCAGCCCTGAGTGTTGCAAGTCTGACTTTCCTGTGACTTGGGGCAAAGCTTGCCGCCAGCAAGAGGCTGAGCGACAGAGCGTGTGCGGATCTGTCTGCCGCCGTTGCAAGTTCTGTCACATTCGGCCCAGGTGTTCCAGGTGCCGATGTTGCAGTCGGTTGGGCATTCGTGGTCGTTGCAGACACGGTGGTAGGTGACGGTCTGTTCGACGAGGTTGTGGGCGTGGTGGTGGACATCTCTGCCGTCGTCGCTGCCTTCGGTCTGCTGCATCGGGCTGCGGCTCTTTGCGTAAGAATCGGCAGGGCACCTCTTGCCTTTCAAGGTGGTAGTCTTGCCGGCGTTGGGACCGAAACCAACCGTGACGGTGGTATCGATAGAATCGATCAGTACCTTACGGACGCGGGATTGGATACCAGCGGCAGCAAAAGTGTTGCAGCTCTTGCTGCCGTAGTCACGGACCATGCAATCGGAGCAGGACTGGGTGCAAGAACCCCAGGATTGCCAGTTGTCGACTTCGCAGTCCGTGGCGCATGGGCCATCGGTGCAGTCACGGACCTGACGCTGCTCGGTGCACTTGTCTTCGCCGTTGGTGTGGAGTCCACCGTACGTGGGCTGGATGTTGGTGCGGGTTCTCGTGTGCTGGCCAGTGCCGCAGGTCTTGGTGCAAGCAGACCAGTTCAACCAATCGCCGTAGACGCAGTCAGTGGGGCATGCATGGGTGTTGCAGTCCTGAGTTTCGAAAGAATGGGGGCAGTTCTTACCTCCGGATGTAGGAGAAAGGAGCTGGCGTCTGCGAGTCTGTGCACCTGCGCCACAAGACTGGGTGCAAGGCTGCCACGAGTTCCAGGATTCGATCTTGCAGTCAGAAGGGCATCCGAATGCGTTGCACTCGCGAGTGTCAGTTGTGGTGGGGCATTTCAGGCCGCCGTAGCCGGCAGAAGTCACAACGCGTTTGCGGGTCTGGCTGCCAACGCCGCATGTCAAGGAACATTCAACCCAGGCATCCCAAGCACCAACCTCGCAGTTAGTGGGGCATTCGTTGGTGTTGCACTTCTGGGTATCGGACGATTTGCCACAAGCCACACCGCCGTTCTGGGGTTCAGTGGTGACGCGGGTACGAGTCTGGTCGCCAGATTCACATGATTTGGTGCAGGAAGACCATTGGCCCCAGGCGCCTTCGTCGCAGTTGGAGGGGCACTTGTGGGTGTTGCATGAACGGTAGTGCACGTCGTGGGGGCAACCCTTGCCGCCGGCACCGGGAGCAATGGTGGTACGAGTGCGGGTCTGAATACCAGTACCGCAGGTCAAGGTGCAGGAAGTCCAAGGATTCCATCCTTCGACGACGCAGTCGGTGGGGCAGGCGTGGACGTTGCAATCAGTGCGCTCGGAAGAAACGGGGCAGATCTTGCCACCATTGACAGGCTCTTCGACAGTGCGCTCGCGGGTTTGGCTGCCGGTGCCGCATGACTCGGAGCACGAAGCCCAAATGCCCCAGGAGTGGACAGTGCAGTCAGTGGGGCAAGCGTGGCTGTTGCAGTTCTGGGTATCTTCCAGGGGAAGGCACTTCATGCCTTTGAACAAAGCAGGTTTCGAGACTTCACGTGTGCGGGTTTGGCTGCCGGTACCACAGGATTCAGTGCATGTTCCCCATGACTTCCAGGAGTGGACTTCGCAGTTCTGAGGGCATGTCTTGAGGCTGCACTTCTGTGTCTGGGTGGCTTCTCCTTCGCAAGCTCGGCCGCCGTTGGTGGCCTTGGTGGCGAATCTGGTGCGCGACTGGAAACCAGGACCGCAGGTAATGTCGTTGCCGTAGGTGTCCTGGCAAGAGGACCAAGAGTTCCATCCTTGTTCGTAGACGCAGTCCGTGGGGCATTCATGGTCGTTGCAAAACTGCTTCACGTATACGGTGGGGCATTCAGTGTCGTAAACACACTGCTTCTTGGAACCGTCGGGGTACGTGGGCTCGATAATGTCACGTTTGCGGTGCTGAACACCACGAGAGCAAGAAGCGGAGCAGGTGGTCCAGGCAGACCATGTAGAGACTTCACATGGGCATGCGCCGCACGCGATGTTGCTGTTGCAAGGCTCTTCTTGGGCGAGCGAAGGACACTGCTGTTCTTCGTGGGTGCCGGCATCGTAGTCGGTTGTGGTTTTGCGACTGCGTTTTCTGAGGCCACCTTTGCAGCTCGAATCGCACTTGCTCCACGAGGACCACTGGGAGACATCACAGTCAATGGGGCAGAGAGCACTGTCGGTACATTGCATGGGGCCGCGCATGGCGCCGGCGGTGTTTCCGGTAGAATCAGTGTGTACGTGTGTGTCGGAGTCATGGAAAACGGAGTGAAGTACGGCCATGTGAGGGTTGTACGTCTGGTCAAGTTCAGACACGACAGTGGCGCAAGTCTTGCCGCCGTGCTCGTCTTCGGTAGTGAAAATGGCAGTCTGCATACGGGTACCCATTCTGCAAGTCAGGGAGCATGGTCCGTTGACCCAAGAGCCAATCACGCAATCGACGGGGCAGCCCTGCCTGTTGCAATTTTCTACAGCGTTGCCGACGGGGCAAGCCTTGCCACCGTCGCGGGGGGCGACGACTCTGCGATCGCGGGATCTGGTGCCGCGGCTACCACAAGAGTGCGAGCACTCGCTCCATTCACCCCATGTCGAAACGACGCAGTCGAGAGGGCAGGCGAATTCGTTGCAGCGGGCCTCCTTGTGCTCAAGGCAGGCGTGGTACGTTTGGCGACCGTGCGTGTGCTTTTCACAGACGCTGTAGTCATCCCAGGTAGCTTGTTTGGGGCATTTCTTGCCGCCGTTGGTGGCAGCGTAGTTGGTACGCTTGGCGTACTTCTTGCCGCCGTAGCAGCTCTTGTCGCAGGCACCGAACGCAGACCAAGTACCGACCTCGCAGTCGACGGGGCAAGCGAAGCGGTTGCAGTTCTCGGTCATCGTGGTGGCACCACACTTTTTGCCGCCGTACTGAGCGGCAGTGTTGGTGCGAGTGCGGAAACTGGTGCCGGTGAGGCCACAAGTGGCAGTGCATTTGGAGGCTCTGGACCAGGGGCCTTCTTCGCAGTCGATAGCGCAAGGATTCTCGTTACAGGTAGCGTATTCATGGGTGTGGGGGCATTCAGCACCGCCAGAAGCGGGGTTGACAATGGTGCGGGTGCGGGTCTGGGAGCCGGTGAGGCACTTCTTGGAGCAGTCGGACCATGGGGTCCATTGGCTGACTTGGCAGTCGCCGTTGCATTCGCGGGCGCGGTAACCGTTGTTGCATGGCTCGGAGCGAGTCTTGTCGTCGTTGGAGCATTCGACGCCGCCGTAAGCGGCCTTGATGCGGATGCCACGGGTCTGAACGCGGGTGGCGGGGCCACATGTACCGGGGCAGTCAACGTCTGAGAGACGGCCAGACCAGGCTTCGAGGACGCAATCTACGGGGCAAGATTTTGTGTTGCAAGTGTTGTCGGTTTCTTTGCGGCTGGGGCAACCCTTGCCACCCTTCATGGGCTGTTCAATTTGGCGAGTACGAGTGCGGGAGCCAGTGCCGCAGGTTGCAGTGCATTCAGACCAGGCGGTCCATTTGTGGACGTGGCAGTCAACGGAGCAGGCGTGGGTGTTGCAGGTGCGAGAGGTTACCTTGCGAGTGCAGTCTTCGCCACCATGTTTGACGGTTGTGATAACCTTTCTCACACGGGACATGCTACCGCGACCGCAGGTCTTGGAGCATGCAGTCCAGGTACCGTAGGAGTCTTCGCAGTTACGAGGGCACCTGTGTTCGTTGCAGTTCTGGAAGGCGATGTCACTGGCACATCTAGCACCACCGAAGGTGGGAAGAGTGTAGCCACGAGTGCGGGTCTGAGCGCCGCCGCCGCAGGTCTTGGAACAGGTCTGCCATGCAGCCCAGCTTCCCATGACGCAGTCCGTAGGGCAGGTATGCTGTGAGCAACCTCTGGTGGTGGATTCGCGTGCAGTTGGGCAGGCCTTGCCGCCATCAGTGGCGTAATTGTGGATGTTGTTGGTGCGGTGTCTAGAGTTGCCAGCGCCACAGGTGTTGTCGCACTTACCCCATCTGCCTTCAGTGAAGTCGCAGTCAACGGGACAGGCGTGCACGTTGCATGCGCGAGGTGTATCGGCGAGGGATGGGCATTGCACGTCGAGGTTGTGTCCACGGGAGATAATGTTGCGAATGCGTTCCTGGGTGCCGCCATTGCAAGTCTTCGAGCATGCCCTCCATGGGGACCAGTTGCCGACCAAGCAGTCCTTGGGGCATACAGAAGTTCCACAGGGTTGGCTCTGGGTCTGGGTGCTGCCTACAACGTTTGCGAAGTTGAAGTCGCCGTCTCTGGGACAAGCTTTGCCAGTCACACCGTTCTTGGTTTCGGCAGCCTGAGTCACCTGACGAGTACGAGTGTGTGTGCTTCCACCACAGGTGACGGAGCAATCTTCGAATTTGGACCATTCAGAAACAACGCAATCCTTGACGATTTCCTCCTTTTCTTCGACATCACAGATCTTGTAATCGTGATTACCGTTGTTGGCGGATGCTGCGAAGCAGGAAGAGCCGGAGTTCTCGATGAGAGCAGAAGCAAAGTTAGAGTCTTCGGCAGTGGCCTTCATTGAGGCGCCCTGGGAAGGATCCGAAGTGGCGATGCCAACAACGACGAAGAGGTATTCGGTTTTAGGGTTGGTGTCACCAGCGCAGTGCTTGGAGTCGGCGGGGGCCGGGCAGCCGGTGGCAACGTTGGCGGGGTTGCAAGTGCACTCGGTGGTGGAAACAACCACGTCCGAACTGTCGCTCGAGATGGCATCGGAGACACCAAGGGTGGCGAACATGGCGTCGAGGAATTCAGCCTGCATGGACTTCTGGGCGTTGGCGGCGCAGACATTACCGTTGCAAGCAGTGTTGCGGCTACCGTCTTTGTGTCTGGGTTCGCAAGTCCAGTCCTTGGCCGCCATACCTCCGATGCAACTGTCGATGGTAACAACGACGAGCACGGTCTTGGAGCAGCTGTAGTTGTTGCATTCGTTGGTGATGCTGGACTGTCTGCATTCACGACCGCCGTACTTGGGCTGGGTGAGAGAACGGAATCTAGTCTGGAAACCACCACCGCAGGTGACGGAGCATTGGCTGGGTGGGCCGTAGGTGGAATCGTCCTCGTCACCTTCGCAAGGAACCGGGCAACGGTCGGGATTGCATACTTTGGTCTCGGTGGTGCCGGAGCAGATCTTGCCACCGTACTTGGGCTTAGTGCAGAAGCGGGTGCGGGTAGCGTACTTCAAGGAAGCGCTGGTGCCGTCGTTGCAGGTAAGTTCGCAATCGGTGGACCATTCACCCCAGGTTTGAAGTTCGCTGTCTACGGGGCAAGTCTGTCTGTTGCAGGCGCGCGTGACCGGCTCCGAAGGGCAATCGCCGCCGTCGACGGCCTTGGTAACGATGGTGCGAGTACGTGTCTGTTCACCGTCACCACAGGACATTGAGCATTGGCCCCATTCGCCGTAGGTATCCTTGCAGTTTTTGGGGCAGACGACGTTCTTGGTCTCTTCGGATTTGCGGGTGGGGCATTCGCCGCCGTTGAGAGCTTCACTCGTGAAACTGCGCTTGCGGAATCTGGAGCCGGTGCCGCAAGGGGCGCCAGTCTCGGTGGTCTTGGTCCAGTAAGACCAAGAGGACCAGTCGCCATCCCATTCCCAGTTGCAAGGGACGGGGCATTTTTCGACGTTGCAGTCCTGGGCCAAAACCAGTACGCCACCGGCGCTCTTGAGGGTGCAGGGCTTGCCGTAGAATTGGGGGGCGGAAATCTGGCGGAAGGTGCGAGTCTGCTGACCGTTGCAGGTGGCAGAACCGCAGCCGCAGGCAGCGTCGCAGGTGGTCCAGGCGTCGTATTCGACCTTGCAGTCTACGGGGCAGGGTTTGTTGTTCGGAGAGCCGCAGTTTTTCTCGGAAGTTGCCGATGGGCAAATCTTGCCGCCGTAAAGAGGGGCGGTCAGTTGGCGGGTGCGGGTCTGAAGGCCGGGGCCAGATGCATCAATGCAGGTCTTGGAGCACTTGCCGTATTCACCCCAGGAGCCGATTTCGCAGTCACCGGGGCAGTCTTCGGTGTTGCAAGCCTGCTGTTCTTCGACTTTCATGGTGCATTTCTTGCCGCCGTTCACGGGAAGAACGTGAGGGCGCTTGCGCGTTTGGGAACCCTTGCCACAGCTTTGGGTGCAGGAGGACCATGGCTGCCATTGGTAGATTTCGCAATCGACGGGGCAGGCGTAGTTGTTGCACACCTGTTCGTCCTGGGTGTCGGGGCATTTTTCGGCACCGTGGGCGGCTTCGGTGTGAACATCACGAGAACGGGTCTGCTTGCCAGCGGCACCGTAGGAGTCAGTGCCGCAACTGAGAGAACAGCTGGACCAGGCCGACCATGAGTGCATCTTGCAGTCGATCGTGCAACGGTAGTCATTGCAAGTCTCAGTCTTGATGATGTGGACTTTGCCGGTGTTGGGGCACGCTTTGCCGTTGTACATGGGCTGAGTGAGGTCCTGCTGGGTGTATTTCTTGCCGGGGGCTTCGGAGTCGGTGTTTCTGCACTCCTTGGAGCAGGCAGTGGTGTAGATGCCGCTCAGTACGCAGTCGATTGGGCATGGACCCTGGGTGTGGGGGCAGGACTGAGTCTCGTATGTTTTGGGGCAAACCTTGCCACCTGATTGGGGTGACGTGACGGTGCGATGACGATTCCATTCGCCGCCGCCGCAGGTGAGGGTGCAAGGAGCGCGGGCTCCCCATTTTTCCCAAGCACCAACTTCGCAGTCGGTTGGGCAGTCGTGGGCGTTGCAATCTCTGATTTCCTGGTGTTCATCAACGGGGCAATCGGCACCACCGTAAGTGGCTTTCACGAGGTCACGAGTGCGGGTCTGGCTACCGCCACCACAGCTTGTGGAGCAGGACTCCCATGATTGCCATTTCGCTCCGGCGCAGTTGACGGGGCAGACTTGAGTGTTGCAATCTTGAGTCATGAGAGTTGAAGGGCAAGCCTTGCCACCGTATACGGGAGCGACGTGCACGCGAGAGCGGGTCTGGGAACCACCAGAACACGAGGTGGTGCATGAATCGTAACTGGACCAAGAGCCGACTTCGCAATCGATGGGGCATTTGGCGTGGTTGCAACTTCTGTATTGGCGATCTTCGGCGCACATGGCACCACCAAGAGTGGGGTCTGTGGTGGTACGGACGCGGTACTGAGTACCAGTTTCGCAAGATTGGGTGCAGGTAGACCAGGCCTGCCATTCGGTGTACTGGCAGTCAACGGGGCAAGCATGGGCGTTGCACTTCTGGGTAATTTCGTTTGCGGGGCAAGCCTTACCACCGTGGAGGGGAGATCTGACGGGGCGGGTGCGGGTCTGGCTACCAGTATCACAGCTTGTGGAGCAGGATCCCCATGAAGCCCATGCGCTCACTCTGCAGTCTACTGGGCAAGGATGGACGTTGCATTGCTGGGTCTGCTTCTTGTTGGGGCAGATCTTACCGCCGCAGGTGGGTTCCTTTAGTTCACGAACGCGCTCCTGGGTGTCACCACCGCAGGATCTTCCTGTGAGTGGCTTGGACCACGGAGACCAGGCGCTGACTTCGCAATCATGGGGGCAACAGTGGTCATTACAGGCCCTGGTCTCGGTATCCGGGCAAGCCTGGCCGCCGTGTCTTCCGGAGACAGTGATGCGGGGGTGGCGAAGCTGGGTTCCTTTCTCGCAGGACTTGGTGCATGCGCTCCAGTCGTACCAATCACTGACGCAGTCAACAGCGCAAGGGTGGGTCTGGCATGCCATGCTTTCCTCGGTAGCGGGGCACATTTTGCCGCCGGCCTGGGGTGAGGTTACGGTACGGGTACGGGTGGCGAGACCACCGTCGCAGGTCACGGGGCAAGCAGAATATTTGGACCATGAGCCGACTTCGCAGTCCACGGGGCATTCGTGCGTGTTGCAGTTTTGCCATTCGTTCAAGTGGGGGCAAGTCTTGCCACCGCACTCGGGTTCCTGGAGGATCTGGCGGGTTTGCATCTGGGTACCTTGGCCACAAGTCCTAGTGCAGGTGGTCCAGCCTTCCCATTCGCTAACTTCGCAGTTGATCGGCGTGGTGACGCCGGTGTTCTGGAGGATGATGGTACGGCACTTGGCGATGGACAGGCCAGCGGTGTTTGTGCAGGTGTATTTGAGGCCGAAGGTGACAACATCACTGTTGGGGCCAACGAAGTATTCTTCATCTCCGAAAGCAGCGAAGCATGAGCCGTCGCCAACCGTGCAGGGCTTGTTCTGTGCGTCAGTGACGATCTTGCCTTCGCCGGAAGAGTCAACGTAGTCGCCGTCGGCATCCAATGCCATGAAGTCACCGTCGCAGTTGCCTTCGTAGAGGTTGAGTACGCATTTGGGGGTTTCGTCCTGGCAAGATTCGTGGGATTCGTAACCTTCAGTGCAAGTGGCACCTGGTTTGACGGAGCCTTTAGCGCCGTCGTGGGTGAGGTCACGCGCGATGGCCTTGTTCCAGGCCTTCAGGTTTGCGTCGTAGTCCTTCTTCGAAGTGCGGCGAGCCAGGCATTTGTCAGTGGAGCCGGGGACGGCATGCAAGTTGAAGGTCATCACGTAGTTGATGTCGGTGTCGTCGCAGATGTCGAGGTAAGGAGCATCAATGTCTTCTACCTTAATCTGACGGGTGGCGGTGGCCGTGTTTTGCGCGTTATCAGTGCAAGTGTAGGTGATAGCAGTGGTGGCCTTGGTGTTGATGTCGACTACCTTGTTGGCGATTGCAGTAATTTTGAGTTCGTCGAGGTCATCAGTGTTCAGCAAGATACCGTGGTGGCCGTCCTGGGAGTCTTTCTTCATGTCCTTTTTGAAAGAATCGAGGGAATCGATGCAGATAGCATGGGGGTCAACAAAAGTTTTGTTACATTCGTGAACGATGGGGGTGTCTTCGCATGTCACGGTGTGAGAGCAGTCTAAAGTTGGGCATTTGTTGCCTGCAATGTTCAGGGTGCACACAGAGCTGTGGTCGATTGCTTTGTTGGCCTGAAGATGATGAGTGGCGTGAGTGTCCATGCAGCGAACAGTAGGGGCGGTGGTATCCGCAACAGTCACTTCGAATTCAGTACGGAAAACGTTGTCCTCTCTCATCTCGTCAGTGAGCTCGGTTTTGATACCGTCAGCGTCCGTAAGCATAGAGTGCTTCTTGCTCTTCTGGGTACCGAAGATGTTGGCGAAGTCACGAGCTACAAGCTTGACGGTGTGAACACCGGTCAAGGTGGTGTCAATGTCAACGTCTCCAGAGGCCTTTTCGGAGTAGTATACCACATTGTTGTGAGTCAACGAGATCGTGACACGGGAGGCAGGAAGGTCACCGTCATAATTGTCGGTCACGCAAAGACTGTTGCCACCCTTGCAAAAAGGTTTCTTGTCTCCAACCTTGAGGTTGGGGAGTCCGTAGTATTGATGGTAGCAGTTGGCGTCCATGGCTTCGATCTGTCCGACGTCTTTCAGAGCACGCTTCAAAGTCTTGTTGTCATCAGGATCCACGATATCACGCATGATCATGGCAAATTCAACAGTTTCTGCATCGTTGCCAGATGAATCCACTACATCGTAGTTCATCATGAATTCACCACGCATGTTCCAGTTGACGGCTGAGCCGCCGCTCTGTACACTCTTTGCAATTCGCTGGGGTAACTGTCCCGGAAGGGATTGTACCGTCATCCATGACTGAACAGAGATCTGATCAGTAATGTCACCTTCGTGGTGATCGAATGCGCTGGCCTTGGGGTATGCGCAAGATTTAGCGTTATCAGTGCCTACGCGGCAAGATTTAGCGTAAATGGGATGAAGAGCATCCTCTGAGCAGCATGCTTTATCAGAGCAGATGTCACCGGCTTTGAAGCCTGCATCACCTCCGTTAAGAAGCACCTGCCATTCTTCTTTGCGGTGGCAGATGTGATCGGAGTTGGTTGACATCACGATTTTCTCGTGGTTACCATCTCCCGCGAAATTAGACTTAACATCGGGGTGGAAATCGTTGTTAAGTAACGCTGGGTCGGAATGACCATCCCCAAGGGCGGGTGGGTGGTTCCACGATGTGTGTTCGTGCGCATAGGCAGATACCAAGTCGAGTGATATCACAGGGCGCTGGTCCGTCGAGGCCAACGCGGTCGCGCAGAGCGCGGTTCCGAGCAGCAGCTTCATGGTAGCAGCAGAAGCTCTCGG
>Ga0307400_10000017_pt1 | contig 13116 bp, 23 predicted proteins | sample SouOceMetPS10317_FD_200441 | JGI IMG/M metagenome (GOLD analysis project Ga0307400, IMG submission 200441) | Metatranscriptome of marine eukaryotic phytoplankton communities from Antarctic Ocean - PS103-17 (Eukaryote Community Metatranscriptome) | ecosystem: Environmental > Aquatic > Marine >... | reverse complement strand
CTTACTAATGCATTTATTATTATTAACTTTTAATTCAATCAATGAAAAATACTTTTAAATTTTTATTGTATAATTTTTTTATTTCTAACTTATATTTTAATATTTTTTATTATTACTTTCAAACTTATTATCTTAATTTCAAACTTATTATCTTACTTTTAAACTTATAATCTTACTTTTAAACATATTATCTTACTTTTAAACATATTATCTTACTTTCAAACTTATTATCTTACTTTTATACATTTTCAATAAATATTTTAATTCTCAACTAACTTATTTTATAATATTTTATATAACTTTATTTAATATATTTAACTTGTATCTGTATACTTATATTTAATCGAATTAAATCCCCATTTGTTCAGTCATTTAAATTCAATACAAATGCAGCTCCCTTTTTAACCCATTAATCAGGGGTTGGCATATTCTGTTACATTGCAATACTCTTAATATAATTTGTACTCAATCCTGTTGTACTGAGTGTACCACTTCTAGTCGTTGTTTTTTAAATAGGGCATAATTAGTCATTGGGACATTAGTAGTTGAGCATGTCAATTGGTTTTTTAAAGAATTCCCCTGCTTTGCCAGGTTTACCCATATGTTTAGGTTTAAGTTTGATAATAGGCGATGAGATGAAGGTGACGCCATCAGCTTGGTCTGCCAAGCGGTTCTGTTTGAAGTCTTATCCGAAACCGTCGCATTACATACCGTGCAATTACATGCTACCATCTACTAGGCGTTCCAGACCCTCGGGAGATGTTTGTGGAAGTGTGTCGAACAAAAAGTCGATTTCGTCAATAGGGGTTCCTGATAGACGACTGAAACTCTGCAAACAAGATGTCAACAGTCCCTGTGGAAATTAGTATACAGTCAAGTAGTGAGAAATGGGTATTTCAGTATGCATCCAGACGCGCATATACTTTACACGCTAGTTTAAGTCCTCATACCAGTTACTCATAGGTTTTAGACTGAGGAACGACAGTGTTGTCCAGTTAGGAGGTACCAGATTGACCAGGAAAGCGTTCATCATGCTGTCTAGTTCGGAAGACATCAATGCGATGCCTAAAATTGCATCTTTGAGGCCTTTAAGTGAATCCGTCATTTTAGTCATCAGATTGTTGAATTTTTCCATTTCTTGGAACAAGAAGTTTGTGAAAATACTCAAGTTGCCCGATGAGTCGCGTTCAAAGTTTTTGTCTGAGATTTCTGATCTGCTAAGTAATTGAGGGATCCCCTCAATGTATTTGTTGACGATTTCGAGTATTATGTTGTCACCTCCACTTCCCCCGTCATCATCTCCGCCTCCGCCTGACTTTTCTGCTGCGATATTTAAGATTTCACGGCAGTAGAGATCAGATGTGTCTCTCTGGAATGCAATATCTGCGTTACTGTGCATACCGAATATCTCTGGCGGATCTTGGTCAGGTAGCGATTTCACGTATGATTTCCATGAGTTTACGATATTATTTTGGTCATAATCACAACATTAGTAAATGCCACTTTGAGATTATTTAAATTCTGCACCTTTTTCTACATCACTCTTCAAGAATGTAGTCAATGTACATAGAAGTGTTCTAAAGTCAAGCTCTTCAGTTACTCTTCCACCTTATGTAATTTCGCCAAGCATGTATTTAATAGCATCATATGGAACGTTAGGCCTGTTGCATAGGTCTTTAAGTGTGTCAACTGCTGCCGTTAAATCTGACTCATTGAATGCATAACCTTTGTTAAATCCTAGGGGTCCTTACTTCTTCCTTTCTAAGATGGCTGCATGCATAAATATTGCTCCAAATGACAATCTAGTTTATAGTTCTTGGTTTTAGTTCATACCTTCCGTGAATTTGGAGTCCTCTTATTTCATTAGTGAACTCATCATGTTTTTCTTCAAACCTTTAGGGTTCTCTTAGGCCACTTTAATTCCGTATTGCAGTAGCGGAATTGGGAATCTCTTGCATGGTCTTGCTGTCAAGAACAATCTAAATTCAGCATTTACATTCATATTGGATGGATCTCTTATACTGTCACACTCACGTAGCAATTCTCCTAACCAGTCTTCGAACAAATGGCAGTTATTCAGTAATACCCATGTTCCATCCTTACTTGATGAAATTATATTTCTCCTCGCTTTTTCTTCACTGCCACTGCCTAGACTCAGTGTAATCAGAGTCTCATCCTTTCCTTTTGTCTTGGCCAACTCCTTGACAGTGTCTCCGGGGTCAGAACCCTTGCCTAGTATGAATATGGTTGGTGATCTCTCGTCTGTGTCTTTGTACACCTCGTTCATGTTGACTGGAGGTGGTTATGCATATAACTCACCTATTTTGTCTTTGATAAAGAACTTCATGCTGAATACTAGTTTTTCAGGTCTCAAAGATTTAATGATGAGACACTTATTCCATTCTGATTAGTTGTTAGCTTCACCTGGCATAGGCACATTTTGTGGTTCACCTTCAAATATCCATTTTTTCCACTCTTTCTCATTAAGTGCGAAAACTTCATCTACCAACTTTAGATTTGGACATACTGAATCAAGCATCTGGATACATTTATATTGCTTTTCTTCAAGCCAATCTTACCTGTTGTCTGTTCTGAATGCTGAAAAACCTGTCTTTGACCCTGTCAGGAATTAAATCAATTCTTCTTAAGCTATAGATTTCTCTTTCAAAGAGACTTTCATAGCAATCATAAATCCGAAAATCACTTTGTGTTCTTCAAAGAGAGCCCATGAACATTGGTCGAAAATTTACTCCGTCATACATGTAAGTAAATGAAGAATAAGTTCTTCACCAACTGCTGCTTCTTTTTGATTGTCTATGATAAATTAGAATAGTTCTGCGAATTTGCTCAATGAAAATTGATACATGACATCTATTCCAACAAGATCGACCAAAATAAAGTATAAAATAGAGCCTCTTATAGCAATGCTTGTAAACTTTTGTTTTTCAATGACGAGTTTCTCATTAGTTTCTTCTGCCTTGATTTTCTTTTCTTTAATGTCTGTACTCTTGACTTTTGAATCTTGCAACATTTTAATGAGGTCATTGTCTTCGAGCACGTTGTAGCCTTCCTTGCCGTCCGTTTCAAGTAACTTGCTCAAAATAGTCTGTTCAAGTTCAGCTAACACATTGTCATTCCGTGCAATTTCTTCCACTAACTCCCTGCTCATTCTCTCGTCTTCAGGTCGCAATATACTTACAGTTTTCGTCAATAAATCTTCTTCTAGACCCTCTTGAGTCACCATGAAGTTTACTATTGTCGCTTTGATGAATACCTCTGGTAGATATGCTGGATTAGCCACTTTGGTGCACACTTAAATCCTAAACGAAGGGTGTACTTTTTACTCCTTGCCTTCAAATTGCACTTTAAATTCAGCACCTTCCTCAGCTCCGACATTATTCGATTTCTGCATGAGTAACATGTCGATGTTATTGTCTAACTTTTCAGGACAGTCGTAAACCAGTACAATCCAACCAGTTTCAATTGCTTTCGCGATAGTTTTGTTTTTATCCTTCTTTTCATGTTTGACTGACTTGAAGTTATTTGAATCATCCTCTTTAGGTCTGAATGTTGAGCCTAAATTCGTCAACCATGTATACGCGAGTTCTTGAGGGTCAATAAGTATAGGGAAACGGGTACTTTTGGTAGATAAGCAAGCGTTGCAAACCGCGACCTGGTCTGAAGGGAGACCATTCACGCGCCAGTTTCTGACCTCAAGTGGGTCACTCATGATGCGATCAAGTGAGAATTTCTCACTGCGGGGTATGTTAAGCTTGCCTGCCTTGGCAATCCAGTCAGCTACTAACAAGTCACGCTATGTACCTGTAAATGGTCCCTAGTAGGAAAGAGCAGACGCAGCTATGAAGACATCTCCGATCAAGTTGGTGATTTGTTCTTTAATAACGGTCACATTGTTGCTCCAACGGTCCTACTCTTCGGCCAGCGATAACGTCAATGAGTCACTATTCCCCAGCTGCAATTCAAATCTGCCTAATTTGTCTGAATAATCTTTAGCATCTTTCAAAGCTTTGTCTCTCATTGCACGCTACATGTTTACCTCTTCCATAATTTTCTAGTATTCTTTAAGAGCAATGTCCAACTTTGCTTTAGCTACTTTAGCAGTCTCTTGAGCCTGAGCCATATCCTTTTTCAACGGCATTACTTGTTCAATTTTCTCCTGCATGTTCATGATATTAAATGTCCATTCTTACAGACCTGCCAATGCCTTCGAGATTTTGGCAACATTGTCTTAATTTACAGCTTCATCGTTTTTTTACCAATTTTTTTATTTTTTGCAAATTTTGTCATAATAATCAAAGTTGTTTTCAATGTCATCAAGATCAAAATCTCTTAGATTTTTGACATTGATTGTCTTGTTCCAAATAGATTAATCTGGTTTACCGGTTAGTAGCATCATAATTGCTTTAAGGACACTTTCAATACCGGGTTTCTCAGCTAACTTTTTTACGTTAAAACCTTTTACTTCTGTGACATCAGCATCCTTTAGGTTCGCAACAGATTTTTCAGCCTTCTTACGAACTTCGCCTGCTTTAGCTAATTCAACTTTTACGTTTGTCTCAATTGCCGATGCTTCTTCGACCATCTTTTCTACTTTGGCTTTTTCTTCTTTCTGAGTTTCGAGCACTAAATTAGCTTTCTTTTCAGCTGCATCTGCAGTTTTAGATTGTTCCTCTGCTTCTTTCATTTTCTGTTGCACAATCGGTGTCAGTTTTTTAACTTCTTCTACCAATTCTTTTGCAGTTTTAGAAGTATTGTTCATAATTTCAACACCTTTTTTGTATTTCTTAATACTAAGATCATATTGATTCTTTGCGATACTGAAGAAATATTTATAGTTCTCAATTAAGTCTAAGAAGTTCTTAGGTGTTATGAAGACTTCTCTCTTAGTCGCATTGTAAAACTTACCAGTCATTTTCTTTACTGAATTGTGCACTTAAGGACACATTTCAACAATCAACTTGATTTAATTATCATCTTCTTCTCTCGTACCTACATGCAATCTAAAACTAGAAAATTTGTCATTGGCTACCTCAAGGAGTGCCTCATGCGGCCAAGGTTGGAACCAGTCGATGGCACACTGGTTTACTAGTGACGGGAACATCCTGATTCTATCCCTAAATGTCGCACCTATAGGGTTAAATGACAACACAATGTGTAAATTTTCCCTAGTTTTACTTACAAACTAACCTTCTTGATTGCCTGATTAGCCGTCTTTATTGCATCTTTCACGGACTGTTTGCATAATATCTTCCTTTGCCTTCATGTTCAATTGAGTTGATTCAAATAAGTTAGGAACCTCACCTGTGTTAAGCAAATTATTGATACTTTCGACTTGTGCTTCAAACTTAATGTCACTTTCATTGACTAAAAATGTTGTTTGTATTTGTTCAGCACCTGTTGTTCGCATTAAATCGATGACTGTGGTATTGAAATCTTCTATTTTGAAGTTCTTGGTGATTACAATTGTTTTGAGTGTAAACTCAACTATGACTGTTGCTAGTCTAGACAAACTTTGTCTGCCACTTCCTGAAATACCAACAAGTAAGCAGTTACCTCTTGCTTGTTTCAAAACACGAGATACCCGACATATGTGTTTTATTGCATCCACAAAGAATACCAGGTTCATTTTGTCAGGTGACATATCATTGTATTCTTTAAGTTTACCCTACAACTTAGTCCTTACAGCGTCCACAGATGTGACCATCGTTTACAAATCACCCTTTATGAAATTGCAAAAGATTATACCGGTTTCGTTGAATACATCTTTGAGATCATCTCCGTTTAGGTTGAGATCATTCTTGCATATTTTTTGCATGAGGTCATCAAATGTTTTGTAGTCAGCTTCATCCACAAGTCTGTCCCTGAACACTCTGTTTGCTTCATGTGCAATTAGTTTGTATACAGTTTCCTTTTTGTTAAATGTTTGTTTTTTGCCACACATAAGACCTTGGATTATTTTACTTACATCTCTAAGATTCTATGAATAGTGCGTTTTAATAGGTGTTGGTTTGATTTGGATTTCAATTTCATTGTATATTTTAATTGCACCTTGAACAGCGCGAGAAACAGTTTCTGCATAATCAGGCGGTAATATGCTGCTAACAAATCCTCCGAGAATACCATCGAATATTTTCCTCAATGCCTCACTGCCTGCTTTGGGGATATTCAATACATGGAACATCCGACTAATACGAGTGGTGATGACTGCTCTACATCCAGTTGGAGGTGCAGATAGCGCTACTGTGACAATATCTTTAGATTTCTTGAAAGCCTTCTCACCTCCACGTTCGTAAACGCCGCCTTGCCCCATAAACTGTCTGATGCACTCGACCGGCGGTTGCGCGAGTTACTTCTCCTGCAATGGCATGTTGATGTCATCTATCATCAGGATACCTTTTTTATAGCCTGCGATAGGTCCAACCACACCACGTTGTCCTGAGCCTTTGAATGAGTTTTCAATAAACTTTTGCGTAATTTAACTGTCTGTTTTCGCTGAGAAAAAGATTTAGACAGGTTGGAATTGTTCTGCCTTCATACTCTCGAGTAACTGTTGACAGATTAAAGTTTTGCCTGCTCCTGTGGACCCGGTGAAGAAAACAGGTTATAAGCACTTCACTTGTTTTTCCATTAACCAAGAGAAAGTGACTGTGTCTTTAGTAGGTACGACTAAGTCGAAGAAAGATAGATTCTGATTGTACATGAATTTAGGGATTATGTTGTCCCACTTAGTGAATGTAACAACAAATTCATCATCTATCTCGGGATAGAACTCCCACCACATCGCAGGAGGGTTAGCTAACACCTTCTTCAATTGTGATTTCACGCATTCATTCATGAACTCCAGTCTCCAACTCTCAGACAAACTGCCTCCAAATGCCCACATGATTGAGAATACAAACATCTGACTGGTTGCATCAAGCACTTTCTCCACTGTAATTTCTGACTCTTCTCTTTCTTCATCGTCCTCAATGACCTTTTTGCACTTAGTTGCATACATCATCATGAGTGAGTGGAACAAGTTACCTGCAGATTAGACCTGTTGTTGTTCCATCGTGCGGATAGGTTCCGATGACTCACTCTTCAGTACTGCGTTGTTCTACCACTTCACCAATCCAGGCAAGAATTCACAGAACAATTTGACACTTAAGTCACACACTTCTTTGCCGAATAGTTCATAGCTATCTCTTACAAAACTGTTGATCAAGAACCCTTTGATGTATGCGATGTATCCCACTGCATCTTCAGGCACATAGATGACACCCACTCGACTAACTGTCGCCAGTGACGCAGCGTTCATGTCTGCAACTTCACATATGATACGCATCGACAAATTAAGTTTGACTCGTTCTCCATTACCCAAGCAAAGCAACATAGAATCATCCAACACTGAGTTCATGTCTTCAATCCAAATCGCATCAATTGGACCATCAAAAATAAGCCATTTATACGTTTCTTGGCCTTGACGCACTTAACTCTTCATAAATGATGCGCCTATGCCTTCCTTCCACTCTTGAGTTTGAGGATCAACTGTTCCTTACAGTTCTTCTTTTGTGATAGATTTAGGGTTGAACCTATCGTAGCTTGTGTACATTGCTTGAGAAATCAGAGGATTTGGGACAGCTAGTAATTCATTTTCTTTAAATTTATTGTCCATGATCCAATTGATTGAATTCTTGAGTGTCTCTAAAATGTAAGATTTGCCTGACATGGATGGTCCGACTAAGACAACACCAAACCTCAAGTTGCAGGTGTCCTAGAACTGGATGAGTTTCTCTTCCCAAATGGGTGGCACTGTCTTGTTGTCTTTAGCAGTTGACTCCCTAATAGCTTCCTGTAGCCATGAAAAGTCTTGCAACACAATATCTACACCAGGTTATAAATCTTGCCTCAAAATAGCTTCAAACAAAACCTTATCTTCATTTAAAAATTTAGGTTTATTAGCACTCAACATAGCTCTGATGAGCAATTGGTCCTCATTGACTTCTGGATAGTTTTTCTTGTATTCTCCGCACTTTTTGAGGATTGAACTCAAGGCACGCATGCCGAAGTCGTAATGCGGGCGTTGACTTAATTGTTCAGAGTTCAAGATCAGTAATTTTGCGATTTTAGATGCCTTAGGTCCAGCGTCCTCGAATCCGAATGCTTAGATCATAATTTCGGCAATGTACTTATAATCCGGCACCATCATAGCGACAGGTCTAAAACTGACTTCCAAATTGTCAGGCAATTCGTTTCTACCTGCATAACCTGGATTCATTGTAATGTAACTGCCCATTGTCTGCTTGTAAGTGACTGGTATGCCCTGGAATGTATCTTTAAACTCAAAGTTATGAGTATTTCTGAGTCTCTTATCTTTGATTTCACTCATCATTTCTGCAATGACACTTAATACTTCAAGATTAATACGGTTGAACTCATCCAAACAGGCCCAAGCACCTTGGTAACATAAGCCACAGCATAAGATAATGACCATTGGGGTCTGAACGGTTGGTCCGCAATTGAATACGAGAGTTTAAATGCCTAGTCCTTTACTCAAGTCTTTAGTAGACTCAGTTTTGCCTGTGCCTGCTGGTCCTGCAGGTGCTGCACCTAACCTAAGTGCCATTGCACCCGTAATTGTACTCCAACATCTCTCCGTTAGTGGTGTGATCACCAGTCGACCCAGTGACCCCAGATACTCTTAACATTACATGATTTCTGAGTTTGCTTGCTCAACTTTAATCAATTTGCTTTGATCATAGAATCTGAGTTGCCTTTTCCAAGTAAAGTCGTCTAAAGAGTTGACTTTGTCATCTCTTAGAATTCTGACAACATCTTGATTGTGTACTTCGCCTGTGATCACAGCAATCACTCTACCTCTAACAGCTTTAGACAAAGCTGGCTTGGAAGTCAACATTTTGGTGTAATCTCTGAGATTCTCCTCGAGAATTTCGTTTTATTCATCCAGAGCTGCATATGGCTTTTTATCAACAATTCGTGTTTCACATTCTTTAGTCCATAACAATTGGGTTATAGTCACTATACACTGAGAATTGAAACTTTTGATCCATTCATCACGTGTCATTTCTTGACTGATGTCAACCTTTTGGACGTAAGTAACCAGGGCTTCTTACATGTAGGTTTTGAGAGATGCGATCATGCCATCCTGCATTTCATTGAGCCATTGGTTGATCTGCGTGGTTGCAGTCATTTCAACGTATTTCTGAAGTATGAGTATTTCTTTTTCACCCGACTCCAGACCTTTAATTTGACCCAGGAATTTATCACCGCCTTGATTTTGGTTTTCAGACTTCTGGAGGTCCTAGATGTTGTCAAAGAACTTCTTAAGCCCGTCAGTTACAATATCTATTTTGTCTTGTTCTGACAGTAAGTCAAGTAATTCATCAGTGGACAAAAAATAGAACCTAGAGAATTGTTTACGCTTTTCTTCCAACTAGGCTTCCACAGCTCTTCTGATTTTGTCCAAATCTGTCATCATTTCTTCAATTTTGTCTATATCTTCGATACCTTTGCCACCTTTCACTTAAGTAAGCAAGTTGCCATTCGATTCATTTTTAATGTTATCATTGACAATTTTGCTGTAGTTTAAAACGACCCCTCTGAATTTTTCATTTTCTTCAGCGAGATTTTCCTTGATATCCTTAGCATTGAAGATCTTTTCAAATTATTTGTAACTGCGATAACATTCGATTAACTTCAATAGTAAATTCTGTATGGTTGTAAGCAACTTGGCCCACTAGTCGGTACCAAATTTATTAGCATTTTTGTCAATATCCTTTTCAAAAACAGACCCTTACTTATTACTTTGAATATCCGCAACTTTAGCAAAAGAGTCATCAATGTCGTCGAAGATAGTATCAGGTTTAGTGATTTCTTTAGTATTGGAATCAATAACAAACCTAAAATCTTTGTCCCACGTTTTTGTCAATTCATCAAGAATGAGTGATAGTTCAATTTCTTTCTTGGCTCTGGTTTCAAGTTCAACCATATCTCTCATGCGTTTGCCGATGTTTTTTTCAAACAGTTCAGTTATTTTCATATCATCTTTGACTGCATCAATCTCAACTGTAGTTTTGATGTCATCTTTGTCTACTGTTTCTTCTGTTTTCTTAAAGTAGTAGTTGAATCCGAGTGTTTCATTAACATTTTTCTTGATCATACGTCGACTGTCTTAGTATGGAGTTTGTATTTTACTGATTGCAATAATGGTTTCCCTGAATTCTTTTAGTTTTTCTTATGTTTCAAGTGCACATAAGTTGTTGTCAGGAAGAATACCCTTGGCTTTCATGCAATCTTGCAGTAACTTTTCCACTGTTTCCACTTACACCTTTTTGTTCTTTTCAAATGTTTGGATTTCAAGAGGCATCAACATCTTAGACATTTCTTCTTACTTGGACTTAGTATTCCACAATTTGTATTTATTGTCTTACAAATCGCAAATTTCCTCAATGGATTCAGGAATCTCTTTGGGTGATTCAAGTATTTCTTTAAACTTCTCCTACTCCATAACATTCTTTCTAACTTCGTCAACTTTGACCTTATAGATGTCAAGTTCATCCAGACGTTCTTTAGTTTCTTCAGGAGACACATACAGGTCAAACTTTTGATCCTGGACGAAATCTTCTTACAGTCTTGCATCCTTCTCCAGGGCTGGGATGTCTTTTTCGAGTTGATTCTTCCACCTTATGCGGTCGTCCTCCTCTTGGGATTCACGCAAGTTAAGCAGTTCTTCACACTTAGTAGTTAGTTCTTTGGTAACATCGCAGATAGCATCATTAAATGTTGGGTGGAATTTAGCCATGAAGAGTTTGCAGTCAGCTATCTCTACATTTTCACTAAATTATCCTTCCCAGGCCATCTTCAAGCCACCTTTACCCTCCAGTTCTTTCTTACCGAACAGGTATTCATTAAAGCTGCAGTATTCTTTGACTGAGAATAACTTTTCGGATAAGCGTTTGATGGCTGCTTTGAGTTTAGTTTGTAATTTTTCACACTTCTCTGTGATCAACCCTGGCAACATACTTCTGAAGTTATTCTTTACCTTCCTGATAGTTTCTTTCACTTAATCTATAATCTCTTTACACTCAAGTTTGTGTAACTCAATGTGTTAATCCTTTTTCAAGTCATTTATTTTGTTGTTTTAACTGTCAACAATTGCAATATACTTCGAAACCTCTTCAATAGTTTTCTCTTTAAAGTCATCTACATTGATGTCAATATATTTAAGAATCATGTCGAGCCATGTTTTGAGTGAACTGTCGCGGAATTCATCCAGTTTGCCTTAAGACTCGTCAATGATATGTTCAATGTCGATTTTCATCAAGGCGTATTCTGGGTGGTTTATGATTTTATCAATGATGTAAGGACTATCTGGATTGTCCTTCTGGCCTTCATTTTCCTTGACGCGCAAGTGATCATTGAACTCGGGTCTGTCTGACAAGGTGCCGACTTTAGCGATGGATTCATGCGCTTCCTGCAAGATTTCACCTATTTATTCACGGAATTTGTCACGGTTGGGTTTGAACACGATTGCACGCTCATTTATGTCAAATACAGCTTCAATTTTGAATATTGGTTACTTAACTTGTTTGCCGACCGCTCTCTTCTTTTTGTTGTTCTGTGCTTCGAATTTCTCAGGTGTGAACTTGAGATGTTCTCTCATTTTGTGCATTACGTCGAGTGCCAGTTGCAAGTTGGAACGGGTCAGCATAATGTCTTTGAGTTTGATGAATCTGACCAGTTTCTTGAAGTGGGTCGTCTGTGCTGCCAGTTGTGTGAATTCCATCTTACGGTTGGACCCGTCACCAATCAGTGCACCTCTGTTATCATCTCTGCCTTCGTCAACTTGGCTATTTTCGATGCGGATACGATTTTTGGCGCAGTATTAGGCTTAACTGTCATCGCATGCTTTTTTGCAAAGTTGTTGTACTGTTTTGTCTCTTTTTTCAAGTTTGGCCTTGCACTTATCAATCTCGTCATGGTTTTCTTTCATGAAGTCTTCAATCATCTGGTCCATTTTATAGAATGAAATGAAGTCGAGTTTAGCTACATCTTAGTTAGCTCTTAGTACCAAATTGTTAGCTTTCTTAAGTTCTGTGTCAAATAGTAGCTTAACATCGTTGATTTTAGCTTTAGTTTCTTCGAGATTAGTTCTTCGCATGTAATTCTTAAGGACAGTAAAGTTGCGCCACTTCTTGTAGCTTTTGAAGAAGTCGAAATCCTTGAGAATATGAAATGCATGGAACTGCTTCTCATACTTAAATAGCTCCATAGTGACAGATTCACCCTTTGAAGTGTGGATAATCCGGTCACTACTGATTGTCATTTAGTCGTCTTGGTTTACAAGCCATTAAGGCATGATCTACTAATCGTAGAATTCACAAGATAGTCTGGATGCTTATGCAAACTTGAATTTGAATTCAGGGTTTGACTTTAATTCGTGTATGAACTCCATCACGCCTACTAGTTACGCGCGTTCATTTAGTTATTCTCGGTTGTTAATGTTTTTGCGTTTGTTCTCACCAGGGTTGGTAAGAAGATTAATTTTCTTTATTTTGTCTTCAATTGTTACAATTTTAGGGTTGGAACACAAGACTGAGTTATCGTATAAAATAGTTTCTTCAATTTGTACGGTTTTAGGGATATTACTGATTTTGTCATATGATTTAACACGGTTCATGGTTCGGGCAGGCCCGATTGTTCTTTCGGTTAGTTTGTGTTTGACAGGGCTACCAAGATTCTCACTTGTGCCTTCATCTGAGCCAACAAATGTATTATCTTTGATCAGGTTGAAATTGAGCGACCTGATAGTCTCCATCGGTCTTACCACTCCACGAGCAGAGTTGAGGGGCACCAGTTCACTTTCCGACTTCTGTCGTGAGCCTAAGGTCTTCTCGAGCGATGCAACGCCTAAGGACGTCATGCTTGTTGTCTTGTTGTCACTAACAAGTGATTTTCTGTGTTTGATGGTATCTTTCAGACTGCTTTAGAAATACATGTTATTCTTCAGTTTGTTTTTCAGGTCTGAGTCGACCTTTAGTGTGTTTGATAAGTTTTTATTTGATTTCATGTTTTAAACTTTTTTATCATCATCAG
>Ga0307400_10000009_pt1 | contig 13844 bp, 10 predicted proteins | sample SouOceMetPS10317_FD_200441 | JGI IMG/M metagenome (GOLD analysis project Ga0307400, IMG submission 200441) | Metatranscriptome of marine eukaryotic phytoplankton communities from Antarctic Ocean - PS103-17 (Eukaryote Community Metatranscriptome) | ecosystem: Environmental > Aquatic > Marine >... | reverse complement strand
TTTTTTTATAATATGTAGAAAGGTTTTAATAATGTTTTTGAATACATTAATATAAACAATACGAGTCGCTCAGTTAATGGCGATCTCTTTACCTGGAGCGTAAGCATCAGAGACACCTTCGACATCGAAGATAACGGCAACACCGGCCAGTGTCCATTTAGCTGGTGGTTGCTTGGTCTTGAGTTGGGCAGTGAAGACGTAGGTGTTACCACGAGTTTCAGTCTTGTAAACTGGGCAGTTGTAGATGTTCTGGTCCTTCTTGCCAACGCTGGTATCCGCTAAAGCGGCTCTGCAGTTGACGACTGGCATGACACTGAATGGTCTCTTTGGATAAGACTCTTCAAGTTGGCCGAGAGCGTTGTCCCATCTGCATCCTTCGATCTGGAAACCGAAGACGTAGGCACCCTCCTTGCATGGTGGAAGGTCTTGCTCCCAGTAGATCTTCTTGAGGACATCGGTCTAAACGGTAAGCTTGTTAAGTTCCTGTTGCTTCTCTCTGGCGAAGACCTGCATAATGGCAGTGAGGAAGGATTGTGGGTTGAAGAGTCTGTTAATGAAGGTGACAGCTGGAATCCTCGTTGGGTCCTCTTTCCAGAGGTTAAGCTGGTCAAGTCTCTGCTTCAAGTTATCGAGCCATGAACCGAGACCTCTGGTACTTGGGTAGGCAATCTTGGCCCATGGATCTGGGAGCTGATTGAGGAAGATAGCTCCCATAAGGGCCTCCATCTTTTCAGTCATGGTCAACTCACCCTTGAATGCAAGTTCAATTTCAGCAAGGGATCCGACAATGGCGCCGATCAAAGCATTCATATACTCACATTCTTGGAGGAAAGCGTTCTGATATGGACCTCTCTGGTCTTCAGCAAGTTTACTGGCAATATCATCGATATTGAGCTTGTTGCTGTCAAGTTGGGTCTCATCAGAAACTCTATGCATAAACTCTTGGATCTTCTCCTGGATGGTTACACCGCCACCAGCGCCTGCTCCTCCACCTCTTGGTTGGATTTCTTGCAGGAGCATGAAGAGTTCTGTGCATTGCTTAGTTCTGAAATCAATCTCAGCATTTGGATGCATACCAAAGGCCAATGGAGTCTCTGGTGGGCACTCAGTTTCAATATGCTCAATGTATTTCTCATAAGGATATGGTGGTGGGCATTTGAATGAGATTGGTCTTCCCTCAATGAATGGGAAAAGTTCACCCTCATCGAGAAGATGATCTCCCATGATACTGTTGAGATAGGCAGCACAGAGAATTCTGTCCCAATCATCGACGATGTGACCACCGTACATGATCTCTCCGAAAATGTATTTAAGATCATCCCATGGAATCTTACCGGAAGAGGCGTTGGTTTCCATGTAGTTGTTCAAGACAATGGAGGAATCTCTAAGATCACCAGCGTTGAATGCATATTTCATGTTCCAACCTTTTGGTCCGAACTTTCTTCTCTCAAGCATGACAGAGTGGAAGAAGCAGAGAGCGAAGAGGATAGTCTTGATCTTTGGATCTTTGTCCTCAATCTCTTCTTTGGTGAATTGAGTGAAGGCTCTCTTGATGTTCTGTTTAACACCCTGTGGTGGCTCATTGGTGAGCTTGATAGATCTCTCAAGAAGACCAATTGGAATGGCCTTGTTTGGATCCGAGGAGACGAAGAGTCTGAAACTTGGGTTAGATCCCTCAGCAGCGAAGAAATCAAGCTTCTTCTCAAGATCGAGCAAGAAAGCTGGCATGAGATGAATGTTCTAAAGCATGACCCAGTGACCATCCTTATGACCAATATCAAGTTTGTTCATGGCAATAACATCCTGTCCTTGACCAAGGGCAATTGTGTGAAGCATCTTCATTGGGTCGATTCCTTGCTTTCTAGCGAGGGTCTCGACGGCCAATACTGGGTTGGAACCAGGGGAGAGGATGAAGTAGATTGGAGTACAAGTGGTAGAGTCATTGTAAGAGGACAAAACGATATCGTCGAAACTGGAGGTTGAGTCACAGTAGACATAGTTCTCACCATTTGGAAGGGTTCTGCAAACGAAGTTATCCAATGAAGTGGTCATTCTATCTGGTCTGATAACTCTAACAACCAACATTTTCTGGAATGGCATTTGCTCAAGTTTCTTCCAGTCGAGTGGAAGTTTCTCCTCTTCTGGAGAAAGCTCATTGTACCAATCCTTGAATCTGTTTGGTGCCTCTTTCTCGACATTCTGGGCGAATTGCTCGAAACCTTCGATCTCGATAAGCTTTTGCATGGAGAACCAAACTAGATCTGGAAGCCACTCTTTAAGTGGGTTAACAACAGCAGAGCTCTGTGGGCAGTTCAAGAGGAAGTACATCTCCTTGTCAGTGTACTCAACAGTTAGGATACCCTTCTGCATGAGTCTGAAGCACATTTGTGTTCTGAAGATTGGCTTATGTCTCTCGAAAAGACCTCTGGATACCCATTGATAAATGGTGTTTCTGATCATTTCTCTGAGAGCAAGTACTCTTGGTTCTTCATCGTCGAACAGTTCTGTCTTATCGATAGCCTTGAAGAAGAAGGTGGTCATGGACTCAAGGGAGTATTGGTACATGTGGTCGATGATGCAAAGTTGAATAAGCAAGAAGTAAAGCATGGCACCTTCAGCAGCGACTCTTCTGTAGATCTCTCTGGAAAGATTGATCTTGATTTCAGTCTCCTTAGCGACAGCTTGAGCAACTTTAATCTCATTGGATGTCTTCTTGGTGACTTCAAGAGACTCAATAAGGGCAAAGTTCTGAAGAATGGTAGCTGGATCAGCATCAGACAAGTTCTGGAGAAGAGCTGCCTCAAGTTGGGACAGGGTAATCATGTACTGATTCTGTTGGTTCACCAATTCTTCTTTGGTTTGCTCGAGATCTGGCTTCTCGACTCTGACAACCATTGCCAAAAGTTGATCCTCAAGACCAGACTCTGTGACGATGAAGTTAATGATTGTGCACTGAGCAGCGGTTTCTGGCTTGTAATGAGGGTTGATAAGCTTGGTTTGAAGATAGAGTTTGAATGTGTTACTCAATTCAACATCCTCGGATCCAAGTTTGACGGTGAAGTTCTTACCCTTCTTGACGAATTGTCTGGACAGAAGTGGATCAAGAATGGCATCGATCTCTTGACCAATGGACTCGATCATGAGACAGTTACCATTAGATACGGCCATCTCGACTTTCTTAAGCCAGGCTCTCTGACTAAGTTGGATGATAATCATTTCGGTTCCCTCTTTACCCTTAATCCATTTTTGACCCTACAGTTGTGGATCGATGATGAGTGGGTATCTGTTACAAGCGGTGACGACGGAAGCGTTCTCAAGTGAGACTCTATCAGCTGGGAGACCCTCAGTCTTCCAGAAGGCCTGATCGGCAGCGTTGGCGAGAACCTCAAGTGGATCAACACCTGGGGTAATTGGGATGTTCTTCTCAGAAATATCTGGAATCCATTGATTCTTCCAGAGTTCAGCTCTGAAGAGATAAGAGAATGGACCAATGTATGATACGAAGGCAGCTGATACAAGGGCATCACCAACCATGTAGACTCTTTCGTTTTTGAATTCAATGACATTTTGCTTCCATCTGGCATTCTCATCGGAAAGACCGTTGACAAGTCTGTTGGCCAAGTTAAGTTGATCTTGGAGGGCTTGGGCCTCATCCTCGACTCTCTTTTTGGCAGTTACGGCATCTTCAAGTTGTTGCTTAAGAGCATCGACCTTCTCGTTGATAAGTCTTACTTTCTCAATAACAATAGCAAGTTCACCTTGTTTCATCTCAGCCATTTCTTGAGCAGCTTGAGAGGCATCCTTGAGTGGCTTGACCTTCTTGAAAATGGAATTGTAGTTAACAATGTTTACAATCCAAGAACAGAGGAAAGCAGCGGCGACAGATTTACCCTTCATGACTTCGAAGTTGAACCAGTCCTCAGCGAGAAGTGGAGCAAGCATGGCAAGTTTCCAGTCATCGATGTTATCACCATCGAATGTTTGAACATCTTCAAGGAACTTCTTTGGGTTACCCATCATCTTCTGGGAGTTTGGCCAGGCGAAGTTCTTCTTCTCACCTTTCATGAGAATCAATACAGCCTTGGCGACTTCAACGCATTGTCCGGGTGGGGAACCAAGAGCCTTGAGCTCCTGGATAGCCTTGACTTCGAGACAGGCGACGGCCTCAGTAGCTCTCTCCATTGCTGGAATAGCTTCTGCGAGCTCAGCATCACAAGCCTTCTTCTCGGCTTTAGCGGCATCACTGAGTTTGTTGGTTTCGGTCTCTTGCTCTGCAGCAATAGCACCTTCTTTCTCAGCCTCTAAACTCTCTTTACCGACGATCTCAATGAGCTCGTTGGTCTTCTCGATTTCGACAGCTACATCAACCATCTTAACCTTGAGCAATTCTTGGAGACCATTGACCTATTCAGTCGTACTGAGCATGGTTTGGAGACCGATCTCAAGTCTATCGATTTGATCGGTGATTCTACCTCTCTTCTTTCCGAGGAGTTGTTTGTAGAAGTTAATAAGTTCAAGGAAAGATGTTGGAGTGGTGTAGTTGTATCTTCTCTCTTGAGCGAGGAAAAGCTTGTTGGCTTCACCAATTGACAAATGAACCTCAGCCATGTTGGCAGCGATTCTAATGTAAAGATCCTCTTCTGGGAACTCGATTTCGGCAAGGAAACGTTGAGCGACATCCATAAGAGCTTCACGTGGCCACTCATGGAACCAATCCATTGAGGTACAGTTGATGACTCCGGGGAACATTCTTGCTCTGAATCTGAAAGCATCACCGACTGGTGAGAAACAGAGGGCAAGATGGAGGTTCTTTCTGACTTTATCGAGGAAGAAGTCGAAGAGGGCATCTGGAGTGTCTTGGTAACCAGCACCTTTAGCTTCGGCTCTGATCTTACCCAAGAGTCCATCGATCTCATCCTTGGGGAAGAGCTCTGGGATCCAACCAGAGGACAAAAGATCGTTGATGTAGACGAGGAATCTGTCATCGGTGATCTGGCCATCAGTTAAGATGAAAAGTAGGGATGTACCAGCAACTGCGGCTTTGGTGAACATACCTTGGATATCGGTCTTGAGATCAACCATGTTGTAGCTGGAAGTTACAACAATTCTGATGACATCGTATCCGAGAATGTAGGAGGAAAGCTTGGCAAGAGATTGCTTACCAGAACCACCTACACCAACAAGAAGAGCGCTACCACATGGGAGATCGACGATTCTTGCAATTCTGCTGACATGCTCCATAGCCATGTCGAAAAGTACGAGGTTCATGCTTGCAACATTTTCGTTGTACTCTTCAAGCTTAGCCTCAAGGACGCCTTTCAAGTGGTCCATGCCCTTGATTGGCAAGTAGTTAGCCTCGTGACCTTCGCAAGCAGCGACGAAAGAGGTGTAAAGAAGTGGTTCTTCAAAGATCTCTTCTTCCTTAACATCGGTGAATTCCTTACATGAAGTCTTCATGTAGTTCATATAGGCTTCAACATCCTCCTCGAAGATAAGTCTATCCTTCCAGACTCTGTGGCACTCATGAGCCCAAAGTCTGATGAGACCTATGGTATTAGCTTTGTATGAGGCAGGTTGGGCAAGCATGATGTTCTGAATGACTCTTGAGAAATCTCTCAAGTTGAACTGATAATGGAATTTACGTGCCGTAGGACTGAATTGCGGAGACGTTGCCACACCCAGGAAGACTGACATCGTCGCATTTACTATTCTCCCCGATAAATCCTGCGCGCTTTTGTCAAACGTTGCCAAATGATTATCCAGGATCTAGAAGTAAATTGTTTTGAGGATTTCTTTCTCAGCAGTGAGGCAAGAAACGAGGGTGAAATGTCTCGAGAGACGGAGATCAATAATGAAGGAACCGGATTTTGGGTTCATGCAACCGGCGAACATGATATCGACCAAGAGCTTCTTTTCTTCGAGATGGTCTCTGTCATAAATGATACCATAATCGATGATTTGTCTAACCAAGCAAATTGGAGATTGGGTACCATACTTATCGAGGTATGGCATGTTGAGGTCATCCATGAAGTAGATGAGGGTCTTGCTTGGTGGTGGACCGAAGGTACGTCCAGCTCTCTTGTCGACTTGAGATTCTACGACAACTTGAAGTGCCTTAGAGTCGGTGTAAGAGTTGAAGTTGATAGAGGCACTGATGGTGGCCTCCTTATCCAAAGTGGAGAAGTAATCCCTGATGACGGTGGTCTTACCAGTACCGGCGGATCCAATATAGATCATACCCCTTCTGGCCTTGACGTGCATGTCGAGGAGGAATCTTTGTCTGGTGGTCTCAGCAGTTGGGACGACAAGGTTGCTGAAAAGTCCATCGAACTCTGTGTCCATTGGCTCAACGCAGGTCTCCCAATGTTGCCAGTTACCTTCAATTGGGTTGAAGAAGTAATCGAAGCATTGACCAGTGTCTGGGAACTTGATCTTTGAGACAGCCTTGAATTGGTTACTGAAGGAAAGCTTATCCTCATCGAGGGAAGCACCATATGACCACATGGCAGCGAAGATGAAGAAACCATCATAGATGTTCTTGATCTCATCTTCTTTGTTCTCCTCTCTCAATCTCTTGAGGTGGTCGTATTGGGCCTTGACGGAGTGAAGATCGCCATAGAGCTTATCGATAATGGTGGTCAAACTGGAGATTTGAGCCATATCGCAGACTGGGGCAATGTGGGATTTATGCTTCAAGTCATCCAAGAATTGGTCGTTGATGTAGGTTGAGAGGGCGAGCATGAAAGCGTTCTCGGCAATCTCATCTCCGGTCTTCTTGTTCTTGTACTTGGCCAACCATGAGTCGAAGAATGGCTTCCATCCGATATCGGAGTCGTTGACGAAAAGTACACCACCTCTTGAGACGGTAGCTGGGGTGGCATTCTTCAAGTGGGAGACCTCAAGAATCAGACGCATCTCTGGGGTAACTGGAATACGCTCCTGAGACACAAGGGTGAGCACCTTGTTGTCATCCATGACAGTGTTAAGGGACTCAATCCACTCGGGATCGACATCACCATCGAGGATGATCCACTTTTGCTTATGCTCAGCTTTGTATGGATAGTTGTTTTTGTTCATGTCTCTCATGATGACAGAGAGTACACCATCCCTCCACTCTTTGGTCTTGGGGTTCATGCAACCATAGAGCTCATCGGCAGTGACGGCTTTGGGATCGACGTTTTCGAAGACGGTTGGGATTTGTCTAGCATCATTAGTCTTGGCAAGAGTCTTCCAGATGGCGGATTTAGCGCAACCGGGGTTACCAATAATGAAGCACGAGTGACGTACGACAAGAATTTCAGCAAACTCGACGATCTTCTTGATGAAACCATCTTCGGCTTGGAGACCGCTGGTCTTAGTGACTTGTCTAGCGACGGCGTCAAGTTCGAGATCGACCTGTGGCTCGGCAACGATACCTGGGAAGAGATCGAAAATGAGACCAAGGAAGATCTGTCTATCATCGACGACAATCTTTGGCATGTTGAAATCTCTGAGACCTCTCATGAGGATCATATCTTCATTTACATCTGGCTCAGCTCTCTTGAGACCACCAGCTTGTCTGAGTACAGACTTGACGGCACGGAGACCCCAATCATAATGGATCTGCTTGGAGAGGAGGTTCTTGGCGAGGTTATACAGGCACATGAACTTCTTGGAAAGATCTCTGGCGGTGGCGAAACCTTCAGACATGAGCATGTTTTCGCAGATAAGAACGATATCTGGGACAACCATTGCGCAACTTCTGAAGAGGGCCTTAAGGTTCTCTGGAAGCTCGGTACGTCCAGCATAACCTGGGTTCATGGTAATGAAGAAACCTACGGTAACTTTGAGACCAATCTCCTCATCGAAGAAGAGGAAGGTGTTCTTAGCTGGGTTGAGCTTGAGCTCGCATACGGCATCGAGGACGTACTTGACCTGAGTGGATACGACAGACAATACCTCAATTGAGATTCTGTTGAACTCATCGAAGCATCCCCAGGATCCGGTTTGGGAGAGACCCATGAAGATCTGGGCCATGGAGAGATAGTTCATCTGATCGGAGCAGTTGAAGACGACGACCTGAAGACCGAGGGCTCTACCAAGATCCTTGGTGGTCTCTGTCTTACCAGTACCGGCTGGACCAGCGGGGGCACCACCCATGGAGAGGTTCAAGGCCTAGGTAAGGGTGATGTAGCATCTATCGGTAAGTGGGGTAATAACGAGTCTACCGCAGTTACCAACGTACTCGTAGTTGTAGTAGGTCGACCAATCGCAGATTCTTGGGACGCAGACCTTCTTCTCATCCTTGGGGTTCTTCAACTCCATGTAGAACTTGAGCTGACTCGCCCATGCGAAGAGGCCGGAGTCGGTGATCTTGTTGAGGACGAAAGCCTCAATGACATCTCTCTCGTGGACATCAATAGTGATGATGGTAATGATTTTGACACGGAGATCGTTGCCGAGTGGGGTTCTGACTCTCTCAATCAAGTGCTTGATACCAACAAGGATGGTGGTGAGGAACTCCTTCATGGCAGTCTCACTACCTCCCTCGAGGTCATCGAAGGCTCTGGCAGTTCCCTCAGTCCACATGATTTGGGTGGCGAGAAGAGCGATCTGGGCGCAGTAGTCCTCGAGCCACTCGTGTCTCTTCTTGGCAATCTCCCAATCATCGGCTGTTTTCTTGGCGGTGTCCAAGCATTCCTTAAGGGTGTTCTGCATGCATCTCTCGAGGTCGCAGAGATAGTTCTCGACGGCACCGTTCATGGTGAAAGGTGTGCCGAATGGGACGTACTCACCCTCTTTGGACCACATACCCTTGGTACTCTTGAGTGGACCCTTGGCATTTGGATCTTGGATGAAGTCAAGACCCTTGAGACCGTCGAAGCAATCTCCAAGATACTCGTCGACCTTAACTGGGTTGTTACCGTTGGAAAGAATATCAAGAAGGGCTTGGTTGGAGACGAAGTAGAAACGGGCGAAGATCTTCTTCTTTTGCTCGAGATACTCGTTAAGAGCTTTCTCGCAGAGCTCGATCTCGGAGAAGAAGGTGTTGAGACGCTCCTCTCTTCCCTCGTAGGTACAGGCAACAACGACACCTGGGTCCTCTCGGGCCTCTCTCATCATTTCCTTGAAGTCACCATCGATTTGCTCGAATCTTCTGGTATCATCGGGAAGCTGGGCTCTGATATCCTCAGAGGCCAGGAAGATTGGCTCGAGACGTTGCCAGTTTCTCTGGACTTTAACCCAGATCTGGATGACTGAGTCGACAGTCTTGAGGGTCTTTTGCCAGTGCATGACTCTCTCCTTGAATTCTTCGACATCTTTGGATGACATCATACCCATGAGCTCCATGGAGTGGGTCTCGACGAACTCTACGATCTCATCAAGGGCTCCCAGGACTGGGACCTCCTTGTATTCGACGAAGTCGAAGAGTTGATCTTACCAGATGCCCTGGATGATGTTGAGCTTGTTCTCGATCTTGTCCTCTTTCTGGGCGCCGTCGACGAGCTCTGTTACCTCCTCGGAGTATTTGAAAAGCTCGAGCTTGATGAGGTCATCAAGGCAGAACTTTGGTGAGCTGAAGGCAATGTTTTGCTGAGTGATTCTCATCAGCTTTTTCCAGTGCCTCTCCTGCATGAACTTGGAGTGAAGTTGCTCAATCAATGGAAGGATGGTGTTCATGTTCTTGACTCTCTCGTTGAGAGCAAGGAACGCCTTCCAGTTCTTGATGTCTTTGTTTTGTGGGCTCTATGGGTTGCATTGCTTGGTCTGCATGTCCTTGATGAGGGTCATGAGCTGACCGACATCAATCTTGTCCCAGAGGGTGGTCTTCCAGGCCTCGAATTGGAAATCAATGAGGGCGACGAGATCCCACAATTGCTTGAGGTTGCAGAGGTCGTTTCTGCAGTCCTTCAAAAGCTTGTATGAGGATTTTTGCATATCGAAAAGAGTCTCGAGGTTGTTGAGCTCGGCGGCACTTCCCTCAAGGGCTCCAGTCTTCTCGTAGTAAGTGCTGATCTTGGCATAGGACTCCTCGATGGTCTCTGGGGAAGACTTCTGGATGTGATATGGCATAGCAGCTTGGAAGGATTGTCTGTACTCTCCGACGGTGATCTCGAATTTCCTAAGTCTATCCTTGATGTTACCGGCCTCCTGGTTTTGGAGTGGGAGAATGGCTTCCTTAACTGGTCCAAGAGCTTTCTCGCTGACTTCAATCAAAGCAGTCTTGGAGTTCTCGAGCTTGACTAGGAAGTCCTCGTCCATCTTGAGTTGATGCTTCTTGAGGAGCATGACGGTCTGTTTCATTGGCTCGATGGAGTCAAGGGTTCTTCCTTGGATCATCTTGACATCTCTGAGGTTGGTCATGACCTGCATGAGGAGTTTCTTCTCCTTCTCAGACTCGGCAGAGGCTGGGAGAACTTTGATGCCCTCGGAAACCTCGCTCTGGAATTTCTCGATGTTTTTGATTTGTTGAACGGTGTTGTCCAAGAGGAAGCTGGTGTAGCAGTCAATCCATTGGCTAACAGTGTTCTGGAGCTCCTTAATGAGAGGAGTGGCGTTGACTCTCAACCATCCAATGTCGACTGAAGTCTTCATGGAGGAGATGTCGTTCTTGATGGCGGTCAAGAAAGTGATCCTCTCGTCGAAGGCCTCAAGGTTTGGTTGCTTGGTCCTGACACCGTCGAGGATCTTGTCGGCCATCCATTTGAATGTCTCATCTTCGACCTCTTCTCCGTCACCATTGAGGACGGTGTGTCTTTGCTCACGTGGGTCAACACCAGTGTCGAGGAAAGCTTGGAAGTTCTCCTCGAGGGTCTCCTTCCAGAGGAATTCCTTATCCTTATACTGACCAATGAACTCGGCGGTGGCAGCCTCGATGTCACGGAAGTGGTGGGAGATGACTTGGATGGATCCGAAAAGCTCGAATTGATCCTTGATCTCGACCAAGTAGTCACCGCTGTTGGTGTCAAGACGGCCGGGCATCACGATAGAGATGGAAATGAAATCGTTCATGACGTTCTGGAGGATGTCTCTGATACCGCTTCCTCTGGAGTTGCATCCAATAGATGGGTCGAAGACGACCTCACGGTCTCTCAAGTCGACTTTGATGTCGAACATTGGTGGGAGGGAGTTTTGCTTGTTGTAGGCAATACTGATCTGGTCGGAGAGGAAGGACATGGAGGCAACGATACCTTTGGTGATTCCCTCAATGACGAGTCCGTTGACGTAATCAACGTAAGCGATCCAAGTGGCAGATTTTTTGTCTGGCTTGATGTTCTCAGCAGTATCTTTCATCATCTTGTGGATCTCCTTACCGTGGGTTCTGATGTCCTCAAGCTTTGGGGCGACCAAAGATTGATGGGTCTGCTCAAGATCTTCTGGAGGAACGCACTTGTTCTTTCTCTCGAAGAGTGGCTGCTCCCATTTGCCCATCATGTCTTGCATCTTTCTGACGTTATCTTTCATTTTCTTGACAAGTTCATCGACAACAGAGACATCAGCTCTGGCCTTGTTGATGAATTCATCGATACCAGAGGAGTTCCATTTGAGCTCAGAAACACCTCTTTGGAGGGCAAGGTTCATCTTCTCGATTCTGTCGGCGAGGAGTGGCTTCTCGACCTGGAGAAGGGTGGCAAGGATGTCGTTGTACATGTTGACGATAATCTCGAGGTTACCGGTCTGTGATCTGTAGACGTCGACTTTCTTGTAAAGGAGAGAGGCTCTCTCGGGGACCTCGATGTCGAGGAGGAGCAAGTACTTGACTTCTCTCAGGAGTCTGACGAGGACTGGGTCGAAGTTGACTCTGACGAATCCCTCGGCGGCGAGTGGGGTCTCCTCTCTGTAGATCAGGTATTTGTTGAGCTTTTCCTCGGTGTTTTCCTCAACACCTTGCTCCCAAAGCTTGATCTTGACGTCGTTGTACTCCCTAAGGTTTTTGCAGAGGGAAGCGTAGAGCTTTTGGACATCTTTGTACTCCTCTCTATCTTGAATAGATTGAGAAAGAAGGGTCAGCTTGTCCATTGGCTCCCTGATTCTCTCGTAGAGACCCTGGGTCCAGTTGAGAGCACCAGCAATTGGCGGCAAGTTGTTTGAGATGGGGGATCTCTCGTCGATCTTGTCGACCAAGGTCTTACCCTCCATGAAAATGGTGGCGACGGTCTTAAGATCGTGCTTGTAGAGCTCAAGAAGAGTAATGTGCTTCTTTTCGAGCTCATCTTGGATGATTGGTCTGTTAAGAAGTCCCTCGAAGGAGTCAAGGAACTTGAACTTACCAATAATGGTGTCGGAGTCATCGAAACCTTGGGTGAGGATGGAAGCTAGTCTTCTCTCGAGCTCCTTGATTCTTTGTCTGAACTTGAAGAAGTCGTCATCGAAGTTTCTCTCCTCGATGTTCATGATGTCGTACTGGACGGTCATGAACTCATCAACGGCCTTCGTGAACTCGTCGAAGATCCTAAGGACAGTGGCGGTCAAGGTCTTACCCTTGGTGTTACCAATGTCGATCTTCTGGAGCTTGCTGAACTAGATGATAGTTGAGGTCAAGTGCATGATATCTTGGCACCTCTCGGAGAAAGAGTCCAATCTCACGAAGAGAGCGTTGGTGGTGATTTTCCACTGGTTCTTAGCCTTGGATTTGTATTCAAAGTAAGCGTCTTTGAACTTGGAGCATACGTCCAAGGTGAGGATGAGCTTGTCATGGGCCTCCTTTGGCTCCTCTCCCTTGATGAAACCGAAGATCTTCTCACCATCGATGTCCTAGTGGCATCTGGTGATAATCGCGTTGCAAATCTCACGGATGAGAACAACGAGCCTGGATGGCGTGTTGTAGTGCTGCGAGTAGGTCCAGATGAGGAGAATGGTGTGCATGATTGGCACGAAGAGCTCGACTACGTCCTTAAGCTCGTTGGCTGGGTTGGTGAGCTGATCGAACAGTTCTACCAATGTCTGGAGATACTTGTAGTTCTCGTTGGCCTCTGATCTAGCGATTTGGACTTCCTTCTGGAGCTTACTGAAAGGTCCAGTGTAGGTAGACTTGTTTTGCTCGAGGAACTTAAGCACCTTCTTGATCCTCTCGGAGTTCAGCTGCTTGCAGATCTCGTTAAGGTTCTCGCTCTTGTTCTTCCAGAATTCAACTTCTACAAGTGGATCGGGATGGTTACCGTTCTTGAGTGCGCTCTCTGGGTCTTGCTTGAGGACATTCTTGATCTATCTAGTCCAGTGGATGATGGAACCCTCGAGGAGCTGGGCTTTGTCCTTGCTCGAGGTCTTCTCGCTGGAAGTAACATCATCTGGGGGTCTTGGGAGGAGGGTACGTCCCTTGATTTGACCGATGGTGACGTAGGTGTGGGCCAAGAAGACGTGGAACTTGTCCATCAAGTCCTTGGAAACGAGGTCGGACCATCCCATCATGTTGAGTGGGTTGCCGAGTACGGGCAGGTAGACCTCGTTACAGAACATGTAGAGGTTATCAAGAATCTGTTTGTTGATTTCCATGAAGATCACCTCCTGGTCGATATTGTCCGGGGTGATGACGACTGGCTCGCCAGCGTCCTTCTTGGGTGGTGGTCTAGCTCTAAGGACAAGAAGGCATTTCTTGGCCATAAGCTTTTTCTCTGGTGGCTCGAGGGAGAAGACGATGTTATCGGCACCTGATGGCGAGGCGAAAAGGAATAGGTTGTTACCCATCTCGGCCAAGAAGTCGTCGACGCATTTCATCGAATCTTCGTTTCCTCTGATTTTTTCCAGTTTGTCGTCTGCGATCTTCCTCATGTTGAGGTAGATCAAGGAGTACTTCAAAATGTGTTCATTGAGCGCTAGTGGGCTCTTGGTAAACAGACTCATATTGTGTATTATATATGTTTTTT
>Ga0307400_10000007_pt1 | contig 13992 bp, 1 predicted proteins | sample SouOceMetPS10317_FD_200441 | JGI IMG/M metagenome (GOLD analysis project Ga0307400, IMG submission 200441) | Metatranscriptome of marine eukaryotic phytoplankton communities from Antarctic Ocean - PS103-17 (Eukaryote Community Metatranscriptome) | ecosystem: Environmental > Aquatic > Marine >... | reverse complement strand
CTGATCCCTACGCCCTTTTACAACTGCCGTCTACACCCCACAGCAAGCAACCAGAGAGAGAACAAGACACACCAACTCACACATAAATACCCCACAACCGAATCACAAGCCTCGTGAACATGAGCAACATGAAGGCCCGCCACGTGTGGTGCGCACAGAAAGTCGCATTCCATTTCGCGCAGCACGACATCGACGCGGCATCAGCAACCAAAGTCGTTGAATCCAACTTCGGCACTTTCGATAACCTCTTCGAAGAGAATAACGAGACTTCCAAAGTATTCGTGTACGCGGATGAGGGTAGCTTGCAGATCAGCCTTGATGCTGGAAATGGTGACTTGCTGAAAACAGGCGCATGCTATTTCGTACGCCTTCGCAAGGACAGACCCGCCATCGCTGAGCAGGCTAACTGCCCGAATCTCGTGTTCGGTCAATTGAGCGATTCGCCACTTTCCAGTTTGGAAACGCTGCTGTCCGAGGTTTACAAACCGCTTCTTGACTGTGACACCAAGCAGTGGGGCAAGGCCAACTCGACACAGTCCGCTGAATTCTTGGGCGAAGTCGATAAGTTCGCCACAGACCTGCAGGATGCTGTAAAGCATTTGCAAGGCGGCATCGAACTTAGAAAACCTGAGGCCGACTTCATTGCAATGTACGATAGCAATGACAACAGCTCAGACGCTGACATGCTTGCTCACTTTGATGGGCTCTTGGATGAATGGTGCCGCGAAATCGAAAAACTGCTTGCGGAGAAGGAAACCACCAGCGGAGCTGGAGGCCTCATGGACGAACTTGAACACTGGCGCCGCCGCATGCAGCACTTGACTGGCATCACCGACCAGTTGAAATCTAAGGAGTGCCGCACTGTTTTCGCTTGCTTGACTGCGCAGACTAAGAACACCCAGGATCCTAATCGCTCCAAGATATTCAACCTGTTGAGACGGTACAAGCAGATTGACATCAATCTCACCGAGGCAGCTAACGAGGCCAAGGACAACCAGAAGTATTTGTTCACGCTTGAGCGTTTCGTCGAGCCCTTGTACAAGGGAACTCCCCAAAGTGTTGTGGACATTATTCCTGCTCTGATGAACTCCATCAAGATGATCCACACTATCGCCCGTTACTACAACACCTCCGAGCGCATGACAAACCTCTTTGTGAAGATCACCAACCAGATGATTGAGAACTGTAAAGTTACCATCCTGGCCGACTGCCAGCGTGGCGCCGACTTGTGGAACCAAGATCCCCAGGCTTTGCTCGAGAACTTAGAGGCTTGCTTGAAGCTTAACGAGGCATACCAGCAGACTTATCGCGAAACTAAAGCGAAGCTGCTGAAGGCCCCAACTGGCAAGCAGTTCGACTTTGACGAGAAAACTATTTTTGGCAAGTTCGAACACTTCTGCCGCCGTGTGACCAAGCTCATTGATATGTTCGGTACTGTGCACCAGTTCTCTGCCCTCTCCAACAATAACTTGGAAGGCATGGATCATTTGATTGTAAAATTCGAAAAGATTGTCAAGGACTTCCAAAGGAAGCGCCACGACCTTTTGGACTACCAAAAGAATACCTTTGACCGCGATTATGTGGAGTTCAATGTAAATATTTCGGATCTTGAGAGCATGCTCCAAGACTTTATTAACGAAAGTTTCGCTGAAATCACGAGCATCGAAAACTCGCTTGCTCTGCTCCAGAAGTTCAAGAAGATTCTGCAGCGCGAAACACTGAGAGCCGATTTAGACTCGAAGCTCAATGTCATCTTTCAGAACTACGCTCAGGAGCTGCACGAAGTTCAGGAGTTGTACGAAAAGCACAAACACTCCCCTCCTTTCACTCGTAACATGCCACCTGTTGCTGGCAACATTACCTGGTCGCGCCACCTCCTGAAAAGGATTGAAGAGCCCATGAAGAAATTTGAGGCCAACCAAAGTGTACTCGGTACTCAGGATGCCAAGAAGATCATCGCGATCTACAATAAAGTCGCTCGCATGTTAGTAGCTTTTGAGTACCTGTGGTACCAGGCTTGGGTGCAATCGACTGAGCAGTCCAAGGCTGGCCTTCAGGCCACTCTGATCATCAGACACCCCCAGGACAACAAGTTGTACGTGAATTTTGACCAGCAGATCATGCAGTTGATTCGCGAAGCTAAATGCTTGGACCGTATGAGCATCGAGATCCCCGCTGATGCCAAGATTGTGCTTCTTCAGGAAGCTAAGTTCAAGGAGTACTTCAGTGAGCTCAAGTACTCCCTCGTCGAGTACGACCGCGTAATTTCCGCTGTCATTCCCGTGACCGCCATGCTTCTCCGTCCTCAGTTCAACGACATGGAGTTCATCCTCAGGCCCGGTATGATTAACCTCACATGGACGTCGATGAACGTAGACAATTACAAACACAACGTCGCTGTTGCGCTTGCACGCCTCGAGAGTCTGATCATGACCACTAATGATATTCTCGAGAACCGTGTCGAGAAGAACCTGAAGACGATTAGCAAAACGACGCTCGTCGACCTTGCGCCTGATGTCACTTTCACCCTTGAAGAATTCACTGTTATCCAGCAGAAGACCATCTTGTCGCACGTTGCCAACTTGCAGGGCAAGAATGTCGAAATCGAGAACGCGGTAGAAGATTTGGTGAAGCTCATCATCGATTACCCTCTCGACAAGAACATTGAACCCGCTTCAAAGGACGACATCAAGAAGTTGAAGAAGCATTACAACACTTTCATGTACCAGGCTCTTCTCCACTGCACAAAGAACTCACTGAATGTGATCAAGACTCGTATCGGCAAGCGCCTCGGGTTTGGTGGTGTCATCTGGGTGGACGCTCCGTTCTTTGAAGTCAAGCTCCAGCTCAACGTGCCTGACGTAAGGTTGAAGCCTAGTTTGAACGATATCCAGGGCACCATCAATGAGGCCGCAAAGGCCGTGATTGGTTGCACCAAAACTCTTTGGGACTGGGACCAGAACGACATCCCCGAGTCCAAGCGCATGAACTTCTACGACCGCGTCACGCAGGATATTGAGATTGTCCGCGTGTGCCTTCTCCTCACAGGCAGTATCCAGGGATGCCGCAACTCCGTTGATGAGTACTTGGCTCAGTTCAAGCGATTTGAGTGGATGTGGATCGAGCAAAAGGGCGATGCCTACCAGAAGTTCATGGACGAAGAGCCGGAACTTGATGACTACGAGCACAAGCTGCAGCACTTTGTGCAGGTAGAGACTGACGTGGAGCACATTCAGACGCAGCACAGCATCGGCACCCTGTCTCTGAACACAGCGTCCATCAAGAATCAGCTCGCCACTGAGTGTAACTCGTGGAAGATCCTGTTCGCCAACAACCTCCGCAAGCAGGCCAAAGAGAAGATGGAGCTCATCTTCGAATACATCCGTGTCACTTCTGGCAAGGTCAACCGCGAGGCCGTGGACCTCGAGTCTCTCAACTTCGTCATGAAGACCCTCATGGAAGTTCGACAGAAGGAATCGGATGTCGACATGGACATCAACCCCATCCTGTACATGTACTCCATGCTTGAGCACCACTTGCCCGAGGGCTTCATCGAAAAGGATGAAATGGATCAGCGCAGTGTGCTGCGCAACAACTGGCGCAAGCTTGTCCACAGCTGCGAGAAGAAGACCCAGGGATTGAGCGTTCAGCAGGGCCAGTTCAAGAAGCAGCTTGTCACCAATGTCCGTGACCTCACCGTTGACGTGAAGAACTTCCGCAAGGATTACCTCAAGAACGGCCCCAACGTAGAAGGCATCAAACCTATGGTCGCAGTCGAGCGCCTCAACCGCTACAACGAAGAGCTCAAGATCCGCACACGCAAGCAGGAGCTCTACTCCATGGGTGAGAAGCTGTTCGCTCTCCCCCAAACCGATTTCCCTGAGCTTGGTGTCACCAAGAAAGAGCTTGAGCTGCAATCCAGACTATTCGGTCTTTACGTTGATGTGATCGAAACCATCGACGAGTGGAAGCTTGTCGAGTGGTCCAACGTGTTGGAGATCGTTGAGGACATGCAGAGTAAGGTCGACGGCTTTGCTTTGCGCTGCAAGAAGATGCCTGCTCGCCTTAGAGAGTGGGACGCATACAAAGAGCTCAAGCAAACCATTGAAGATTTCCAGCTCGTGCTTCCCCTGTTCGCAGAACTCACGAAAGATTCCATCATGGATCGTCACTGGGATGAGGTCAAGAGCATCCTTGGCGTGGAGTTCGAACAAGACAGCTCCGAGTTCAAGCTGAATACCTTGCTTGATGCAAACATCGCGCACTTCAACGACGATATCGAAGAGGTCACTGAAGGCGCCGACAAGCAGCTGAAGATTGAGCAGCAGATGAAAGAAATTGCGGAAATGTGGGATAACCAGGATTTCGCGTTTATGGAGTGGAAAGACCGTAAGATCAACATCTTGAAGGCAACAGGTCCCATTGTTGAGGAGCTTGAGGATGCCGAGATGAACTTGCAAACTATGCTCACCATGCGCCACGTAACTCCCTTCCGTGAGGAAGCCCAGGAGCAGCTCACCTCCCTCTCCGACACGTCCGAGAACCTCGAGCGATGGATGAAAGTCCAGATGCTTTGGTGCTCTCTCGAGTCTGTGTTCACTGGTGGTGATATCGCCAAGCAGATGCCCGTCGAGGCCAAGAAGTTCCAGAAGATCGACAAGGACTGGCAGAAGATCATGGGCAAGGCCTTCGAGACCAAGAATGTAGTCGAATGCTGTGCCAACGAGCTTCTCAAGAACTCACTCCCCAATATGTACGCTGAACTAGAAAAGTGCCAGAAGAGTCTCGAGGGCTATCTCGAACAGAAGAGAAACAAGTTCCCCCGGTTCTACTTCGTGTCCAACCCCAGTCTGTTGCTGATTCTATCGCAGGGTTCCGACCCCACCTCCATGAACTCCCACTACGAGAAGGTGTTCGACAGTATCTTCCAGGTTGTCCACGACACCAAGGATAAGACCGTAATTCACACCATTCTTTGCGGCGGCGGTGCCGGCGCCGAAGTAGTTCCATTCGCAAATCTAGTAAAGGCCGTAGGAAACATTGAGGACTGGCTAGGACTGCTCTTGCACGAACAGCAGGTTACCATGAAGGATATTTGCCGCAATTGCGCTGCGGATATCATTGTGGCCTCCCACGATGTGAAGTCACTTCGTGGCTTCGTAGATAACTACATTGCACAGTTTGCTCTTCTCGGCATTCAGTTCTTGTGGTCCACTGACGTTCAGGGAGCCCTGGATGTATGCAAAACGAAAAAGACTGCGGTGAAGGAAAGTAACCAGAGGCAGCTCGCCGTGCTGATGGAGCTTTCGTCCTGGTGCCTCCAGGATTTGGGTGCTAAGCCCAACCGTAAGAAGATCGAGACCCTAGTGACCATTCACGTGCACCAGCGTGACGTCGCGGCCGAGATGGCCAACCTCGTCAGGCAGAAGAAGATCTCCGACGGCAACGATTTCGAGTGGCTTGCGCAAGCTAGATTCGCTTGGCATGCCGAGCGCGGTGACGAGTGCAACAGCGAAGGCGCGTGCATTATTTCGGTCACGGACGTCGACTTCACTTACCAATACGAGTACCTCGGCTCCAAGGAGCGTCTTGTGGTGACTCCTCTTACCGATCGTTGCTACATTTCTCTGTCCCAGGCTCTTGGTATGTACTTCGGTGGTGCACCTGCCGGCCCAGCAGGCACGGGCAAGACTGAGACTGTAAAGGACATGGGACGTACGCTAGGAATTTGGGTAGTGGTGACCAATTGCACGGACCAGCAGAGTTACCTCGATTGCGCCAAGATTTTCAAGGGGCTGTGCCAGGCCGGTCTGTGGGGTTGCTTCGACGAGTTTAACCGCATTCAGTTGCCTGTGCTTTCTGTCGTCGCACAGTACGTGCTCTGTATCCTCAACGCCAAGAAGGGCGCAGTAGAATACTTCCAGTTCCCGGGTGATCCCACTGACATTCTGATCCTCCCTGTGTGCGGTTTCTTCATCACAATGAACCCCGGTTATGCCGGCCGCCAGGAATTGCCCGAGAACCTCAAGGCTTTGTTCCGTGGTGTGGTGATGATGGTTCCTGACTTCCAGATCATCATCAAGGTGAAGCTCTGTTCTGTCGGCTACAGTGAGTTCAACATGCTTTCCATGAAATTCCACATCCTGTACCTCACCAACAAAGAACAGCTTTCCGCCCAGAGACACTACGATTGGGGCTTACGAAACATCCTCTCCGTGCTACGTACCGGTGGCCAGACCAAGCGTAACAACTTGGAGGACTCCGAGAGCAAGCTGCTCTACCAAACCTTGCGCGATATGAATCTCTCCAAGCTCGTGGCCCAGGACGTACCCCTGTTCTTGTCCCTCCTTGCAGACCTCTTCCCGTCCGTTGCCTTCCCCCCAAAGGGTGTATACCCGGAGGTGCAGCAAGCCATGTCCGAGCGAATGCAATTCCACGGCCTAACCGAGCACGAAGACTGGGTACTCAAGTGCATCCAGCTTTACGAGACCCAGCTTGTGCGCCACGGTATCATGCAGGTCGGTCCCTCCTGCGGTGGTAAGTCTCGCGTGTTCCAGTGCCTGTCCGAGGCGCTGAGCAAGACTATTGGGCAAAACCATAAGATCGCGCGTATGAATCCCAAGGCCATTCGTGCCCAGGAGATGTACGGTGAAGTTGATGGCATGTCTGGCGAATGGACCACTGGCTGCTTTGCGGCTATCTGGGCCAAGTGCAACAGCCGCGACCAGAAGAACATCATGTGGATTGTCATGGACGGCCCCGTCGATGCTATCTGGATTGAGGACCTCAATACCGTGCTTGATGACAACAGAATCCTGACTCTTGCGAACGGCGACCGCATTCCCATGTCTGAGACGTGCAAGATTATGTTTGAAGTCGAGACCCTTGTAAACGCTTCCCCTGCCACCGTATCACGCGCGGGTATTGTGTACGTCAGTGAGACCGATCTTGACTGGTCGCCCGTGCTTGCCGCGTGGCTTAGAACCAGACCCGATGCGGAGAGCGAAATTCTGACCGCACTCTTCACGCAGTATTGCGGTTGCAGTACCCCCATCGATGTGGGCCATGCCATGTCCTTCATTATCCGCGAATGCAACGCTGTAATGGTTGGCGCCCGTGTCGGTGTCATCCAGGGTTTCTGCAACTTGCTGCAACTTCTGATCGACAACGAGATCAAGGTGCCCAGCAGCAGTGACGGGGATTTCGCCGCGGTTGTCGAGCGCATCTTCCTGTACGCCTTCGTATGGACCATTGGTGGCCTGCTCGAACCGGAGGGCCGCAACAAACTCGACGCGTACATCCGTGAAATTTGCACGTCTGACAACGTCCCGGAACCTGGCGAGCACGAGACCTTGTACGAGTACTATGTCGACCCCGAGACCACTGAGTGGCAGCTTTGGCGCCCACCTGTGTGGAACTACCCCAATACCAAGCATCTCGACTTCTCCAACCTTCTCGTGCCTACCATGGACTCCACGAGGGCCCAGTTCATCATCGCGACCCTGCAGAAGGCCAACCACAACGTGCTGCTGCTTGGTGGCTCCGGTACTGCCAAAACTTCAACTGCCTACATGTACCTCGACGGGCTCGACGAAAACGTCATGCTCACCAAGATCATGAACTTCAGTAGTGCGACCTCGCCCTTCATGTTCCAAAACACTGTCGAAACGCAGCTCGACAAGCGCGGAGGTAAGAAATTCGGTCCTGCCCAGGGCAAGAAGATGACCTTCTTCCTCGACGACATCAGTATGCCCCTCGTGAACAACTGGGGTGACCAGCCTACTCTCGAGGCTGTCCGTCTCGTAATGGAACAAGGCTACTTCACCTTCCTTGACAAGGACAAGCGTGGTGACTTCAAGATCTGCGAGGACCTGCAATGGGTAGGCGCCATGACCCACCCCGGTGCTGGCCGCAACGATGTGCCCAACAGACTCAAGGCTAAGTTCTTCATCTTCAACCTCGTGCTTCCCTCCATCACTTCCATCAACGATATGTACGGCCAGATGCTTGACGGCCGCTTCACCAAGAAAGACTTCAACGAAGAAGCTCTCAACGTGGTCAACGAGTTGACCAAGGTCACTATCCAGCTTTGGAACAAGATGAAGAACAAGATGCTTCCCACCCCGGCCAAGTTCCACTACGTCTTCAACATGCGCGAGCTCAGTCGCGTGTTTCAGGGTGTGCTCCTCACCCCCAAAGAAACCATCAAGAATGGCGGTGGTATCATTGCCACGGAAGGAAAGAAGTCCACCGACGGCAAGCAGGACTTTAAGCTCCCGAAGACCACCGAGGCCGAGACCGTTCTTGGCATCTGGAAGCACGAGTGCGAACGCGTGTTCTGCGACAAGCTCGCCTCCAACGAAGACAAGGACTGGTACCTGAACTTCATCGACACGCTTGTCGAGAAGGACTTCGGTGAGGACCTCGCTGAGGCCACCAAGTCTGGTGTGAACATGATCTCCTTCTACCGTGAGGACGTCTATGATATCGAAGGCGTCTTCGAGTGTTTTGCCCCCAAGGTTTACGAGGTCGGTGGCACTCTCGAGATGATTCGTGACCGCGTCAACATGTTCATGGAGAAGCACAACGAGGAGTTCCCACAGAAGGCCATGCACCTCGTGCTGTTCCAAGACGCCCTCAAGCATATGCTCAGAATTTCTCGCCTCGTCGAGATGCCCCGTGGCTCTGCACTGCTGGTCGGTGTCGGTGGTTCCGGCAAGCAGTCGCTCACCAGACTTGCCGGTTACATTAGTAACGCGTTCGTCTTCCAGGTGACGCTCACGAAGCAGTACAACACCGTCGCCCTCATGGACGACCTCCGCATCCTGTACAAGTCCGCTGGACATGCTCGCAAGCCCACCGTCTTCCTCTTCACGGAGTCAGAGATCAAGGACGAAATCTTCCTCGAGCTCATCAACTCTGTACTGATGACCGGTGAAGTTGCTGGCCTCATTGCCAAGGACGAGATGATGGCCATGTGTGCCGACCTGCGCAACCCATTCCTGGCCGAGCGACCCGGCGTTGAAGAGAACGCCCTCAACATGAAGCAGTTCTTCATGGACACCGTCCGCGACAACCTCCACCTGGTGCTGTGCATGTCACCACTCAACCCCAAATTCCCGGAGAGAGCACGCAAGTTCCCCGGTCTTGTCAGTGCGCCAACCATTGACTGGTTCCTACCCTGGCCCGAGGAGGCTCTCGTCACCGTGTCGTACGGTTTGATCTCTGACTTCCATATCGAGTGCACCAAGGAAGTGAAGCAGAACGTCATGACACACATGGGTAACGTGCACCGCATGGTGTGCGATGTATGCGACGAGTATTCCACCTCGATGAGCCGTAAGGTTTACCAGACACCCAAGTCATACCTCTCATTCCTCGCCGCATACAAGGTCCTGTACACGGAAAAGCTGGCTACTATCCAGGATCAGGCCTCGCGTGTGAACCTTGGCCTCGACAAGCTCGTGAAGGGTGCTGCTGACGTTGAGGACATGAAGATTGTCCTCGCTGAGGAGCAGATTAAGCTCGAAAAGGCCACGAAGGACACCAATGTGGTGCTTGCCAACCTCCAAGTTAGTTCTGCCGAGGCGCAGAAAGAAGGCGAGAAGGTGTCCAAGATCGCAGAATCTTGCAAGGCCGATGCCACGCGTATCGGAGGAGAAAAGGCCCAGTGTGCAAAAGACCTCGCTAAGGCCCAGCCGTATGTCGACCAAGCCGAAACCGCTATCGACTCCATCAAGCCCGCACACATCAACGAGATCAAGAAGCTCCCCAAGCCTTCCGACATCATCAAGCTCGTGTTCGATGGTGTACTCATACTGTTCAAGAGAGCGATGAACCCCGTCAAACCTGAAGAGCTCACCATCGCCAAGCAGCAAGTGCCCTTCATCGAAAGTTCCTTCATACCTCACTCGCAAGTCATGATGGGTGATACTGGTTTCTTGACCAGTATCCAGGACTTCGGCAAATACGAGAAGGATCTCATCAACGAGGAGACCATCGAGTTCATGCTTCCCTACATTGACTTGGAGAACTTCACTCCTCAGGTCGCCAAGAACGCTTCTGCCGCCGCCGAAGGTCTGTGCACCTGGGTGCGCGCCATGAAATTCTACCACGAAGCTTCCAAGATTGTGAAGCCTAAGCTCGAAGCGCTTGGCATCGCCGAGGGTCAACTCCAGGCTGCGAACAAGGCTCTTGCCGCTGCTGAGACCAGGCTCAAGGCTTGCACGGACAAGCTCGCTGAACTGCAGGCTGTGTTCGAAGCGCAGATGGGCGAGAAGAAGCGTATCGAGGACGGTGCAAACGCCCTTGCCCGCAAGATGCAGCAGGCTTCTGATCTTATCGGTGGTCTCGCAGGTGAGCGTGTGCGCTGGACTGAAGATTCGAACAACTTCGGCCATGTCATCGACAGGCTGGTCGGTGACTGTGCCATCGCGTGCGGTTTCGTCTCGTACTGTGGTCCTTTCAACCAGGACTTCCGTCGTTACCTCGTGCAGGACAAGTTCTACAACGATTGCAAGGCCAGAAATGTGCCTGCCACAAAGGACATCGACATCATCCCTTTCTTGGTTGACATCGGTACCATCGGTGACTGGAACCAGGAGAAGCTCCCCACCGACCCTCTGTCCATCCAGAACGGTATCCTCGTCACGCAGTCGTCTCGTTTCGCGCTTCTTTGCGACCCCCAGGCCCAGGCCATCACTTGGATCAAGACCCGCGAAAAGGATCGCATGCCACCGTACGGCACGACGAACATCTCACACCCGAAGCTGAAGGACCAGCTCGAGTACGCGATGGGCGAAGGTCTCGCTCTGATCGTCACTGGCGTCGAGGAAGAGATTGACCCCATGCTTGACCCCGTGCTGGAAAAGGAGATCATCGTTAAGGGTAAGAGGATGAGCATTAACATTGGTGACAAGAACATGGACTACAACCCCAAATTTTCCATGTACTTTATCACCCGTCTGCCCAACCCGCACTTCTCCCCCGAGCTCCAGGCCAAGACCACCTTGGTTGACTTCACCGTGACCCAGAAAGGCCTTGAGGAGCAACTCCTTGGTCGTGTGATCAGTAAGGAGCAGCACGCTCTCGAAGAGCAGCTCGCTCAGGTGCTTGAGGATGTGAATTCCAACACCAAGGCTTTGCTTCAGCTCGACGCCGAGCTCCTTAACCGTCTTACCTCCAATACCGGCAGTTTGCTTGAGGATGACGAGCTCATCGGGGTGCTGGCCAACACTAAAGCCAAGGCTGAGGAAGTGAAGGAAAAGCTCACTGCTGCTGACGAGACAAAGAAGAACATCAACGAGAAGCGCGAGCAGTTCCGCCCTGTGGCCACTCGTGGTGCTGTGCTCTACTTCGCTATTGTCGAGATGTCTCTCGTGAACTGCATGTACCAGGTTTCGCTTGAGCAATTTTCTGTCTTGTTCATGAAGTCCATGGACGAGGCTGAGAAGGCCGCGCTGGCCTCCAAGCGTGTCGAAAACATTATCGAAACCATGACTTACATCACTTACCGCTACATTAACCGCGGTCTATACGAAGAGGACAAGCTGCTGTTCCTTCTTCTGCTCACCCTCAAGGTGCTTGTGACCGCGGGCCACCTGTCCAGTGGTGACGTCGCCCTGTTCCTGCGTGCCGGTGCCGCTCTCGATATCAACACTGTGCGCCGCAAGCCATTCAACTGGCTGAGTAACGAATCGTGGCTCAACGTCATCCAGCTCTCCATGTCCAACAAGTTCTTCTCGCAGCTTCCCAACGAGATGTCCGGCAACGAAGGCATGTGGCGCAGATGGTACGAGGACAACGAGCCCGAGTCGATGGCCATTCCCGACTACGAGCAGCGGCTGAACGACCAGCAGGAGATTGGTGCCTTCCTTCGCTTCCTCGTCGTGCGTATGCTTCGTGTCGACCGGTCAATCCTTGCTTGTAACTCATTCATCCAGAACACCAGAGAAATCGGCCCACGCTACGTCGAGCCCGTTACCGACACCATCGGCAGCGTATACGATAGCATGGTCAAGGATATCCCCGTCATCTTCCTTCTTTCGCCCGGTGCCGACCCCACCGACGCCATTGAGAACCTCGCCCGTAAACGCAAGATGCCGATCCCGGCAAATGTGTCTCTTGGCCAGGGTCAGGAACCTGTTGCGCTCAAGGCCATGAACGCCGCGGCGGTCAACGGCGGTTCGTGGGTGGTGCTCCAAAACTGCGAACTCGGCATTCCGCTCATGATCCAGATGGAAGAGTACCTCGGTGGCCTCCAGAAGGACACCAACTTCCGCCTGTTCCTGTCCTGCCTACCATCCAAGGAGTTCCCACTTGTGCTCTTGCAGATGTCTACCAAGGTCACAAACGAACCCCCAGCTGGCTTGAAGGCCGGCCTCCTCCGTTCATACACGGTGCAGGTTGACCAAGACCGCCTCGAGCGTGTCGAGACCCTCGAATGGAGGCAGCTGCTCTACGTGCTCTGCTTCTTGCACTCGATCGTGCAGGAGAGGAGAAAGTTCGGTCCTCTCGGTTGGTGCGTGCCCTACGAGTTCAACACCGGTGATATCGAAGCTTGCATGAAGTTCCTCGAGAAGCACCTGTACAATGGGCCCATCTCGTGGCCAACTCTGCAGTACATGGTCCACGCAGTGCAGTACGGTGGCCGTATTACCGACTCGTGCGATCGTAGAATGTTCTACAACTACGCCTCATCATGGGTCCGAAAGAGTGTGCTCGAGGAGGACTTCACGTACAACCCAAAGGAGCCTATTCAGCGCACCCCGGGAGACTTTGTGTACAGCGTGCAGTCGAGCGACCAACTCGACGATTACCACAAGTACTGCAACCAGTTTCCTGAGATCGACTCGCCCGAGATCTTTGGACTCCACCCCAATGCCGACCTCACCTTCCGTGTCAAGCAAGCCAACATGCTGCTCTCGCAGATGAACGAAACGCAGCCGAAGGGCGGAGGCGGAGGCGGCGACGAGAAGTCACCCACCGAGATCGTCTACGAAAAGGCCACCGAGCTGCTCGAGCGTGTGCCCGAAGACTACATCGAGGACGACTACAAGGCAAAGATTCAGAAGCTCGGCGGCCTGTCCGTGCCACTGAACATCTTCCTCTACCAAGAGATCCAGCGTCTCCAGAGCGTGGTGCACAAGGTTCGCACCTTCCTCATCTCGACGCAGCAGGCAATTCGTGGCGAGGTCGTCATGACCGACGAGCTTCAAGACGGTGTGGTCAAGATGTTCGAAGCTAAACCCCCTGTCACCTGGGTCTACACCGTCACGGGCGACGAGTTCTCGTGGATTCTGCCAACCCTCGGTCTGTGGTTCTCGTCTTTCCTTGCTCGCGACGCGCAGAACCGAACATGGATGGACTCTTCTCGGCCCATGAGCTTCTGGCTCACAGGTTTCTTCAACCCACAGGGTATCCTTACCGCGATGAAGCAGGAGGTGACCCGTCGACACAAGAGCGAGAGCTGGGCCCTGGACGACATGGTCTACCACACTGATGTGACGACCATGAACGACATAGTAAACGTGAAAGCCCTCCCCGCCGAGGGTCTCTATATCCACGGTCTCCAACTCGATGGTGGCGCATGGAACAAGCCCGACAAGATGCTACAGGAGCAGGAGCCCAAGAAGCTCTTTGTCCCGCTCCCCGTGGTCCACGTGTCGAGTTCCACCAAGACCATCCAGACTAAGGTGAACCGTGAGATGTTCGGCTCTTGGGGTGCGTACGAATCGCCAGTGTATAAATACTTCGCGCGTACAGACCGATTCTTCATCTTCTTCATCAACCTGCGCTGCACCAACGACAAGAACCCCGTCTTCTGGGGCCTTCGTGGCGTCGCACTCCTATGTAACACCGTGTAGTGGCTGCTGCTACTTGCATGTTTGCTGTAGAGCCACCTCCCTGTCTGGTGTATAGTTACTATATTAGTATGTGTGCATAGTACTCCTGAAATGTGTGTGAGTATATATTCTTTAGTAAGAATTTTCG
>Ga0307400_10000005_pt1 | contig 14660 bp, 3 predicted proteins | sample SouOceMetPS10317_FD_200441 | JGI IMG/M metagenome (GOLD analysis project Ga0307400, IMG submission 200441) | Metatranscriptome of marine eukaryotic phytoplankton communities from Antarctic Ocean - PS103-17 (Eukaryote Community Metatranscriptome) | ecosystem: Environmental > Aquatic > Marine >... | reverse complement strand
TCCACTCTCTCCTCTAGGACCAGGAGACCCAGGTGAACCGTTTTCACCACGGGGTCCAGCTTCTCCACTAGGTCCAGCTGATCCAGAAGGTCCAGATTCACCTCTTGGTCCACTTGTTCCTTGGGATCCTGGTGATCCTGCGGAACCCTGTGGTCCTGATTCTCCTCTAGGTCCAGCTGAGCCATCTCTTCCAGGTGAGCCATCTGGTCCACGTTCTCCTCGAGGTCCACCAGGTCCTGCTGATCCAGGACCTCCATTTTCACCACGAGGTCCAGGAGATCCGGCTGATCCAGGGGATCCTGATTCTCCGCGAGATCCAGGTGATCCAGCTGATCCAGGGGATCCATTTTCTCCTCTTTCTCCATTTGTTCCACGGGGTCCGCCTTCGCCTCGTGGTCCAGCTGATCCTGCAGGACCAGAAGGTCCTGAAGGCCCTGCTTCACCACGACTACCAGGGGATCCATTTTCTCCTCGAGGTCCGGGAGATCCAGCGGGACCGGGTGATCCAGCTTCACCCCTCTCTCCTGATCTTCCAGGTGATCCATTTTCTCCACGTGGTCCACCCTCTCCCGCTCGTCCGTTCTCTCCTCGGGATCCGGCAGGTCCAGATGTTCCAGCAGGTCCTGGTGAGCCAGCCTCACCACGGGATCCTGGTGACCCACTTGTTCCTGATTCACCACGTGAGCCTGGTCGGCCATTCGATCCCGAAGGTCCAGTTTCTCCACGTGGTCCAGGGGATCCAGCTGGTCCTGGTGAGCCACCCTCACCACGTTCACCACGTGTTCCAGGAGTTCCATTTGAGCCATCTGGTCCACGTTCTCCTCGTGGTCCGCCAGGTCCACTTGGTCCAGGGCCACCATTCTCTCCACGGGGCCCTGCGGGTCCAGCAGATCCTGCAGATCCAGCAGATCCAGACGAGCCTGATTCACCACGAGGTCCAGCGGATCCTGCGGGTCCTGCCGATCCTGGTGATCCTGGTGATCCATTTTCTCCTCTTGGGCCACCTTCTCCTCTAGTTCCTGCGGGTCCTGCTTCTCCACGCTCTCCACGTGGTCCACCAGGTCCAGCAGATCCTGCAGAGCCATCTGGTCCACGTTCTCCTCGTGGTCCACCAGGTCCAGGGCCTCCATTTTCTCCTCTTTGTCCTGATGGACCTGGACTTCCATTCTCTCCACGGGGTCCAGCAGATCCTATGGGTCCAGCAGAACCCTGTGGACCTTGTTCACCTTGTTCTCCACGAGTAGAAGCTTGTCCATCAGGGCCACGTTCACCACGTGGTCCAGCAGGCCCTGGAGGCCCAGCTTCACCACGAGTTCCAGAAGGTCCAGATGGTCCAGAGGGTCCGGGAGATCCATTTCCTCCTCTTTCACCACGAGGTCCTGAAGGTCCAGCTGGTCCAGATGATCCAGGTGAACCAGATTCTCCTCTTGGTCCTCCCTCTCCACGTGGTCCAGGACCTCCAGAGGGTCCAGATGGTCCGGATGGTCCTGCCTCACCTCTGCCTCCTGCAGAACCATCCTCACCTCTTGGTCCAGCTGGTCCCTGAGTTCCAGCGGGTCCTGCTTCTCCTCTTTCTCCACCAGGTCCTGGTCGGCCATTTTCTCCACGAGGTCCACCTTCTCCTGGTCCACCATTTTCTCCACGAGATCCTGCTGGTCCACTTGGTCCTGCAGGTCCAGATGGTCCTCTTTCTCCTCGAGGTCCAGGTCCACCTGAAGATCCAGCGGTTCCCTGTGGTCCAGATTCCCCACGTGCTCCATCCTGTCCTCGAGGTCCACCAGGTCCAGCTGAGCCACTTGTTCCAGCTGGTCCACTTTCACCACGTTCACCACGGGGTCCTGGAGAGCCGGCACTGCCAGCCTCTCCACGAGGTCCAGGTCCACCTGATTCACCTCTTGGTCCACCTGGGCCACTTGGTCCTGCAGGTCCTGCAGGTCCTTGGGGTCCACTCTCACCTCTACTTCCAGCAGAACCATCTCTTCCTGGTGAACCAGATTCACCACGGGGTCCTGCCTCACCGCGAGATCCAGCAGGTCCAGGGCCACCATTCTCTCCACGAGATCCACCAGGACCAGATGGTCCAGATGGTCCAGCAGGTCCGGCGCCTCCTCGCTCACCTCGAGGTCCTGGACCTCCACTAGGTCCAGAAGGTCCTGGGCTTCCAGATTGTCCATCAGGTCCTCGCTCTCCTCTTTCACCACGAGAACCAGGGCTTCCACCAGATCCTGATGAACCAGAAGGTCCACTTGGTCCAGGTGATCCATTTTCACCACGCTCTCCACGTGGTCCACCTGGCCCTGCAGATCCTGGGCTTCCAGAAGGTCCTGCTTCACCACGTTCTCCTCTTGGTCCAGCAGGTCCAGCTGATCCGGATGATCCGGATGGTCCCCCAGGTCCTGCTTCTCCACGGGGTCCAGCTGAACCAGGCGATCCATTTTCTCCACGGGGTCCTGAGGATCCAGGTGATCCATTTTCTCCTCTTGGTCCGCCTTCACCGCGAGGTCCAGCAGGTCCACTTGGTCCAGAAGGACCCTGTGGTCCACCTTCTCCACGTTGTCCTGATGGTCCTGATGGTCCATTGCTTCCTGAAGCACCATTTTCACCTCTTGGTCCAGCTTCTCCGCGTGGTCCCGCTGATCCACTTGGTCCAGATGTACCTGATGTTCCATCAGGCCCTCTTTCTCCTCTTGGTCCTGGTGATCCAGCAGGTCCAGGTCCGCCATTTTCTCCTCTTTCACCTCGAGGACCACCAGTTCCAGGACTTCCATTTTCTCCTCTTGGTCCAGCAGGGCCACTTGGTCCTGAAGTTCCTGCACCTCCACCAGGGCCTCGTTCACCACGAGGTCCAGCTGGTCCTGCAGGTCCAGATGGTCCTGGAGATCCATCAGAGCCAGGTTCACCACGTTCACCACCAGGACCAGCAGTACCATCGCTACCACGAGGTCCAGCTTCTCCTCTAGGTCCACTTGGGCCAGCTGGCCCACTTGGTCCAGCAGATCCGGCTGATCCAGATTGTCCAGCACTTCCATCTGGTCCACTCTCTCCTCGAGGTCCAGCTGATCCGGGTCCACCAGATTCTCCACGGGGTCCAGACGGACCTGAGGGGCCTGCTGGTCCAGATGGTCCAGCTTCTCCTCTTGATCCAGGTCCTCCTGATGATCCTGGGCTTCCATTCTCTCCTCGAGGTCCGGCAGGTCCAGCAGGTCCACTTCCTCCTCTTTCTCCACGAGGTCCTGGACCTCCTGCAGGTCCACTTGGTCCAGCTGGTCCAGAAGGTCCAGATGGTCCTGATTCCCCACGTGAGCCTGGGCCTCCAGATGGTCCATCACTTCCTGATTCACCACGTGGTCCTCCTGGTCCAGCTGGGCCAGATTCTCCACGTTCTCCTCTTCCGCCTGGTGTTCCTGATTCGCCTCGAGGTCCGGGTGATCCAGCTGGGCCAGATTCTCCACGTTCACCTCTTGGTCCTCCAGGTCCTGCGGTTCCTGGTGTACCATCTGATCCACGCTCACCGCCTGGTCCTCTTGATCCTGCTGGTCCCTGAGGACCAGCTTCACCTCGTGGACCTGGGCCTCCGGAAGTTCCATCTGGGCCTCGTTCTCCACCAGGTCCAGCTGGTCCGGATGGTCCGGATGGTCCTGATGAACCAGGTGATCCATTTTCTCCTCGTTGGCCGCCTGGTCCACGTTCACCAGCTGGTCCTGCAGGTCCTGATGGACCACCTGGTCCACTTTCTCCACGTCCTCCAGGACTTCCATCTCTTCCAGGTGAGCCTGACTCGCCGCGAGGTCCAGCTTCACCACGTGATCCTGGACTTCCATTACCTCCATCTGGTCCACGCTCTCCACGAGGTCCGCCGGGTCCAGCAGGTCCACTTGATCCTGGTGATCCAGACTCTCCTCTTGGTCCAGGTCCGCCTGCTTCCCCTGCAGATCCTGCACTTCCATCTGGTCCACGTTCACCGCGAGGTCCTGCAGGCCCAGGGCCTCCATTCTCACCACGAGGTCCAGAAGTTCCTGCTGGTCCAGATGGTCCAGCTTCTCCACGTGGTCCTGGGGATCCATTAGATCCAGATCGTCCATCTTCACCTCTTTCTCCACCTTCACCACGGGTTCCAGGAGATCCAGCAGGGCCGGATTCTCCTCTTGGTCCAGGGGAGCCAGCACTTCCAGCAGGTCCTTGAGGACCAGATTCTCCACGGCTACCAGGTGATCCATCTGATCCACTTTCACCTCTGGGTCCTGCGCTACCCCGTGGACCTCCTTCTCCTCTAGATCCACCAGGTCCTGCTGGTCCAGCTGGTCCACTTGTTCCGGCTGATCCATCAGGTCCACGTTCACCACTTGGTCCTGGTCCACCTGGACTACCATTCTCTCCTCTTGATCCAGCTGATCCAGCCGGTCCAGCTGGTCCAGATTCACCTCGTGGTCCCGATGTTCCTGCTGGACCTGGTGATCCTGCTGGGCCAGGGGATCCTGCCTCTCCACGTTCACCTCGTCCGCCAGGACCTCCAGGAGATCCATTTTCTCCTCTTGATCCTGGTGATCCTGCAGGCCCAGCTCCACCACGTTCTCCACGTTCACCGCCTGGTCCAGCAGATCCGGCAGAACCAGCAGTTCCAGGGCTTCCAGATTCACCGCGTGGTCCTGGAGAACCAGCAGATCCTGGTGATCCATTTTCACCTCTTGGTCCACCTTCTCCACGAGATCCAGGAGATCCTGAGGGTCCGGATGGTCCGGATGGTCCGGATGGTCCAGTTTCTCCACGTCCTCCCGAAGGTCCCGCCTCTCCACGTGATCCAGCAGGGCCTCTAGATCCTGGTGATCCAGGTGATCCATCAGCTCCACCGGGACCGGTTTCACCTCTTGAACCACGAGAACCAGCTTCTCCTTGAGATCCAGGTGATCCGTTAGGACCTGCAGGTCCAGATGGTCCAGCTGGTCCAGATTCACCTCTCTCGCCACCAGGTCCGGAAGCACCAGGACCACCATTTTCGCCGCGACTTCCAGGAGTTCCAGGAGATCCATTTTCTCCTCTTGATCCAGGTGATCCGCTTTCTCCACGTTCTCCACGTGGACCAGCGGGTCCAGAAGATCCACTAGTTCCTGCAGATCCACTAGGACCTCGTTCTCCCCTTGGTCCACTTGCTCCAGGAGATCCACCTGATCCAGGGCCTCCATTTTCACCTCGAGATCCAGGGGCTCCAGCAGGTCCAGCGGAACCTGAAGGTCCAGCCTCTCCGGGCAGACCTTGTGCACCTTGTTCACCTCGTTCAGCAGCTCGTCCGGGACCTCCAGCTGGTCCAGCTGGGCCAGCTTCTCCAGCAGATCCAGGAGATCCTGGACCTCCAGATTCTCCACGTTCTCCTCCTGGACCAGCTGGCCCTGCAGATCCTGGTGATCCATTTGAGCCTGGTGATCCATTACCACCACGCTCTCCTCGTGAACCGCCTTCTCCTCTGGGTCCAGCAGGTCCTGCTCGTCCAGCGGGTCCTGATGGTCCCACCTCTCCTCTTCCTCCAGGACTTCCAGATTGGCCATCTCCTCCTCGCTCACCACGGTCACCGTTTGCTCCTGCAGGTCCACCTGGGCCTGCTTCACCTCTCTGCCCTGGGGATCCAGAAGGTCCCGCTGGTCCAGAAGGTCCAGAAGGTCCTGGGCCTCCATCTCGTCCATCGGATCCTGGTCCTCCACGTTCTCCAGGGGATCCAGCACCTCCATTTTGACCTCTTGATCCAGCTTCACCTCGGGGTCCTGCAGATCCTGATGGTCCAGTTGGTCCACTTGTTCCTGGCGATCCTGCCTCTCCTCTTTCGCCACGAGTTCCAGGTGATCCTGGTGATCCATCACCGCCTCGGGGTCCACCTTCACCCCTAGAACCTGGTGATCCTGCTGACCCGGCTTCTCCTCGAGGTCCAGATGGTCCAGAGGGTCCTGCACTTCCAGCATTTCCAGAGGGGCCTGATGGTCCTGAAGATCCAGGTGAACCACGCTCTCCACGTGGTCCAGGTGAACCATTTGATCCAGCCTCACCACGGGAACCTGGTGAACCGCCTGGGCCAGAAGGTCCACTAGGGCCAGCAGGTCCAGTCTCTCCACGCTCTCCAGCACGTCCATCAGTACCAGGGGTTCCAGCTTCTCCACTCTGACCGGCTTCACCTCTGGGTCCAGGGGAACCATCAGGTCCATTTTCTCCACGGGATCCGCCTGGTCCGGGGGACCCTGCTTCTCCTCTGGGTCCTGGAGATCCAGCTTCACCTCTTGAGCCAGAAGGTCCAGCTTGTCCGCTTGGTCCTGATGTTCCTGATGTACCATCTTGACCACTTTCTCCTCTTGCTCCACGGGGCCCTGCTTCTCCACGGGAACCAGGTGATCCTGAAGGTCCTGATGTTCCACTTGGTCCAGAAGGTCCAGCTTCTCCACGCTCTCCTGGACTTCCATTTGAACCATCAGGTCCACGTTCTCCTCGTGTGCCAGGTGATCCAGCAGGTCCACTTGATCCAGGGCTACCATTTTCTCCTCTAGGTCCTGGAGATCCGGCAGGTCCACCTGGACCAGACTCTCCCCTTGGTCCAGCAGGTCCTGGTGATCCATCAGATCCTGGTGATCCATCAGGTCCTCTTTCTCCTCTTGATCCGCCTTCTCCTGCAGTACCAGAAGGTCCAGCAGGACCGGCCGGTCCTGAGCCTCCATCAGGTCCACGCTCGCCTCTTGTTCCTGAAGTTCCTGGAGATCCAGCCTCACCTCTTGATCCAGCTTCACCTCGGGAACCTGCTGATCCTGGGCCTCCATTCTCTCCTCTAGATCCAGGAGATCCAGCTGGGCCAGATGGTCCTGATGATCCGGGTGATCCATTTTCTCCTCTAGGTCCTGTTTCTCCTCGTGGTCCTGAAGATCCAGCTGGTCCTGAGGGTCCTGATGGTCCAGGTGAACCAGCCTCTCCTCCTGGGCCAGTTTCACCACGTTCTCCACGAGAACCTGGTCGTCCATCGGTACCGGGTGTTCCTGATTCTCCACGAGGTCCAGCTGATCCACTAGGCCCACCAGGCCCACCAGGTCCAGTCTCACCACGAGTTCCTGGTGATCCAGCAGGTCCTGCTGGTCCAGCTGATCCGTCAGGGCCGCGTTCACCACGAGGTCCAGATGTTCCAGCAGGCCCAGAAGGTCCTGAAGATCCTGCAGATCCTGCTTCTCCTCGAGGTCCACCAGGTCCTGGTCCACCAGCGTCTCCCCTTTCTCCTCTTGAGCCTGGTGATCCAGCAGGTCCACTTGGACCAGGAGATCCACCCTCACCAGCACGTCCAGCTTGACCATCTGATCCTCGTTCTCCACGGGGACCAGGACTTCCATCACTTCCAGAAGGACCAGTTTCACCACGTGGTCCACCTGGTCCAGAAGGTCCAGCTGACCCTGAAGGTCCAGCGGGACCAGATTCTCCTCGTTCACCACGAGAACCTGGTGATCCATTTTCTCCTCGAGATCCGGGTGATCCACCGGGGCCTGGTTCTCCTGCCTCACCTCTCTCACCACCTGGTCCACTTGATCCAGGACCTCCATTCTCACCACGCTGTCCAGGTGATCCAGCAGGTCCAGATGGACCTGAAGCTCCAGGAGATCCATTTTCTCCTCGGGGGCCTGTTTCACCGCGAGGTCCTGATGATCCAGATGGTCCGGAAGGTCCAGATGGTCCTGCTGATCCAGAAGGTCCTGTTTCACCTCGTTCGCCACCAGTTCCTGATGATCCTGGGGTTCCTGATTCTCCACGGGGGCCAGCTTCTCCTCGAGATCCAGGGGATCCATTTGGTCCAGTTTCACCTCTTGATCCACCAGGGCCAGCAGATCCACTAGGTCCAGATGACCCAGGAGAGCCATTCTCACCTCTTGGTCCAGGGGATCCGGCAGGTCCAGCAGGTCCTGATGATCCTGGTGATCCACTTTCTCCTCTTGATCCTGCTTCCCCTCTTGAGCCAGGTCCTCCACGGCCTCCAGGAGAGCCAGATGGTCCAGACTCTCCTCGTGGTCCGGCTGAGCCAGATGGTCCACTAGGTCCCTGAGGTCCCTGAGGTCCAGCTTCTCCTCTTGGTCCAGGTGCTCCAGCTGCAGATTCTCCTTGTGGTCCAGCTTCACCTCTAGGTCCAGGTGATCCAGCAGGTCCACTAGGTCCAGCAGGGCCAGGGGAACCAGATTCACCTCTTTCTCCTCGTGGTCCAGGTCCGCCAGCAGAACCATCTTGTCCAGATGGGCCAGATTGGCCAGCTGGTCCACGTTCACCGCCTGCACCATTAGGACCACTTGGTCCAGATCCGCCAGGTGATCCATTTTCACCTCTTGGTCCAGCGGGTCCTGATGGACCTGATGGTCCAGATCCACCTCTAGGTCCACCTTCACCTCTTGATCCACCAGGGCCAGCAGGTCCTGATTCACCACGAGGTCCAGCAGGCCCAGATGGCCCTGCGGGTCCCATGCCTCCAGAAGTTCCATCAGCTCCACGAGATCCTGGTTGTCCAGATGGTCCACTTGGTCCAGATGGTCCATCTTCTCCGCGTTCACCACCAGGTCCACCAGGTCCTGCAGATCCATCTTCTCCTCTAGATCCACCAGGTCCTGAAGGTCCAGTAGGTCCCTGGGATCCCTGAGGTCCAGCTTCTCCTCTGGTGCCTGCGGTTCCATCAGATCCCCTAGGTCCTGCAGGTCCACGTTCGCCTGGCCCACCACGCTCACCTGGCCCACCATTTGTACCACGAGGCCCAGCAGGTCCAGCTGGTCCAGATGTTCCAGCAGGTCCACCTGGTCCTGTTTCTCCTCGTTCTCCTCGAGGTCCAGGTGATCCAGAAGCACCGGGGGATCCATTTTCTCCTCTTGGTCCTCCTTCTCCACTTGGGCCAGGTCCACCTGATGATCCAGATTCACCACGAGATCCGCTTGGTCCAGCAGGTCCAGCAGGTCCTGGGCCACCAGCTCGTCCAGGGCTTCCATCAGATCCTCGTTCTCCTCTTGGTCCAGCGGATCCAGCAGGTCCGGATGATCCAGCGGAACCAGGTCCGCCATCTGGGCCACGTTCTCCTCGAGGACCTGCACTTCCAGGACGTCCATCATTACCAGGAGCACCTCTTGGTCCTCCCTCACCTCTTTCTCCACCTGTTCCTGCGGGACCAGAAGGTCCTGCTGGTCCACTAGGTCCTGCTGGTCCACTTGGTCCACCAGGTCCTGCTTCTCCTCTAGATCCAGGAGATCCGGCTGGTCCAGCTGGTCCATCTTCTCCTCTTGGACCACCTTCTCCTCTAGCGCCACCAGGTCCAGCAGATCCACTTGGACCAGAAGGTCCAGCGGGTCCATCTTCTCCTCTTGATCCAGGTCCTCCAGATTCACCTCTAGATCCAGGAGATCCAGATGATCCCGGTGATCCAGCCTCTCCACGAGGTCCAGCTTCTCCACGTGATCCTGGGCCTCCTGCTCCTCCTCTTTCTCCTCTTGGTCCTGCAGATCCAGCGGGACCACTGGGTCCTGGGCCACCTGGTGATCCACCTTCTCCAGGGGATCCTGATTCACCGGCACTTCCAGGTGAGCCATTTTCTCCTCTTGGTCCTGCAGATCCTCGAGGTCCTCCAGGGCCAGCAGGTCCAGCTTCTCCTCTTGGGCCAGCGGGTCCACTTGGACCAGATGATCCGGAACTTCCATCTCTTCCAGGTCCTCCAGGACTTCCAGCCTCTCCTCGAGGTCCAGCTGATCCACGTGGACCAGCTCCTCCGCGAGGTCCGGGTGATCCTCCAGGTCCAGATGGTCCTGCTGTACCACTTGGTCCAGCTGGTCCAGCTTCACCACGTTCTCCACGTTCGCCAGGTCCGCCAGAGCTTCCATCTTGTCCTCGTGATCCTCCAGGTCCTGCAGGTCCCGCTGGTCCTGCTGGTCCGGATTCTCCACGTTCACCTCTTGATCCAGGGCCGCCGGCTGTACCTGAAGGTCCTGGGGATCCATTTTCTCCTCTTGGTCCACTCGGTCCAGCAGGTCCACTAGGTCCTGCAGGTCCTGATGTTCCACCTTCTCCTCTTTCTCCTCTTGGGCCACGTGGTCCAGGTGAACCTCCGGGTCCTGTAGGTCCAGATGTTCCTGAAGGACCTGATGCTCCATCACTTCCTCGCTCACCACTAGGTCCAGCTGGTCCAGCTCCTCCAGGGCTTCCATTTTCACCACGAGATCCAGATGAACCGCGAGGTCCAGGGCTTCCAGCTTCTCCACGAGGTCCAGGGCTTCCATTTTCTCCTCTTGGTCCTCCTCTTCCAGCTGTACCACTGGATCCAGCTGGTCCAGCTGGTCCAGCTTCACCTCTTTCCCCATTAGTTCCAGATGTGCCATCAGGTCCTCTTTCGCCTCTTGGTCCAGCTGATCCACTGGGACCTGCTGGTCCTGCTGGACCAGATTCACCACGAGGACCAGGTCCTCCGGCTGGTCCACTAGGTCCTGCTCCTCCAGCCGACCCAGAAGCTCCTGGTGATCCATCTTCTCCACGAGGTCCAGATTCTCCCCGAGGTCCAGAAGATCCTGCTGGTCCGCTTGGTCCAGAAGGTCCACTAGGTCCAGAGGGACCAGTTTCTCCACGTTCTCCCGATGTACCAGAGGTTCCTGGAGTTCCAGCCTCTCCTCTAGTCCCTGCCTCTCCTCTTGATCCGGGTGATCCAGCTTCTCCTGCTTCACCAGCAGGACCACTAGATCCAGAAGGTCCTGAACGTCCTGCTGAACCATCTCTGCCAGCGCGACCATCTTCACCACGTGCTCCATTTGGTCCAGGGGGTCCAGCTTCTCCTCGCTCACCACGGGGACCAGATGCTCCATTTGATCCACTTGGTCCTCGTGGACCAGCTTCTCCACGGGCTCCTGCTCCACCAGATGTACCAGAAGGTCCTGAAGGTCCACTTGGCCCGGGAGAGCCATTTTCACCTCGGGGTCCACTGGGTCCACTAGGTCCAGATGGTCCAGGAGATCCAGATGGTCCAGCTGGGCCTCTTGGTCCAGGTCCACCATTAGATCCAGGTTCACCTCTCTCGCCAGATGGTCCTGCAAGACCTGCTGGTCCAGCATTTCCACTTGTGCCAGCGGGTCCCAGTTCGCCTCTTGGTCCACCTGCTCCTGGTGAACCTGCCTCTCCAGGAGATCCTCTTTCACCACTTGGACCTCTACCTCCAGGTGCTCCAGCAGGTCCCATACTTCCAGGAGGTCCCACGCCACCTTGTTCGCCACGGTTTCCGGCAAAAGAAATGCGACCAGGCGCTCCTGCATCTCCACGTTCTCCTCGTGGTCCCTTTGCTCCACTAGGTCCTATAGATCCCGAAGGGCCAGCAGGTCCAGATGGACCAGCAGGTCCACTTTCACCTCTTTCGCCTGCTCTTCCATCAGAACCGGGTACTCCACCTGGGCCACGTGATCCACGTTCACCTCTAGATCCGCCAGGTCCAGGTGGACCGGCTTCTCCCAGTGGACCAGCTCCTCCTGATTGACCACGTTCACCACTCGCACCAGGACTACCATTGGGTCCTGCAGGTCCACTTTCTCCTCTTGGTCCACCCTCGCCAGCTGGACCGTTTGATCCACGTGTTCCACTTGGTCCTGCCGGTCCAGCTGGTCCACTTGGTCCTGCGGGTCCGATGCCTCCACCCTCTCCTCTTGGTCCTCGTTCACCACGGGCTCCGCCTGGTCCAGCTGGTCCACTTGGTCCAACTTCACCTCTAGTTCCAGCAGTTCCTGGTGTTCCAGATGCACCGCGGGTTCCAGCTTCTCCACGAGGTCCTGGGAAACCATTTGATCCGGCTCCTCCAGCAGGTCCAGGAGATCCAGCGGGTCCAGATTCACCTCGAGCTCCTGCTGGTCCAGGTGATCCATTGCTTCCTGCACTACCAGCTTCACCACCAGGTCCACGCTCTCCTCTTGAGCCAGGGGATCCAGCGCCTCCTCTTGGTCCTGAAGCTCCACCAGGACCTGTAGGTCCAGATGTTCCCGCACTTCCTGCTGGTCCTCTCTCTCCACGCTCTCCTCTTCCACCAGGTGATCCATTTGGTCCCTTTGGTCCTCCTTCACCACGAGGTCCACCACTTCCTGCTGGACCTCTTGGTCCGGATGATCCAGGTGATCCATTTGGTCCAATTGAGCCTCCTGGTCCAGCTGGTCCTGCAGGCCCTGAAGGTCCTGATGGTCCTCTAGGTCCAGCTGATCCAGCTGGTCCATCTGATCCTGCCGTACCAGCTTCACCACGGGCTCCACGGGGACCAGCGGGACCACTTGGTCCAGATGGTCCAGCAGATCCAGCGGATCCAGCCTCTCCAGCAGTTCCTGGTGTTCCATCACTGCCTGCTGCTCCAGCTGATCCTGATTGACCACGAGATCCAGGCTCTCCACGAGAACCTGATGATCCACTAGGTCCTGCTGGTCCTGCTTCTCCTCTACTTCCAGGTTTACCATTCTCTCCACGAGATCCAGAAGGTCCAGGTGATCCACTTGGTCCGGCTTCTCCTCGCTCTCCTGCACCACCACGTGGACCTGGTCCTCCGCTTTGACCAGTTGGTCCTGCGGGTCCAGCACTTCCAGCTGGTCCAGCAGGTCCTGATTCACCAGATGCTCCTTGGGATCCAGATTCTCCACGTGAACCTCTTGGTCCAGCGGGGCCTGGAGGCCCAGATTCTCCCCTTGCGCCAGCAGTTCCAGATGTTCCATCTTCACCACGTGTTCCAGGTGTTCCAGAAGATCCTGATGGTCCAGAAGGTCCAGGTGATCCAGCCTCACCAGCTTCTCCACGTCCTCCGCGGGCTCCAGCTGAACTAGGTCCAGCAGGTCCAGATTCACCTCTTTCACCAGCTGTTCCTGGTGATCCTACTTCTCCAGCTGGACCTCTTTCACCAGATGGTCCACGAGCTCCAGGTGATCCAGCTGGACCAGCGGGTCCAGGTCCTCCAGGTTGGCCATCTGATCCTCTTGTTCCAGCTGATCCAGAGGGTCCAGCGGGTCCGCTTTCTCCCCTTGAGCCAGCAGGTCCTTGAGTTCCAGCGGTACCAGGACCTCCACGTTCTCCTCTTGTTCCACCTGGGCCTCTTTCACCAGCAGATCCTGCAGGACCTAAAGGTCCAGTTGTACCAGTGGTACCAGGTTGTCCATTTTCTCCACGTTGTCCTGAAGGTCCAGGAGGACCAGATTCACCAGCTTCTCCACGTTCACCTCGTGTACCAGGTGAACCGTTAGTTCCTCTTGGTCCACTTGGCCCACTTGGTCCACTAGGTCCAGTTTCACCTGCAGTACCAGGGGTTCCACTTTCTCCACGAGATCCACGTTCTCCGCCAGGTCCAGAAGGCCCTGATGGACCAGCTGGTCCCATTGATCCAGCAGTTCCAGCACCTCCTCGCTCACCACGGGGTCCAGGAGAGCCAGGGCCGCCATTTTCACCTCGTTCTCCAGCTCCACCAGGTTCACCACGAGCTCCAGGGGATCCAGAAGGACCAGATGGTCCAGAGGATCCAGAAGGTCCGCCAGGTCCTGCCTCTCCAGCCGGTCCAGCAGGTCCTGCTGGTCCAGCTGAGCCAGGTCGTCCAGCTTCTCCAGCCTCTCCACGAGATCCTGGTCCTCCAGCTTCGCCTGCAGGTCCTGCTTCTCCACGGGATCCGGGTCGTCCAGCAGAGCCTGGTCGTCCACCAGGTCCTGCGGGTCCACTTTCACCACCTGTGCCAGGTGTTCCAGCAGTTCCACCTGGTCGACGCTCACCTCGGGGTCCTGAAGGTCCAGAAGGTCCAGCAGGCCCTGCCTCACCAGCACTACCTGCAGGTCCAGCAGGTCCGGGTGAACCTGAAGGTCCAGATGGTCCAGACTCTCCTCGAGGACCACCTGGTCCAGCTTCACCACGGGGGCCTCCTGGCCCACCTGGTCCAGGTGAACCATTTTCTCCACGTTCTCCTCTTGGTCCAGCCCCTCCAGCAGGTCCAGCAGGTCCGGAAGGTCCTGAAGGTCCTGATGGTCCAGAAGAGCCTGAGGGTCCTGCTGGTCCAGCTTCACCACGCTCTCCTCTAGTTCCCGGTCGTCCAGCACCTCCTGATGTTCCAGGTGAACCACTTTCACCACGAGGTCCAGCTTCTCCGGGTCCTCCTGCAGGTCCACGTGGTCCTCCGGGTCCAGAAGGTCCGCTAGGTCCTGATGAACCATTTGGTCCAGTTTCTCCAGCAGGCCCTGGGCCTCCGTTTTCTCCACGTGATCCACGTGGTCCACGTTCTCCAAGACCTCCAGCGGGTCCTGCGGGTCCAGCTTCTCCAGCAGGTCCAGAAGTTCCAGATGGTCCTCTTGGTCCTGATGGTCCTGATTCTCCAGCTGAGCCTGGTGGTCCACCTTCTCCTCTTGATCCACGTGTTCCAGCGGGTCCTGATGGTCCGGGAGATCCTGAAGGTCCAGCGGGTCCTGGTTCACCTCGTGTTCCACCAGTACCAGGTCCTCCTCGTTCTCCTTGTGCACCTTGAGAACCTCTGGGTCCTGATTCTCCATCTGGCCCACCAGGTCCAGCAGGTCCTCGTTCTCCAGCGGGTCCTTGTCCTCCACGCTCTCCACGTTGGGCAGGTGATCCTGGGGGTCCAGCTGATCCAACAGGTCCAGCGGGTCCTGGAGATCCAGCAGGGCCTCGTGGTCCTGAAGGTCCAG
>Ga0307400_10000004_pt1 | contig 15120 bp, 6 predicted proteins | sample SouOceMetPS10317_FD_200441 | JGI IMG/M metagenome (GOLD analysis project Ga0307400, IMG submission 200441) | Metatranscriptome of marine eukaryotic phytoplankton communities from Antarctic Ocean - PS103-17 (Eukaryote Community Metatranscriptome) | ecosystem: Environmental > Aquatic > Marine >... | reverse complement strand
TGTATATCCTGTGTGTTCATGGGAAATATCTTAGATATGTCTATTAAAACAACAAGTTGTATTACTGTTATGGTTCTTTAAGATTTCCATGTGTGAATAGGATATACTTCTTGTTCCAAATGTCAAGGCCAATAATGCCATATTATGATAGATAACTGGTTTATTTCATAATGATTAAATGTGGAATCTTTGTTGTGCAGCCTGAATTATCAAGTACCGGTGTGTAATAATTTTTTCTTGGCACCTTTTATCTAGAAATAAGAACGTTTTTGTGATTTTTAAGTATTTATATGTACGTATATTGCATTTAATCATTATCTACTTATTTAATGTGAACATTTGAATCAACATTTTTAACCTTACGTATATAGTGATTTAATAAATGATATTTAAGAGAAACAATTTTAGGATACCAAAATATATATGGGACTTCTAAAATAAACAAAAAAAATACATTTTTGTGATTTGTGTTTATCAATAGTATACTGATTGTCAATAAATAATCCAAGTTAATGAGCCACAAGTCTCATGGAATAAGTATCATTTTTGAAAAACATATTTGAGTTATATGTTGTTATTAAACTTTTTCAAACTGAAATGGTACTTGTTTGATGATATTTGGCCTATACCATGCGATTGATAACAAAGTGTATTATATACATGTGTAATGACTGCCCAGACTTATGTTGTTCTGCCTGCGTCACAGTGCTGATATCTATAGATAGAACTATAATCCTCATTTTGGGTTTACAATCTAAATCTAGATATTGGCCACCAAGATGATTATTGCACACCTGCTGTAGCAGACTTATCTCCTGCTGAGTGATATGGGACCGATTAATACTAATTTCACTAATGGCATCGAGACTTCATAATAAACCTGGAGCATCTAAACAACAACAATGCACAGCAATATACAAACCGCATCACAGCCTACGAAGCAGCCCGCCACACGGCCGCACCAACGAGCCAAGACTGGGAATTTTATTTGAATGTGTTAGGTTTTTTCAGTTATTTGTTTGCATTTGTAAGATCTTGATTACATACTGTGTTAGTTGTTATATTCTGTTTTTACCAAGGACCGCTCGTAATATTTGCTCTCTATATTCATAGCCCTTGCAATGCCATCTGCTGGCTATCTTGATCATACAAACATGTGTATGGATGTTTTGCATAATAAGTGTAACTATTGTGTACCGTAAATGTTGACTGATTCAAAAATCGTTCATCATTAATCAAAACTGAATGCTGTTTGGGGTGTGTCATGTTTTGTATTAAGAGAGTGTGCAGATGGCAGAATGTCTGGAATATATCACGAGTGTAAATAGACTGGGCGGTACTTTTACTACTCTTCTACTTAATATGCAAAGTCTATGCAGTCTATGGAATATGTCAAATCCTGTACACTCAGGACTGGTGCCCTGGTCTGGATACAGTAACTACAAAAGGCTATACCAAAGTCATAAGCACAACAACTCCATGAATATAGAAGTTCTCCGGAATAAACATCTCAGTGCATGAAGATTCTAGCTTAGCTTTGCAATCAACTTTAGCTTAGAACACTGCACAAAACCCATGCAAAATATCATTAATATACATTTACTCATCAAGTATTATTATTTGGTTAACTTTGTTTGCATTGCTACGCTGTGTTGTTACTGATCCTGACCAGACATCTGTTGATGTAACTATGTGTGGGTTATCTGGTGTGTAAAGCGTGTGTCATATGGCTCGTTATATTTAGGGCTGGAATTATGTTTTTGACATGTTTGTGTCATCTTGGACGGTAGAAGGGGGAGCGGGCTGGAGTGCCAATGTGTGTTTAATATAAGAAGGCTTCTCACAACGGACATCTGATACTGAATGGGCCCAGAACTTTTGCATAGTTGTATACTTGTGTATTTTTAGTTTGTTTTGGACATCATGTTAGTTTTGAGATTTCTTTTACACTGATTTTGAATGCCACAGCATGCTGACTCATCTGTAGACTCTTCTACAAAGTCAGCCCATTTCCTATGACGTCATAGATGTCAGACCTGATGTCATAGTCTCTATGACGTCATAGCTCATTGCTGTGGTAGTTCAGTATGTTTGCATGTTTTTATATCTATATATATACGGAAGTTACTAGGCGTGGCTGTGTGGGTGAGTCAACGAAGGGGGCGCTGCAGTCTAATGTAGACATAGTCTTGACACATTAAGTCATCTAACCGTGACCATGTATCAAGATTGTACTTACATAGTAGTGTATGGCCCATACACCAGCCTGCGGTCAACATTCCCTCTAGTGCGGAGTTGGCGGTTGCGAGTGTGGGGGGGTTGTATCCGTGATTGCCCGTGGCCGCCCTACTCGCAGATTTGGTGCTGATTTTCACAATGATCGTCATATTCATGTAACCAATGGTGCAAACCTAGCCGATTGGACTTGGTGCCTTGTGTGCTTAATAGCCGATGGCATGCTGACTAATTTTTACAAAACATAGTCAAGAATTAGCCATCATGTCATCAGCTTATACCGCTGTGGCTCTGCAGAAGGGAATGATGGCTCCTCACCAGGCGAAGAGGTAGCCAAGAAAAGGGGGATTTTACAATGTACTTCTAATGCATCATCCAGCATAAGCTTACGTTGTGAATGAACCAGAAAGACCACCGATAAGGTGATGGAACGATACCACCGTTGAAAAACAAGTGGACCTGACGTGCTTACTAGTGTGTGACTGTCTATGCATGATCAATCAGAGAGCCAGCTTGTTATAAGACCACTAGACCTGGTCTGGCATGACTAGAACCTGATTAGGATCACTTTAGTGCGGCCAATTTACAAGCCAATGTTTTGAAATATTTAAAAACAATACTGCACTGACTTCAAAGTTATATGGGTCTAATTCATTGGTATAACAATCATGCATTTACAAGGACTTATCTCTTGGCAAACCTGCTCTTCTGAAAGATCATCATTTTCAGCACAACAGTTTTTTATTGATAAGAAGTTCTAGCGTGTGCCATAAATAAGATATGTATGTAAAATAGCATATATACAGTTTATTACCATTTTTGTGTTATATGTGACCACATTGCCTTTAAAAGGTTCTATATGAATATATTATATATATTTAGTGTTTTGATTTTAGTTTTTAGTTGATTCTTAATTCTTATTGGTTATTATGATAATGATGTTGGTAACTTTAACTACTGTGTATTTTAACCATTGTGTATGACATAATATTTCCAGTACTATGTTAGATGTAGAGAGTGATAGAATGCATCATATTATTGGAGTTGGTTATTACTGCCAAGGCAGACAGTTAACTGCATTAATCTGATGAATATATAGAAATATTAACCTACTATATCCGTATCATTATGCAGACATACTCTAGTGTTTACATAATGTGATTAGGTGTTAAATCATGGCGATCAATAATTTACATGCACTAGGCAAGTAATTTCCAAATAATGGGATAGCGTAACTTCAAACACCATAATGTTAAATCAAAAGAGAAATGTGAAATAATTTTTTAAAAGTGTTTTTCTTTGTGTTAAAATTCCAAATAGTGAAGATTGAAAATAGTGTACATCAATAGACATTTTTCTGACATAGTTTAGCCTTTTATCACCAGGTGAATGTTTATTGTCTGTTTGTTGGATTTGTTCTATGCAGGTTAGTTAAATGTATAAGTACAGATCATAAACTGTGTTCTAAAATCATCGTGCAGGTTTATCTGAGGTGGTGTTAAACAAATAGACAAGGAATATCTATGCAGTGTCATACAACGTCATACAACGTCATACAATGTCATACAACGTCATACAATGTCAGCCATTATGTGAAGTACATATGTTATCGTTACATTTGACTAACATGCATAGAATGAAATATATATATAACAGTGTTCTATGTAGTGTGTACATAGTTTATGGGGTCTGTCCGTTGCGATGGGCATGTATAAATCATAGGCAGCCTGAATTCACCTACAATTAACTACACTAGAACCGAGTTAATGCAAAACACCATTCAAATATAAACAGTCTTGCATACACCATTGATGCACACTGTCAGTGCATTGAGTGTAAGGTGAAACAGCTAACTTACTGTTTGCAATGATGGAGAAGCTTTAGCTGCCTTTATTGGTGGCTAATTATAAACTTCAAGATGTGTAGTTGGTTGACAGGTAAGTCCAGACTGAGCTAGATCCATATATATACGTGAAGGCAAATATTGTGATGTTTTTCTATGGTAATTCATACTACTGTTCTACTTGTGATAATTCCGGTTACTGTAATTACAATGAACGGGGCATTTATAGTGTGTTGCTCCTGATGACGTTTTATATGACGTCACAGTTAATGTCAGATCATATTTGATGATCCTTATTGTCACTAGAGGAGACTATTTCCAGCAAGTTATGTACAAATATATCTCCTTGAAATTACACTCTATATTGACATTACAGATACTATGTTTGATAAATTGGCAAAAACACCTGCAGCCATATGTTGGATTCACATTCAAAGTTGTTTTGAAATAAAACAATTGTTATAATTTGCTGGATTTTTTGTCTCTTGTGTGTGTACATTAAACTATTGTTAAGAATCTTATTAGCTCCATGTGCTAGACAAACACTACATATTTAAGTATTGTAGACATATGTAGAGAAAGATAACATATTTCCAGACATTCCCCTGTTTTTGTATGTTTTTCAGAAAGAAAATGCATATTGAAATATATCCTGATTATTTAAAATTGTAAAATTATTCGTAAAAACGGGCTATACTTTCAGTATGATCAAATCAATGGCACCCTATTTAGTTGAAACATCATATTTCATGTTCGTAAATTGACTCCCAACGTATCGTATTTCAGTTAACGCATAATATGGATGCGGATGCTTATTCTTCGGCATGAAATATATAATTTTTGATGGGTTTGAACAATGTAAACACAAATTGAATTGAGAAAATTTATGTTCCTGTATATTTATCCCTAGATAAAAATAGGTCTATTAAACTATTTTAATGTATGACAATACTCTTCCATTGGTATATACAACATGTCCTAGTGCTCTGTCTTTCTTTACATTTTGTCTACATTGAGAGTATAGTAATCACATGTTGTCTTAAGTGTGAATGGATAACTTACTTTCTTGAAACATAATCATTTTTATAGATATTCCGCAAAGGATGAGAACCCGAATTTCCAGGTTTTCATCGTTTGACTGCACAACACAATAAATGTGCCCATGACAAAAATACTGATTACATAACACTGTTAGATTGTTGTTGTACATTAGATTGGCGCTATATGTAAAAAGAGGAGAGCGTGACTCATCGAATATACTGATTAAGTACAAATCTAGCACGTGGTGAAAACATAGTTAAGTTTGAATGAGATATAGCAAGTATCTGGTTGAATATAAAAATGGTAAAAGTATTTCATCAAGTTTATCATACAGTTTTCCTCTTGGTACATTAGGTCAATTATTATAGATATTGTTTAAAAAAATAATCAATGTATTTACATAGAACTCTGTGTTTCCTCATTCGCGGATACAAAATCCTTAGTTACCGTGTTGATTTAACGCCATTATAACGTTAATTCAATTCTAATGGCGATACGATAACTTAAGATTTTGTATTTTTTGAATGAGCGGTATGTGTTAAAGACCAAGTTTCTCTCCTACTGTGTTGTTATGATGGTTGTATTGTTGTTGAAAGAAGAGTTGTCTCTATGTCTCACATTTTCACCATACCTGTTACCTTGCTAGGCAAGGCCCGCAAATATACAGCAACGAAGGGGGGGGGGGGGTACACAACAGAAACCTATTTATGGTCTCACAAATGTCATATCTGATGTTATTTATCTACATAAAAAAAATATATAAAAAAAAAAATCATTATACTGAAGTTTGATAATTTTGTGTTTCATTGCTTGGTTGATTTGAAGATGATAATTAGCTGTACCACCCTTTGTATGGGTATTTCTTCATGCTGATGCTATTTTATAACCAAATTATAGATAGGTTATCTGTAAAACGTAAAATAAGAAAACAAAAAATTAATGTACGTAATTTGATGCGTATATTTTTTACGGTTTATGGTGTTAATAATAATATTAATTCCCTAGATTTTTACTGATACAAAGGCACGATCAAATCAGATGTCTTCATTCATAAGTAGATGTAATTTCACATGTGACGACATAGTGGACAAATATATAGGGTTTCTACAAATAAACATGACAGGGCATTTTTATGTACATACGATTTTATTGAAAGATCATATAAAAATCTACTGTATAGTTTTTAAAGGACATAATCTTTCAGTGATAACTGATAAAATAACTTGTCTAGATGAATAATGCATAGATTGTTAAGTGGAACTTATATTGAGACTTTCATTGAATTCTTTATGTATAAAGAATATGGGGGAAGGTTGAAAACAACAACGAAACTAGACCAATATTCACTGTGTACTGTCTGTTCTACTCGTTGTATAATATCAGTGTAAGTCAATGAATGACGTCATAGAGAGGACGTCATATCAAAGTTATAGACATATAAATTACTAATGTATTTTATACAATATTGTGGTTCCCAACTTGGTAGTATGTCTGCATTTTAAAGGCACAATAATGCCCCCACAAAACGTGCATCTGTGATTTGATGTTTAATTAGAGTTTGCTCTTTTTAATTTTAGTGGGCGACATGTTTTCACCTGGTATTATTCCCTTCAAAAGAATTACCCTAGTGTGAAACTCAAAGTTTGTGAAGTCCCATTAATAAATGTGTCACCATTCAACAGATCGGATTGTCAACAGTTTTATTATATGATGATATAATAACAAATTAAAGAAAATAATCAATATTGGTAGCTCGAATTTAAGCAATATGATTAAAAGCAAATAAAGTATTGAGTATGTGAGATTTTAGTCATGTGTGTACATCCCTTTATAATATAACCAATCTTAATTTGAAGACTTTTTTGCATGTTCACATTTTGGGACTTATTTTTATGTATAATATAAATGTTGAATTGTAATAATCTATAATGTAAAGTTCAACAACGATTGCATTACTGTGACTTGAGACAAAGTTTGGGCGATATTATTAGATTAAGATTTTCAGAATTATCCACAAAAGCCTGATTTCAATACAAAATATTCACGTTTTGCAATACAAGGACAACACATCAAAAGAATAAATGTTATACCCAAAATGACTAATCAGAGTGAATATTGGCTAAAACAAGAAATAAGAATTGAGAACAATATATTGCAAATTGATTGGATGATGGTCAAGATTTTTTTTTGCCAAAGTGTAGTTTTAGTCCCATATTTGATAATCAAAATATATTGGCAGATTATAGAAATAAAGCTTGACTCAAATATTGATTTACTTGATGAATCAGATTCCGGCTTAAAAAATCCCAATTATCATACTTGTCGTCTTATCGAATAACCATCTTATTTCATACTAACTTCACACTAATTAAACACAGTTGAATAATAGTGCCATATAATACTAATAAAAATATGCTATTTGAATAATTATATGTTTATGCACCCATATTTAAACCAATAACTTAGAAACCTAAATTATTATTTTAATAGCTTTTTTATAAAGTGGGTTAAGTTTAGAAGATATTTTCATAGAAAATCATGTTTATGTACATATATACAACGATAACCATGTTTAAGCTCCATAACTTTTAAAGCCGTGGTCAAGTTGAGATATGTTAAGAACATGTCAAAACTGTGAATAGATTATCCCATTATTATGTGTATACATGTAGTTTTCCACGCGTAGGTCTGACTAGATTGTGACATACTTTTATATTAACAGATAGATATGAATATTTATACTCAAGCTCTTAGAGTACTATTATTTCTAACCATACTGACTGCATGCACCACAGCGGGGACCTTGTAGACCATTATAGCTGGAAGGATTATTACTTATCAAATTCAATCAAAATAGATTGCCAAAAATGTAACATATGCTGTTACAGAGCCATCGATATAGAATGTTTGAAGAATACGAAATGTAATGTTCTAAAAATGGATGTAATGGACAAGCAAGACATATCATAAAACGGTATCCTTTTTTCACTTATAACCAATAGCCTGTCCCACTGACAAGTTACATGTGTGTATTATTATGATGGCTGGATGTGGCAAAACAACATCAATATTGACTTTAATTTATACATCGACCATATTTATGATAAAATAAAAGGGTTTGAAAATTAGTGTGTGACTGTTTGAGTATATTTTTTTTCATTTCGTAGCCATACTGAAGCTGTGAGGGTGTATACCCATGGGAGATCAGAAGAACTTTATTGCCGAATATGATGTCATCAATTGAAGTTTTTTTTTGAAACCAGAATGCCTAATGAATATGCACATGTAACAATTTCCAGTCTCCCATTATTTAGCATGTTACAGGACATGTGCTTATGGTTATATTTAGTACTGTAAAACACCTCTGTGGTTAGTTTTGCTAGTACAAATGTAACGATGAGTACTTGTGTACTTAACAGATGTAGTTATTAATGTTGCCTATATGATAGGAGTGTTGTTGTTTACATGTAGGTATATATCAATGACTATACACATATAAATATATATAATTGTCTTTATGTATGTTTTCAATCATAATAACTATGACGTTTTTAACTGTTGCGTCATAGCTGCTATGCGTCAACCATCGATGGTTTTAGAATTTTACAGATTGATGTGAGTTAACGTAGAATAGATGTTAAATTCATGTGGAATTTTTGCTGGTGGACAAAAGCACCTTATAATAATTCTAAATGGATATGGCAAATTGTTGTCTAAAATGAATGATAACTCTGCCCCTATGTGGAAAAACTATGCCGAATCATTTCAACAATTGGAAAACAATATGTTTTGTGGCGACAGCGGTGAGGTTTACTTATCACTAGTTTCTGGTACGTTACTGTGTATGGCAGTTAATGCAAAAGTTCAAACATGTCAAACAGTATTTTGAAATGTGCTCGCTTTTCCGTGTGGGCGTAGATCTGTTCAATTGAGTGTAGTTATCATGGGGGTTGGATTTTTTAGGAAATGTAAAGTTTATTATTCCATTGTGTTCTTTTAAACATCTGTTTTGCATGAATTTGCATGAATATATGCAAGGATTTCTCCCACAAGTTTATTACTGAGTACCCACACAACAAATGCATGTGTATATTTCTAAAAATAGCTGGTTTTGTGTTCGCAGAACAGAACAATTTCATTCTTGTGTATTTCTGATGATTTGTGATATTTTGTTATTTGCATACATACTGTTGTGACGTCCAAATAGACATGGTGTCTTGTAAGAAAAACGTTATTAGCCGGTAGATAGACCACACGTATGTTTGAATTGTGGACTTTTGCAACTTAGTAAATCATCATGCTGCAATTTGTAAAATTGATAACAATAATCGTTATAATATGCAAAATGGGACATAAATAATATTTGTGCCTTCACAACATAATGATGCCGTTTAATGTGTACAACCAGCAGAAAATATTACATGATTTTTTTAATCTGTATTATTTGCTCTATTATTAAATACACTTCTGAAGTGGCAAATGTGTTACATTTAGGTCAACTGTCAGTTGGCAGGAAAGGAAATGTTTTTTTAACCGAAACTGAGCATGTGAACTGCTAGTTGTATTCACTAAATTGTCATAATCCAAAAAGGGCATACATACTTTATTTAGTGTGGAATTATACTTGATAACTACTCAAATAAAGGCATATAGATTAACAAGGCATTCTGTTGAAACATTTGATGTGACATCATCATGTCATACCATACATTAGAAATTCGGCATTACCATTATTACCCTGAGTTCGTTACAACTGATATAGAACTTTCAAGTCCAGTTAGTATTCTCCTGGCAACTTCTGTTTTGTTAAATTTATTTTTGATGGCATCCTATTTTAAGTGTATTTTAAATTGTCAGAAAATTCCTGTCTGATTTTCCTGGCACAGCTGAATCATGTAGGTGTATATAGGTCTGTGTAGAAAGTGTAGTCTTATGTGTATTGTTAGCCAGAAGTACACTGGCCATAACCTCCCATGTAAAAACATAGGAAGTCGAGATAAAATCCCCGGGCTGATGATTATATTTTAGACGAAAATGCGTCTGTTGGATGCGTGTTCGGCTAAAATATTGGCATCAGTTTACTGCATTCACCCACGTTAACCCATCCATGAAAGAACTACTGGGAAAAAAATACAAAACAAATCGATCTCCTATGACCATTTTGAGGAGGTTATTGCCAGTGAAGTAAAAAAGGAAGGGAATTAGGTTTTAAGTTGTTATATATATATTATATATATTACTATATATGATTATCTGTTGATAGCATCATGCACACTTACTCTGAGGGACAGATTTGGCTAAATGAAGTCAACATGTACATGTGAAATCAGACGAATTCTCTAAAATGAAAGTGGTGATTATCAACATCGACAGAAGAAGGGGGTCCCAATACTGCTAACCTTTTCATGTCAAATCGATATAGACAGAATTTTTATAACTTTTGTTATCAAAATTAAATCATATGTTTACATTTTTTTTTTTTTCTGAATAGAAATGTAACGTTTGTTTCATATTTCTGAGAATCGCATCTTTGAGCTACATTTGGGAAATCCAGAGAATGAGAGGCCTCTTTCCGTATGCTCAGAAAAACAGTGGCAACTTTACCCATTTGGGAAACAAGTTACTTTTTTTGATTAGCAATGCTGATATCTTGTGATTTCTAAGGATGCATATGTTTCATCATCCACAAATTCTAAAAGCCGTCATGTTGTTTGAGTTGATTCTGCTCCATTATCAGGGCGATTCTGCTGTTTTGCAGTGCATGTTGAGTACACTTTGCCATAACCTGTCATAATGTTAAACATTGGCAGGTCCTTCCTACTGCGGACACGATCAAAATATAACATTGTAAATCAGAAGAAAATTAATGTTGCAAGACTCAAGTTTGTGTTCGATTTGACAACCTTATATTTTAGCTTGTGTCTGTAGCCTTGCCCTCTCATTGTTATTCTATAGACGGATTTCAAAATACAATCATTGATAGCAGCACACTTTATTTCAATATGTTTTTTCGATATCTCCAAATTAAAGTCTGGACATAAATTTTCAAAAATAAAAAGTATATATCAAAGAAGAAATTGTGTGTGATTATACCAGGTTTGTATTTTTATCAGTTTGTGGAAGGTTTTGACTTGTTTTTTCACAACAATGTCTGTACATACCCTGACGCGGGGACATGAAATGATTCCCCGGTCACCACTCATCCTGTTGCCGTGGTAATCAGGTCTTATAATGGGTTGCCATGGATGAACGATGGTGCTCGCTGTGTGGTCGTAGCAACTGGTTTGAACTTGTACGACCGACCAGTGCAGTCTAATCCATCAAAAACTCTCAATGGTTGATTTTGAATTTAGATTGCACTGGCTGCGTCTAATTCGCATGCTTGCTTTAGTGCTGGGCACGGCCGGTCTTAGGTGACTGGATCGTTGCCTCTGCTGCTGCTGTTGCTGCTGCACACGCCACAACTGTCAAACAGTCCCGCCACACCGCTCGATAGCTTTCTATCAGTCCCGCCACTCCAATAGCCCGATAGCTTCCATGCTGAGGACAAGGCTTAATGAATAGCTATAGAACTAGGCTTGTATCTGCATGGAAGACAGGAAAAGAATATTTACTTCCTTTCCAGAGTTCCATTAAGATGCTAGTATCTGATCTGGCTATGCTGCCTGCCTCAGTATTTTCTAACAGTCCCGACCGGGCAGCTTATTTACCACCCACTACCTCTGTGCTACAACCATGCTTTATTCATCCTATAATATTTCAGCTACATCACGGGGGAAATAATGCGGATAAGCAGGACTATTTGAAAAATGTTTTGTGAAAAAGATAATTTGTATCATAAATACCTACTATCTTGTGTTTGATTTCAGAACTTTTCAGAATTTTTCCTATTATTGAACAACACAAGAAGGAATTCTATATATCTAGACAACATCGATGTTTTGGGGAGATTATAACATTAAAACTAATTACATTAAGTACTGCTGCATTAGATCTCCATGGTAGCCACACTGATCAGTTCCACAGTTCCTGTGATGTAGACCAGTGATATTACTCTACCTTTAGTTCCTTGCTTTATTTCATGTTAGACCAGGCTCCATAGTAATTTATACTAGAAGATCTTACATTTTCTTAAAAAGCTAGTTTTTTTCTCAGCTAGTATCCAACATCAAAGTCCAAGTGCTTATTTTTTGTGTATATTTAACGTTTACTTTTAGACAAATTCGCTATTTGTAGAATACTCATATTAATATGGTATTTTCATTGGAAGTAAAAACCCTGAAATTTGGTGTACTATTTCAATCTGATAATGTATTTACGCTATCTAAAATTTTCTTTTTTACCGTAGGTAAGTACGGTTTATGGACTCTGGTACTAACATATGTTAGCAAGATAATGAATGGAGGATTAATTGCCCGAAGTATTTGTTTACACGTTGTAGAGGACACATCTCTCATCAGATCAGCCTCATAAATGAACAATTAGTCATTTTTTCTTTCGAAGCTAAGCAAATTTGCACGTTCAATACCTAAAATTATTCTCAGCGTCATTATTTATGAGGTGTCCTTAAAATATGTAAACTGATCATTTATGACAAAATAACCACCAGAGTTGTCTTTCTAGCACACTTTCTAGCTTTGATCTTGCGAGCACCACATCAGAGTCCTGGTAACCCCGGTGCTAAGTAAGGTCTGCTTTGGTGGTGTGCAAAACCATTTAGAAAACGGAAAGATAAATATTTACATCAGGTTTTAGAAATATACTGGTATTTTTAGATAAATTGTTTGAAAGTAATATTTAGATCACTATTTTGAAAAATTATGAAATTAGTTGCACACCGCTGCTGCCTCACCCCAACAGAATACAGCCAGAAACCTGTACACTACTAATGAAATATATAGTTTTGTGGCCAACAAATTAGAATTGGTTCCACAAATATATAGTAAACTACTCTAGAAACCCTTTGGCTTATGCCTATTTTGAGCCCTATAAATTTGCAACTTGTTTGCTTTTAACATGGCAAACTGTGTTTTTACTACCATTTCACAGTCCCTACAATGGCATTACAGTGTACATGTTTCTGGTTGTGTTTTCCCACACCACGCCACCCTCCTGGAATTGGTGGTTCTAAAGATCCTACAGTCTGTAATACATCTTATAGAGCTGTCAGGAGGAAAGGCCATTTAGGCCTAAATACACTTTGGTTAGCGTAACATTTTTCAGAACAACTTTTTTAAAACAAAAAGATTGGTGAAATACAAAGTGACAACGAAGAGATTGAATATGTAATGTTACGCTAACCTAATTTTTTTTAGCCTTTACCTGCATTGCTTGGCAACTTAGATGAGCCGCTTTACCTGCTTGACGTACAAGGTGTCCCAATAATGATACAACTGGTCTCTGTATAATTGTCATAAATAAATCCACATATATCTAAATATTTGAAATACCAAAAGAACTGAGACATGTTGTATCATTTTTGGGACATTAAGTGCTTTGTGTATATTTCTTTCCATGTTATCTATTCTGTAGCAAAATTATTCATATTGAGCTCTTGCTTGATTTTATTCAAATCTAAAACTGAATATGAACATATATTTCTAAAATATTTTTAGGGAGTTTGATGTATTTGAAAAATAAGTTACGGCGTTACAATATTTTACCACTGTGGAATGATTAATTTGGAATGGAATATACATAAACTGACTTGTATGTCACAAACCTATCAAGAGTACAACAAAACCCCAATGCTAAAGAAGCTTTACTTAAATAATGACTTCCACCATCAATAACTTCTCAAATCTACACTTGATAATTAATTATCATACTGTATTCAAAAGTAGACATGTTTAATAGTAGGGCATTGAATTCCAACTTGATGAGAATATATAGCTAATAATGGTCATCACTTCAATATACTGTATTTTTCAATGTACAGCAATGATTCAATTTACAAGCCTCACAAGACACCACACCAATATTTTATATTTGTTTCGAAAATCTGTGTCATTTTCAAAAACTATTTTAATCTATGCAACAATTTTCCATCTCATTTAATAGCAACATACTGAAAAGATCATTGTTCAAAAAATATTTTTACATGATTAGCTGTACAATAAGGTACTAGTTGAACATTCATTGGATTTAAAATGGAACTTCGTTGTGATGACCCCAATTGAAATGTTATGCTATGTATTGTTACATTTCATTTTATAGAAAATAGAAAATCATTTATCATATTTTTAACAGGCTGTTCTAGAATCATTTTTGTACATTCACTGCTCTATATTGTGTTATACATGGTTATTTGACTGTTACATACACAAAGTTTGAGTTGCCCTAAATACCGGGTGACCCATAAAAAATACCCTGTTTTACGAAAAAGTGGTTGTAACTCTTTTAAAGATTAACATTTTGAACGCTTCGAGTACCAAAAGTGTTGATTCTCAGAGGAATTATGGCCATTTTCTGAGGCAGGCGTAAATGTTTGGGTCACCACACTCAAAAAATCCCGATAAAAAATCTGTCCTTTTCTCGAAAATGAGCATTTTTTTCTCAAAATGAGCATTTTTTTCCTAAAATCGGCGAATAATTCGCCGTTTTGAGAGAAAAAAATGCTCATTTTGAGAGAAAAAAAATCCTCATTTTCGAGAAAAGGACAGTTTTTTTTCTCACTAATTTTTGCAGTACAGGTATCCACCCAATACCATGCCAAACCACTACTTTACTACTGGCTTTCTTTATGTTTGGGCAAGTTCAACAAGTACATATACACATCCATTATCATACCAACCACAACGTCTTCCTCAGTTTTAGTCCACATTGGTTACAAATATCAAAATAACCTACATTTTAATCATTGTCGGGAATAAATTTGAGGCAGTATTTGAAATTCTGATGAAATTGGTTAAACAAAAGATCCCTGGCCATATGCTAATATTGCCACATTGAATATTTTTCTCAACAAAACATTTTGAAATACAATCATTTGTAAATATATA
>Ga0307400_10000003_pt1 | contig 16395 bp, 1 predicted proteins | sample SouOceMetPS10317_FD_200441 | JGI IMG/M metagenome (GOLD analysis project Ga0307400, IMG submission 200441) | Metatranscriptome of marine eukaryotic phytoplankton communities from Antarctic Ocean - PS103-17 (Eukaryote Community Metatranscriptome) | ecosystem: Environmental > Aquatic > Marine >... | reverse complement strand
TGAAATTTCTGACTAATAGTGCCATTTGAAAAAATGTCCTGAGGAAAAAAACATTTGTCACCTGGTGTGCGAAGATTTTGTCCATCCCCAGAATATAAAACTACAATTTCTGTATATATCATTTATTAATAATTACCATTCAATAGTCTACATAAAACTACAAAGCTACCCAACAAGCATTGAATGATTGATTGATTACTGTGATCCTATACCTTTCATTTTTTAAAGAAAGGATCATAACTTTAATAAAAACTTTTGTCAGCTTGTCCGGCAGCACCAGATTCGCAGATCAAACAGGTGGGGCCATATTTATTTTACAGGTATGAATTAATTAAGATTTTAAAACCTAGGGTTTATTACAGTATTTTCACAGACAGGCTGCAAGGTGCCTGCACCAGGTTCAACCATGCTGCGTGCCTGCACTGGCAAAAGTCATGGGAAAATCGAGAAGAAAATGCATATTTTGAGAAATCTTTATTTTTCTCAAAATGAGAATTTTTATTGTCAAAATGGGATAATAGTTTCTCATTTTCACATTAATAATTCTGATTTTGAGACTAATAAAGATTTTTCTCTCAAAATTTTCCCATGATTTTATCCAGTGTGCACTGAGGGCGAAGTTTAACTCAAACTACCACACAACAATCAATGACTGGAGAAGACAGAAAGACAATTCAAAGTGTTACTTGATAAGCATGTTCCAGATAAGTCACTGAGAAAAAACTTGTAGTGTACTAATTCTTTTAATAACAACAGTATCATTGCATAAAATGTCCGGAATTTAATATTTTTCAAATACCAAAAGAACTAAATTGAAAGTCCGGTTCTTTTGATATTTGACCATAAGAATTTATTTGCGTATTTTTACTGAGTATGATATCTTATCAAGGTATAGACGACTACCCTTTTTTTACATGAATTTTGCAAGCAACAATCTAACTTGTCTTTCTATATCAGTCAATGAAAATTATGGGAGTTTATGATTGTGCGGATTGCTGGCCTTTATGTTTGACCGTACAATCTCAAGGTCGCCCAATGTGGTGCCAGCATAAATAAATACCGAGTGAAACTCACATGCAAAACAAAAACACCCTTCTCTGTACACATTAAACAGGGCCGGCAAGAAGCCGCCCGCATGATCACCTAGTACAAGTGCAATGAAAAACTTGGAAAAGACCATGTCACGTGACAGGACAGCCGGCAGGTCTGGCGCCTCGGTCAGGGGCAATCAACGTCAGCGACCCGACACAGCCAACATGTCTGCTGCCGGTGACAGGCACACACAACATGCACACCTGGTGAATGACGGGCCAAGTCGGGGGCACGACCGGCCGCCATTCACCGCTACCTACAACAGTTACATGAATATATACGTGGCTGGCAGTCGGAGGGGTGCGCAGCAGGGGCATACTACAACACGCCTCAGGATGACAGGCCAGACCACGCCAGCTTACGCTAAACCGATACAACATTATGACCGAGTTCAGAGCCTCGGGGCAAAGCAATGAACACTGTCTGCTGATATATTAAGCTCTCCTCCTCTACTACTACTGACCTTGACCTATTTTTCAAGGTCACAGAAGGTCAAATTACTTTACACTGCAGGATTAGCCTTGGTGGAGCAAGCAGCATCCACCTCTGCAGTGTATTCATCCTCGGGGTCATCATCATCATCATTAAACCCATCCAGGGTTATTCTTCCCACTGATACCTTCACCTCTCGTATAATCCCCCGCAGGATTCACAATTACAACCTTGCAGCAAAGGTTATTCATTCCTAGATCGATTGTCGATATATTCGCCAATATTTCCCGACTGAGGACATTCTAGTCCTTGTATCCCTGGTTATCTGTTCTAATTATCTGGGTAGAAAGCTGCTAACCTGCAAAGCCCTCCGCTACCCATGGCCAGACAGGTATCTTTTATTTTGACCATTTATTAGTCACGCAGCTTATTTGTTATTTCAGACACCAGGGTTGCACACTATCTGTGCAGATATGAGCCCTGACAGAGAACACAACATCCCACAACCTCCACCCACTATCAAGTCAAAACATGCATTTTCATATGCAATAAACCTTTATTGCACTCTTAACAAATAAACAACTTCCTTGATCAGGACATGGGGTGAAGTTTGTGTAAGGTTGTGTGCTTGTTCGTGGCTTCATCTTAGCTAACCATGTCCAACTTGAAACAGACAGCAATCTTGTTGTTATATTGCTCAGTTGGAATGTTCACACTGGGAAAAATCGTGGGAAAAATCGTGAGAACATTTTGGGAAAATTTCCCATGATTTTTTCCAGTGCAGTTGGACAATAATGTGCCGTAGCTCATAGCTGTGAACATGAGGACCAGTAGGCAGCTCTACTCCCTCCTCATTGTTCCTGAGTTATGCTCCTCGTAACGTTGTTCCTTAGTTACGCTTCTCGTAACATTCTAGATTATTCCTTAGTTACACTACTCGTAACGTTCCAGATTGTTCCTTAGTTACCATCCGACATCTTTTGTTTATACTAAAGTCTTCACTGAGCTGTGACCTCAGCGTAATCCTTCACCCTGACAGGGGAGGCACTTCTTAACATTGTGTTTCTCTCTTTTTTCAGTACAATACAATACTGAAATGTTTCGATAAAATCAGTGTCTAGTACATGTGTACAGTATGATACACATCTGATAATATTGTTTCTTAGTCATGGGTTTGTTGTATTATTATCAATAATATTCCAGGAGGATCGAACTTGATCCAACTTGTTCAGTTTGGAATACATACTTATAGGTTTGAGTCCACTTCGTGAAATCCTGAGATAGTCTCCTGTTGAACCACATGTCACATGATCATGGAACCATCATGCAACGGTTTTACTGGATGACACAAAAATAGGTCATAATCTGTACCTACAGAGTGCTGTATCAACTATGTCAAATATAGATTTTTCAATGGTTTGAATGCCAAACAAACTTTTTGTGCAGTTATTGGGATAAACCATCAAAAAATATAGAATTTGAACAGAGTGAGTGCTCTTTGTGTAGATGTGTGAGCTATTCTTGTGTCTACCATTTGCATACTTTTGTAGAATACATCAAATCCTACAGTTTTATTCGAGGAAACTGGGAAATGAACATTTAAAAAAAAATCAGAGGAATCACACTATGTCAGTGCAGTTCTTTTGATATTTGAAGGTCAATCCATTTCTTCAAAAATATGCACTTGAATGATGATTCCTTGACAAAGCTTGTAGCTGCTACTAATAAGCTGTATTATTGCGATTTTTTTACAGATATTCTGCAAATATATAATTATTTTTATATTATTTTCATATAATTTTTGAGTTTGCAAGTTTTGACAGGTGCCAGCTGCCAGCACTAGCAGAATGTCTGGTGTTCATGCAGAACAGACTGAGAAGACCTGCAGATATGCACACCGATAATCTTGGAAATTTTCACAAAAATATAGCTGTGCATACTGTCGACCATAGAGTCAGAAAAACTACAAACGAGGCACTAAATATACATTTGCTCCTCGTTTGGAGTTTTTCTGTGATAAATATTCAACTCACAATCTTATTGAAGCGCATATAGAATGGTTCAGCCATTGCATATCCTGAGCCAATTTGTTTATATGGCATTTACAAATATTCTGAGTTAAATAGGAGATGTCCGATAACCTGCGTTCCCTGCAAATGGCTGGCCAGACACACCACCGATGCCTGCATCAAATTGTAAAACTACCAAGCAACCACTGTGTACAGCCTGCTGCAAGGGTCAGTCACCAAATAAATAAACATCCAGGCCTCTGCAACTCGTCGCTGTTTCAACTCAAGGCTATGTACACCCAGCATATCAGAGCTCGCATCACAGAAATGCTAGCCGCAAATTTACAAACGTAGAAATTTACAAAAGAGCATTTATACATAGCCTTTAGAAATAATGGATATTATTAAATATACATCGGTAATCGAGTCATTCACAAATGTAGTTCACAGTTGGTCAAGACTCAGAATTTCTTAATCTCTAATTAATATACTTGTTTAAAAGATACACAAAAAGATGTTAAAATAATATAGGCCTGATGCATTAAGAACTTTTGTCAGAAGTACGGAAAAAAACCCATGTTTTTAATAGACCATATTTAAAAGTAAAATTATTTTCAATGTTATAAACAATGTGCATTTACAGATTATCTGCTGTCGATATTGAATATTGATAAGCAGTACCAGGTTATGACACCAAAAATGTATTCAATATTTGCCTAGAAATAAATGACAAAAAGTTCAAATCTTGAATGCATAAAGCCTATGTATCATATCTTCAATAGTTATTCCAATAAGGAAATAATTACAACATCCAGGTTTAAAGTAAAAGTCCTTCTCAGTGACTAGCCAGTATACAGTGAACATTAGGGACTGTTCACTATTTGAATAATGAACAGTCCCATAAACTAGCAGAAGAATGGTGGATATAATATCACGTTCAGAAATCACATTCACATTCAATAGAGTTGGCATTTCTACTTCCTCTTTAATATCAAAGGCTTTATATAACTTGTAAAACAAGGATTTTTGTACAGTATTAAATGTTTGAAGTTAAAATTTTGAAGAAATACCAACAATTGAAAACCTTTCAAAGTAGAATAAAAGAAAATAGTTGCCAGTCAACATGGCTAAGGGAGGGCCGAGGGGGAGCCCAGAGTGTACTCGTCAGAAGCAAACTTTAGACTTCGGATTGGTCGGATTCTACATCAGAAAACTAATAATTACACATTCATAAATATGTACAAAACTCAATCATTTATGATTATCTATGAAACTGATGCATGTTATACTGCTCTGAGAAGGACGCAGATATATCGTGTGGAGAAAACCAAACTTGCGTTATATTTATATACAAGTAGACCCCCCTCGTCAATGCCATCTATATGGCACAATAAATAACATTATAAACACAAACAATACAGCTCTTACAAAGCCTGATGTAGATTCCAAGCTGCTGCCTAGTAGATCTGTACATTCCTGTTATTTCCAGTTTGATTCAAGAATTTTAGATTTGTAATGTACAATGAAAATGACATGAATATACAGAGTTTTATAACACGCAGTCATTACTATGATATTATCACCCGCAGTGAGGGTACTATACAGAGCTTATATATGTCAGTGTTCATCAGTGCGGCAAAACAGGAGACAATCAAAGTGGACTTCACGGAACTTCAAGAACTGTCGATACCAATACAGTATCCTGACACGTCATAAACATGGTAACGCTCTCTTTATGTCGAGTAAACATTAAAATCTTACTCAGAATTCTCCATTAAATCCTATGGTTGGCATGAGTGTACATGGGATGCCTCAACAATGGCTACTTTACAAACTATGTCCATTCAATCACCATGTTAGAGTTATTTTATTTTGTGGTTGATTGTGAATGCAATCTGGATACCATGTGATCAGGTATACATTACATGCACATTTTTTTGTAGACATTCTAATATAGTAGTATTGTAACCAGGCAACCTAGCCGAGCAACTAACGACAGTAGAACTTTTTATTGGGAATTTTTGCTTTACTTTTTCTTTTACATGCAAGGATAAAACAGTTTACATTATGAAGCAAACGGATTAAAACATGTTAAGAACATTTATAATTTCGTATAAAGACGCATTTTGTGAACGATTATTATTTTTCATCTACTTTACTTTTTGTCCCATTATTTGTACAGGCTAGATTTCTCATTTCTTGGTTAATTTGTCAGCTTTGTTGTCTGTCTTGGTTGGTCCTGGTTTTGCTGTCGTGGCGGCAGCGGCCTGGGATGTTGGAGTGACCGTATTGGGCACGACGCCCCCGACATTGCCTTCGCTGGCCAGCTTGATCGGAGCCATGAATGCCCGGGTGGCTTTGAGAACCTCCTGTCGCTGCTTCTCTCGTTCAGCCAGCACCCCTGCGGGCTTGGCACCCTGCATGGCCATGTTAGGGGTGGCTGTAGGTTGTGTAGAGCCTGGTTTGACGTAGGACGGTGGAGGCTGGTTCGCCAGACCCGCCATCAAACCAGCCAGGTTGTGAGGAACGGACTTAGAGTTGGGTAGCGGTCCTTGGTTGAGGCCTGGAATGGGCATTGCCACGCCGGACTGCGCGCCTGTGCTGGCTTGGTGTGGGGGTAGGCCTCTCTGCTGCTGGCTGTGCTGGGGCAGCTGCTGAGGGGGCATCTGCTGAGGTGGCAGTTGCTGAGGGGGCATACTCATACCCTGCTTCATGTTGTAGAACTGGCGCTGGCTTGCCGAGTTAGATAAACTGCCACTGCTAGGGGGCATGCTACCCGCGTTGTACGGCATGTTTGCATTAGGAGGCATGTTTGCATTAGGAGGCATGTTTGCATTAGGAGGCATGTTGTGCGCCATGCTGTTCGCATTGTGCGAAATGCCGCTATTTGCGCTGTGAGACATGCTATTTGCATTGTGTGGCATGTTGGCGTTATGAGGCATGTTGCTTGCATTGTGAGGCATATTAGCACTGTGAGACATGTTTGCATTAGGAGGCATGTTTCCTGTATTCATGGTCATATTGGCGGAGCTGGGTGGCATGTTAGCTTGCATACTGCCTGGTTGCATACTTCCTGGTTGCATATTGCTGGATTGCATGTTGTTGGGTTGCATGCTGCCGTGCATGTTAATGCCTGGCCCGGCGTTAGACGGCATGTTGGGCGGCCGCACTCCCAGTAACATCTGCTGCGCTTGTAGACTATTAAGCTGCTGCATAAAGGCGTTGGCTGCCTGCTGCTGCTTGCTGGATGTGTACTGCTGAGATGACTGTGGTGGAGGGCCGCCAGATGGGTGTGGAGGGCCGCCAGATGGGTGAGGAGGCCCGCTAGGCTGAGATCCAGGTTGGTTGCCAGCTCCACTACTAGAACTAGTTTGCTGTTGCATGCCTTGTTGAGAGCGTAGTGTTCCTAGTACAGCTTTGGGCTGTGGTTGTTGCGGAGGTGGTGGTCCGGATGGTTTGGCTCCAACATATGCAGCGCTCATAGACGCATTGCTTTGGTACTGAGAAGTGCCGATATTCAGGCTCTGCATATTGAAGAGCTGCTGTGGTGTCGGCTGCGACTGCTGGCCCGGCTTGCTAGGCTGGGCAACGGACATGAAGCTGGCAGCAGGACCCACTGAGGACGTCATGCTGTGAGGGCCGCCCACAGAACCCATGCTGTGTGAGAGACTGCTACCTGAGCCCGGCATGTTACCCATGCCAGCACTACCCATGCTGTGACCGCTACCAGATGAGCCCATACTGTGAGAGAGTGGTTGAGTTGCTTGCATGTGAGGAGCTCCCTGTGATCCCATGCTGTGAGACAGGCCATTCTGTGCTGATAGCATCCCCAGAGAAGCCGCTGAAGAGCCCATGTTCTGAGCCTGACCCCCAGCTGTGCCCATGCTGTGAAGGCCACTAGATGATCCCATGCTATGCGGGGGAGATTTCAACTGCATTGGGCTTTGTCCATAGGTTTGCTGCTGCTGAGGTTGTTGTTGCATAGTGACCTGGGCATGTCCCGCGGTGGCAGTGTGCGCGGCCGTGTGTCCTGCAGGTGTGAAGGGTGCGGCAGACTGGTTGAGCGTACTCTTCTTGCCGAGGTTGATGGTGTGCTGGGAGGGTGTGTTGGGCTGGGCTGTGGGCAGGGCTTGCTGCGGCACAGCAGGCTGGATGGGCTGCAGGCCAGGCAGGGAGGCAGGACCGAACCCTGCCAGGGGGTAACCAGCAGGGGCAGTCACCTGCTGGATGGGACCCGTTGCTGATGGTAGTGATGCCTGCTGCTGAGCTGAGCTGCTGAGCTGCTGGTAGAATCCTGTCTGCTGGAGTGGCTGGAGAGGCTGTGGGGTTTGTGAGTAGAAGGAGGAGCCTGGCTGAACTGTAGGCATGTTCTGCAGACCTCTCTGGGTGACCAGCTGTGAGCCAATGATCTGTGAGGAGGCCTGTGGTGGCTGTGGAGGCTGCGGCTGATTGCTCATTGGCTGACCGGGGTCGTACGAGACAAAGGCAAGCTGTGACGGACCGAGGGAGACGTTGCTGTTGATCATCTGACCTCCGTACTGTAACTGGGTCAGGCCAGGGGTGCTCTTCTGTACAGAGCCCGCCATGAATTGGCTCTGCGCGGCTGGTGGTTTGATGGCTGTAGACATGAGTGAGGACGTTGAGGAGGACACCATGATGGTGTTCTGCTGCGTTTGCCCATACTGACTGCGGAAAGCAGGCGTGTACAGCTCACTCTGCGCGGCCAGGAATAAGCTAGGCTGACTGAACGCGGCCACGGGTCCCGCTGCTGGGGGAGGTGCAGATAAGCCGTAACCATAGTTAGCAGTGTACTGGGCATCTCTTGTGAGAAGTTGAGTGGATCCCAAGAATGGGTGATACTGCGCCCCTTGTGGTGCCAGCATGATGGGGTTGGGTGGGCTGCTGATGCCTGGCATGGCTGCCATGGTGGGCGACTGAGAGGGCATGGGGGAGTAGCTAGGCTGGCTGGGGAGCTGGCTCTGCGTGGAGATGGCAATGCTGGCATGCTGGGATCCCGCGGGGGAGCAGCTAACCTCAGCCTGCATAGGGGGGCAATTCGATGTCACTTGTTGTTGCTGGGGTTTTACCTTGCATATATTCGTGTAGTCGGGTGTGGAGGTGGGTCGTGTTGGTAGAGATGCGGGTGTGGAGGATTCCATGTAGCTGGCCCGGGGAGACACATCACTACTGCCGTGCTCCATCATGGGAGACCCACGGTGCTCCATAGGAGACCCACGGAGCTCCATGGGAGACCCGCGAAGATCCATGGGAGACCCACGAAGATCCATAGCTGCAGAATGCGGGGTTTGGCGATGTTCCATGCTACTACTGGACAGTGGTGTGGCGCGGTGTTCGGTGCCGCTAGACGTGGAGCGGTGCTCCATGGCGGCGGAGAGTGACGTGGGCATGTGATCCATGGCTGTGGAGAGAGGCTGTGTCTGCCTGGGGTCCATCATGCTGCTCTCAGTCAGGGGGAACACAGTGGCTTCCTTCTTACTCTGGAACACTGTGGCGTCTGTGGATAGATTACTAGCGGATACCTGGATATTGCTGACAGACATGACACCAGAATCGCTACCATATTTCTCATTATACGCACTACTAATAACCACAGATTCTGCATGTTTCTGTACGTGTAATTCTCCGTACTTGGCACTGTACGCGATCTCACTGGCCTGCAGTTCCGCGTACTTCTCAGCATAACCGCCAGCATCGCCCGACTGCAACTCCCCATACTTCTCACTGTACGCGCTCTCAGGGTTTTGCACGTATGTATTCTCACCAGCCTGCATCTCGGCATATTTCTCCATGTACGCATTCTCAGCTTGTTGTAAGTCTGGATATGCGGTCTCACTGTATGCACTCTGGCTGCTGACCACTGTGATGGAGGAGTCGGCATGGCTCTGCAGCTCCCCGTACTTCTCACTGTAAGCCTGGTCTGGGGCGCCATGCTGGGAGGAGGGCACAGCATGCAGGTCTGGAGATCCTGCCACCTGGAATCCAGCATTGAATGCAGCAGAGACAGCCAGCCCTTGCATTTCAACAGGTTCTGCTTGCTCTTGCAATGACTGGACAACTGCATCCAGTGGAACCTCAGATATTGTGTTCATATCCGCCTGCATACTAGACACAGCTGGCATGCCGTTAGTTGACGTAGGCATACTGACGGACACGCCATGTTTTTCGTATGCAGCGTTCTCCCAGATCTTCTTGACAGAAGTGATTTTCATAGTGAGGTCCTCTGTCGCTGGGGAGTTGGGAACCTGCGCGGGCATTGGTATGGGTTTTGGTGGGTTAATAAGTTCCTTGGATACCTCAGCCTTCTCTTCTGTTAGCTTGGCAAGTTCTGCATCAAAGGTAAAATCTAACTTGATGTCACTGGAATCGTCTCCTTTCATGTATTTGTAGGGATCTTTGAAGGAAGGAGGCAGACGGATAGGTTCCACAGAGGAACACACCTTGGACTTGTCTGCTTTGTTAGGGGTTTGAACATTATCTGGCTTCTTGACCACACGCCTCTCCTCAGCCACCTTGCTATGCGTCATCACCTGGCCAGGCAGTTTATCTGGGCGACCGGATGTAGTAGTGATGGGTTTGGGTGTACGCTGTGGTTTTGGAGCTTCAAAGCCAGCCTCGGAAACCTTCACAATGTGCATGTTGTTTATGGGTTTTAACTGTTCTGGTTTCTCAATCAACAACACCTTGGACTGTTGGACTGTCTCGAGGCCCGGCTTCTTCTTGTCTTGCGATGGCGAGCTTCGTGTCGATGACGTAGCTGAATTGTTCATTTCGCTGAGATCGATCCCACTGTCGTGCTGTTCATTCTTTTCATACGTGAGCGGCTCGCCTGCGACTGGCGGAACAGTGGCCAATCTGATGGGCGTATCCCAGGCGTTCTTAGCCGGCGCGGGGGCAGGAATGGGCATGTTCAGAGTGAAGGGACTGGGGATCGTTGTTACAGGTTTACAGATGGGAGAGTTTCCTGGCGTTACAGGCATAGGAGGCTCACATGGCTTACTGACAATAGCAGGAGGCGATGACGGAAACTGATTAGCAAGATCGTTATCCCAGCTTTCTATGGTGAACGTGTCTGAAGGGATGATCACCGCGGTACCCAGTGGTTTTATGTCCTTCTTGTCGCGTTCTTTCTGTTCGCGTTGCTTCGCCAGACGAGGTGGGAGCTTACTCAGACGCTTGTCTTTATTAGCTGTGACACGCTGACTCTTGGTCACTTTGCCCTGCTTTGTCGCTTGCTCCTTTTCTTTGCGAGCACCCATAATATTTTGAAGCAATTTTTGTCGTATTAGCTCATCCTGAATTTGCTTGGCTTTATCGCGCTTGGTCTTTTTGGACATAACTACCTGAAATCCTTCTGTTGTTCCCAAAAGTTCCTCAAAGCTGAAATCTCCACTATCAATCATAGACGACACCTTGGCGTTGATGTCAATATTAGACAGCGCATCTTTCTTCTCATACTTGAGCGGCTTGGACACATCAGAGAGATCCGACTTCCTTGCCTTGTTCCGGGAGTTGAGACTGTTAATGGCGTTCTGTATGGCAGTAGGATCATGCAGCACGATTTCATCCAGTCTGTAAATCTGTGTCACGTTTTCCTTCCTGTTCATGTTTGCCATTGCCTTGTTGTTCTTGTTAACATTGCCAGTAGTACGGGTGCCCGGGGCGGAGCCGTTGATGCCCCGCGCCTGAGGATTGGGGGATCGTTCCTTGCCATTCTTTGCCGGCCATCCATCCAGTGAGTTTGCCTTCGAGTGGAGATCTGCTGCGCCAGCCCGCCGACCCTGCCGCTCATTCACTGGACGCTGAGAAGAAAAGCTCTTCTTCACTTCTTTCTTGTCCGGCTTCTCTCGGTCTCGATGCCCGGGCTGGCGCACCTCGTTTTTTGACTCACGATTATTTCTCTCCAGAACGTCACTGCTCTCCGACGCAGTCTCCCACTCCTCATTGGCTGGCTCTGCGGAATTCTCCTTAACCGGAGATTTCGTACCAACGTCGTTGTTTACACTAGTGCGGGTCACTGAACTCGCACTGTTAGTTCTGTGGTTGGGCGCACTGGCACCTCGACCTCTCCCTCTACCACGGCCGCCACGCTCACCGAACGCACCGCGGCCTCCCCGCGCACCACTTGCGCTGCGGAACCGAGGTGGTGCGTTGTAATTTTCCCAGGGCTTGCGATCGCGATTTTGATCTCTTCTTGGGTTGTAGGAGTGGTCGTCCTCCCCATCCTCCACGTCAGCATCGTCAGAGCCGTCTTTACGCTCCCGGAATCTGTTGTTTGGATGGGAGTTGGTACGAGCTGGACCTCCGAAGAAGTCATTGCCACCTCTCCCTCGCCCCCGGGGTCCGCCACGCTGGCCGCGCCCTCTACGAGGAGGCTGGTCGCGGCCCGACAGCATACCTGCACTGTTTGTATGTCTTGGTGGTCCATTCTGCTCTCCTCCCTCCCAGTCATCATTAGCATTGTTATCTCTCATATTGAAATGCTGAGGAGTAGGAAATGGCTGTCGGGACCAGTCGTCTCTCCGTCCCTGGTAGCCACCTCTGTCCATTCCACCTCTATCCATTCCACCTCTATCCATTCCACCTCTATCCATTCCGCCTCTATCCATTCCGCCTCTATCCATTCCGCCTCTATCCATTCCGCCTCTATCCATTCCGCCTCTGTCCATTCCGCCTCTGTCCATTCCGCCTCTGTCCATTCCGCCTCTGTCCATTCCTCTCCCACCGCGGCCACGACGATCGTCTCTTCTATCATCGCGTCTTTCATCGAGGCGGATATCTCTTCTGTTATCACGTCTGTTGTTATCTCTACGATTATCTTGACGCCGATCATCGTTACGCCGATCGTCATTACGCCGATCATCGTTACGCCGATCATCATTACGGCGGTCATCTTGACGACGATCTTCTTGACGACGGTCCTCTGTCTTTTTATCGAAGGAAGGATCGAGACGGACATCTCTCATGTTATCCCGCCTTCGCTCTGCGCCCGTTCTGGGTCGGTCAGATTGTTCATTAGGTTTATCTGCATTATTCTGTGATGCTGGTGTTTCGCTCGGCGTTGCCACGTCTGGTTTCTCTTTCTCACCTGAGCTATCTGTAGCTGCAGGAGATATTTCCCCTGGTGACACGTCACTCTCCTCCCCTCGCACTCTGCGGCGGGAGTCCTTCACAGGTGGGATATCTCCATTCTCACTATGCTCGCTCTCGTAGCCGTCAGCTTTAGTTTCCACATCACGACGCGGAGGACGTCCCCACGCACTACCCGGTCCAGGACGTTCAAAGTTATGATAGGAATCGGCGCTACGACCGCGTCCCGCACGGCCTCTTCCACGGAAACCACCTCGCAGCTCTTGACCACGTCCGCGAACGAACTCTCTGCCGCCTCGTGCCCTCCCTCGAGCTGAACCTCCTCGACCACGGACGTCACGATTGTCGAAGTCACGTCGTGGCCGATCATTATCCCGCATCCTTCTGTTTGCCGGCCGATCACGATCTTCTGTGTTGTCTTTATTTTCTTCGCGGTCTTGTGGAATTTCTTCCGTTGCGGCCTCACTTTTATCTTCCTGGTTTGTTGTTTTATCCACACTCTCCTGACGCTGATTCTTTTTATCAGTGCGGTTGTCATCTTTTCGGCGAGACTTGTTATCTTTGATTTCCTCCTTTGATTCTTGCTTTTCTAAGGTTGGCTTTTCTGTTGGCTTAGTATCACTACTAGGTTTTGATTTGTCTTCCTTTATTTCCTTATTATCTTTAGACTTTTCCTGCTCTTTTTGCTTATGAGTGTCATTATCTTTTTTGTCTCCTCGCCTTCGATCATTGCCTACATTGCGTTTGAGTGGTGTGAAGTTGGATCTATCTGACACGTTCTGCTGCGCCTGCTCTGCTGGGATGGGCACCGGGCCCGAACCACGCTGCCACTCATTACGCCTTGACTTTGCTTGATCTTGGAAGGGTGGCTTGAACTGCTGTGGTCCCCTGCCAGTGAAGGTGGACCAGTGCTGGTCCGGCGTCCTCTTGTCCTTCTTTTCCACCTCAGCATCGTTCCAGTCCTCTTCGTTAATTGGTCGTTCATGGAAGGTTGGTGCTTTGCGGGCTTCTGGCTTTACATCACTCTTATCTTCGTCCGCTGAATTTTTACGAGAATTTACTTTCTCTACATTTGTTCGAGCTTCCTCAACATTTTTTCTCTTCTCAGAATTGTCATTATCCGTCTGGTTATTGTGAAGAGGCTCGACGTCGCCGGATTTAGGACGAGATTCCTTATTCTTATCCTGCTTCTCAGCGTAATGCTCATCATCATAACTCGCCTGGCGGCCACGATTCCCCCGCCCATGGTAATCCTCCTTGTCACGTTTATCCTCATTTCCTGTACGATGCTCATCTCGCCGGCGCTCATCTTTTCTATCATGATCTCTGTGTTGGTAGTCATCCCTCTCCTCTCTGGAATCTGCTTCTTTGGAATGTTGACGATCCAACGCCTCTCGTTTATCTTCTGGTTTGCGCTCAGGTTCATCAAAGGAGTTTTTCTGTGACACATTGGGACTCTTCGGAGAGCGTGAACCTAATTCTCGCTCTCCACCATGACGACCACGGTCAGACCCACGGTCAGATCCGCGGTCAGAACCATCTTCCTTAGAATCAGCACGCTCAAATGTACGAGGATCATACTCTCCCCCTTTGTTTTGTAGCATGTGCGCCTGCATCTGTTCATAGTCAGCGTAACCGCCGAAGAAGGGATGCGCTCCTCTGCGCATGGCCTCCTCCCATCCCGGCATGGGACCGGGGTAGCCAGGCCAGGGCGGTCCACGCATCTCGCGGGGATCGCGGTCAAACGGGGCATTAGGTGCTCCACGACGCTCCCCTTCATGACCCTCGGACTCGTTCTCACGAGGATGACGCATACCAGCATGCATTGCCATCCCAGCCATGAAGGCAGGATGCATGCCTTGCCCTTGCTGCATGCCCTGCATCGCGCCCCAGGCTCGGGGGTCGAAGGGCCAGGGTCCTCCGGGTCCCTGTCTCATGGGTCCGCCACCAGGGGACTGAGGCGGCATCCCAGGCCCAGCAGGGGGCACAGCTCCACCGCCACCAGAGTCCTGTCTGGTCAGGCCGCCACCACCGCCACGCATCATCTGCTCTTGTTGTTGTTTCTGGAATCGAGGCGGGACATTCTTCGCAAATGTTCTGGAGAATGGCCCAGCAGGGTTGCTTCCTCCCCTCTCCTGACCTGCATGTTTATCCCGGGCTTCTCGATCCCGATATCGTTCTTTTTCCGAACTCTCACTTGATGAACGTTTTCGATCTTCAATTTCTGGAGTGACTGGTTCATCCTTGGGGCTGCGTTGAGGCTCCTCTGTGTCGGGCCCCATCTTTTCTTCCAAACGACGTAGTTTCTCGGCAGCGTTCTTGAGGCGTTCATCTTCTAGCCGCTTCTCCTCCTCCTCTCGGCGCCTCCTCGCGCGCTCCACGGCCTCAGACATCTCCTGGTTTTGCTGTTTGCGCCGCTGTCGCCAGACTTCATCATCGTCGCCATCTGCAGATCCAGGTTTTTCACTTTCACTTTTGCGTTCCTCCCTGGCGTTGCTGTCTCGGCTGCCGGAGCTGCTGGTGCTCTCAGCGCGCTGCTTACCACCAGAGGGGACATCCATGGTCGGAGGTCGGAATGGTGGCTGAAGGCCCGGTGGCTGGTTAGCCCAGGCTTCCCGAGGCATGGTTTCCCGGGGCATAGTTTCCCGGGGCATGGCTTCCCGCGACATGCCTCCTCGCTCATTCCTTTGTCTATCAAACTGTCTGTCATCTCGTTCGGGCACATCATTCTCTTGTTCCATCTGTGCGTTCCAGTCCATGTCAACATTGGCTCTCCTTTGCGGCGCCCCTTTGTCCTTGTCTTTGCTGTCTTCACGGCTGCCGCGCTTTTCCTTGCTGTCTTCATCATCGCTGAATACTAACTTCTCACTGTAATCTATTTCTCCTCCGGCAGCAGCCCAGCCAGCATCGTGAACCTCATCCATGCCTTTCAGATCCAAGTCTTTGATGATTTGATTGCGTTTTGGTCGGTCGAGATCCTCAATATCGGCTGCGCGGCCGCCCGGCCCGCCGGGTCCCATAGGACGCTGCTGTGGAGGCCCCGGGGGATGCCCGCGGAACCTAGGATCCCCTGCACCAGGTCCATATGGGTATGGAGGTCTGGGCATTCCAGGGTGGTAGTTAGGGGGCATCATGGGAGGGAAGCCTCCCCTGCCGTACATGTATGCCGGCATCATGCCTCTGAATGGTGGCATCATAGGCCCTCCCGGTCCCATCATGGGCCCGCCTGGTCGTGGCATACCGGGATGCTGACCTGCGGCCACCGGCATGTTGTGTGCGGGGTGACCGGGCGGCAGATCCATCCTCTCACGGTCCGAGGCTGGGGACTGTGGTTGCGGACCTGCTGATACCGAGCCATTCATGGCGGAGTCTGGAGATGTGGGCATAGTGGCTGACTGCTGCATGGGATGCTGCTGGACTCCTCGGCCACCGCCCTCCCGCCAATTTCCAACGTTTTGTGGTCTTAAACTTGGACCGGGACCATACTGTGGCTCTTTTTCTTCTTCTTTCAGTGGTGCTGGAGACTTTTCGTCGCCACCAGAAACCAGTCTGGGAAACTCCTCTTGGAAGAATGGCGACTGCTGATCGAGAAAACCCCCTTGCTGTTTTCTGCCCATAGTAACACTGCTCCATGATCTCAGGCCGCCCCCAGTGCTGGTAGGAGTGCTGCTGGCGCCACTGCTGGTAGGAGTGGTTCCTCTTTGTCCTGCAACGCTGGCCCCTCCACGTGCTGCCGCTGCCCCCGCTACGGCCC
>Ga0307400_10000002_pt1 | contig 18839 bp, 9 predicted proteins | sample SouOceMetPS10317_FD_200441 | JGI IMG/M metagenome (GOLD analysis project Ga0307400, IMG submission 200441) | Metatranscriptome of marine eukaryotic phytoplankton communities from Antarctic Ocean - PS103-17 (Eukaryote Community Metatranscriptome) | ecosystem: Environmental > Aquatic > Marine >... | reverse complement strand
CTGGAGGTCCAGGACCTGCTGGAGGTCCAGGACCCCGTGGTGAGGCAGGTAGTCCTGGTCCAGCTGGTTCTCCTGGAGGACGAGGAGAGTCAGGAGGACCTGGATCATCTGGACCTTCTGGTCCCGCTGGCCCTGCTGGCACTAGAGGTGAAGCTGGATTGAGAGGAGAGACTGGAGCTTTGGGAGAACGAGGTCCAGCAGGATCCCGTGGAAACAATGGCCGTGGTGGTTCACCTGGACCCATGGGAGAGAGAGGTACAGCCGGAGGACCAGGACTTAGCGGACCTGCAGGACCAAGAGGACCAGCAGGTCCTTCTGGCGAGCGTGGTGAGCGTGGAGATGCTGGTTCTGGTGGACCTGGTGGAGCACCTGGAACTGCTGGTTCCAGAGGACCTTCAGGACCTCCCGGTCCAGCAGGTGAACGTGGAGGAGCTGGCGAGCCTGGAAGTGCAGGACCTAGTGGACCCGCTGGACCAGCAGGATCAGCTGGATCAGCTGGACCTGCCGGTGAAACTGGTGGACAAGGTGGACCGGGAGCACGTGGTGGAGCTGGAGAGAGAGGCCCAGCAGGCCCAGGAGGTCCGTCTGGAGAGCGTGGAGAAGCAGGACGAAACGGGCGTAATGGCGGACCAGGACCCAGAGGTCCAGCTGGACCATCTGGAGAAGGTGGCCTACGTGGAGAGACTGGAAGCAGGGGACGTGCTGGTAGTGATGGACCTGCAGGACCTAGAGGTGGACGTGGATCATCTGGACCTTCTGGACCAGCTGGACCTGTAGGACCAGCTGGACCTATTGGACCCAGTGGAGTAGCAGGTGTGAAAGGACCACGTGGTCCTCAAGGCCGTGGCTCTTTTGGAGAACGAGGTGAACAAGGCATGCAAGGTCCTGCAGGTCCACGTGGACCACCAGGACCTGCTGGAGAGGCAGGATCTTCAGGCGAGAGAGGAGGTCCCGGACTACGAGGATCACCAGGAAGCCCAGGAAGTCCCGGAGAGCGCGGACCCGGAGGCAATGCAGGAAACGATGGAGGTCAGGGCACTGCCGGACGACCAGGATCTAATGGAGAAAGAGGACCTGCTGGACCAGCCGGTGAATCTGGCGAACCAGGACCCGGAGGATCCCCTGGACCAACTGGGCCAGCTGGACCAACTGGTGAATCTGGTGAGCGTGGAACCCCTGGCGAGTCTGGTGACCAGGGACCCACAGGACCCTCAGGACCTAATGGTGAACGTGGATCTCGAGGTGAAGCAGGAAGTTCTGGTACTTCCGGTACCGCTGGCGGACCTGGAGAACGAGGACCACGAGGACCTGCTGGATCAGCTGGTGAACGTGGATCTTCAGGAACTCCTGGAAGTTCTGGCTCTGATGGAACAGCTGGACCTACTGGCCCTGCTGGCCCTGCCGGATCCCGAGGATCCAGAGGACCTGCTGGACCTGGAGGAGAGAGAGGTGAAGGTGGCGCTAGAGGATCAGATGGTACTAGCGGAAGCCCTGGAGCAAGAGGAGAACGTGGACCAGCAGGACCTGCCGGTACTTCAGGAACATCTGGACCAACTGGACCATCTGGATCACCTGGTCCTAGAGGAGAAGCTGGATCCCGAGGAACTGCAGGATCACGAGGAACTGATGGAGAACGAGGAGGAGCAGGACCATCCGGACCTGCTGGATCACCTGGTGAGCGTGGATCTGCTGGACCTGCCGGTACAGGTGGTGAACGTGGAGGCCCTGGTGAACGTGGACCAGCTGGAAGTAATGGATCACCTGGATCTAGAGGAGAGCGTGGTCCTGGAGGACCTACTGGACCAGCTGGACCTGCTGGCGAGTCAGGCCCAGCTGGAGCTCGAGGATCAGATGGATCACCTGGTGAACGAGGAACTGCTGGCGAGACTGGGGAACGTGGAGAGAATGGCGCGCGTGGTACCGATGGATCATCAGGTCCAGCAGGACCTAGTGGAGAACGTGGTTCCGATGGATCATCTGGACCCACAGGACCATCAGGACCTGCCGGTCCAGCTGGACCAGCTGGCGAAGCTGGATCAGGTGGAGAACGTGGAGAATCTGGCGGTCCAGGACCCAGTGGACCAGCCGGCCCAGCAGGCCCTGCTGGTCCAGGTGGAGAGCGTGGCGGCCCAGGACCTACTGGCCCTCGAGGATCAAATGGTTCTCCTGGTGAACGAGGAGAACGTGGATCTGCTGGATCTTCAGGACCATCAGGACCATCTGGTGAAGGTGGTTCACCTGGACGTGATGGAAGTCCAGGATCTCGTGGCCCACGAGGTGAAAGAGGACCTGCTGGAGGAGTTGGACCCTCAGGACCAAGTGGACCAAGCGGATCTCGTGGAGAAAGTGGAGAAGCAGGAGAAGGTGGAGGTCCTGGAGGACCTGGAGCTAGAGGAAGTAATGGACCAGATGGACCAGCTGGAAGAGATGGATCCCCTGGACCTGCAGGACCTGGTGGATCCCCTGGTGAGAGTGGACCATCTGGACCTACTGGACCGGCTGGCGAACGAGGGTCTGCTGGTGAGCGTGGTACTGGTGGCACACCTGGTGGTAGAGGTCCTGCTGGTGAGAGAGGCCCTGATGGTTCATCTGGACCAGCAGGACCAAGCGGACCAGCTGGTGAAGGTGGAAGTCGAGGACCCGATGGACCTAATGGATCACCAGGACCACGTGGAGCAGCTGGTGAGAGAGGAACACCAGGTAGTGCTGGACGAGGAGGAGAGGCAGGTGAACGAGGACCCGATGGATCCGCAGGACCAAGAGGAACAGCTGGAACATCAGGACCATCTGGACCTAGTGGACCTGCTGGATCACCAGGATCTCGAGGTGAAGGTGGCACTCGTGGACCTGCTGGACAGACTGGACCAGGTGGAGAAGGTGGTGAGCGTGGACCATCAGGACCAAGCGGACCAGCTGGTGAAGCTGGACCTTCAGGACCAACTGGACCATCAGGACCAGGTGGAGAACGTGGATCACGTGGTGAAGCTGGATCTCCTGGAACTGATGGGCAAGCTGGTGGACCTGGTGAATCTGGTGAACGAGGACCAGCCGGACCTTCAGGACCAGCTGGACCATCTGGATCTTCAGGACCTGCAGGAGGACCTGGAGAAAGAGGACCAGCAGGATCTGCTGGAAATGATGGTTCCCCAGGTCCCAGTGGCCCTGCCGGCCCTGCCGGCCCAGGTGGTGAACGAGGACCAGATGGAACAACAGGACCAGCTGGACCACGAGGTGAAGCAGGATCTCGAGGATCTGATGGCTCAGCAGGCACTCCAGGCGGACCAGGATCCAGAGGATCACGCGGACCCGCAGGACCTAGTGGACCATCTGGAGAAAGTGGACCATCCGGACCAGGTGGTGAGGGTGGACCAAATGGTGAACGAGGACCAAATGGAGAGCGAGGAGAATCTGGATCTCCTGGAAGTGCTGGATCCCCTGGTGAAGCTGGAGGACGTGGACCATCAGGACCATCAGGCCCAAGTGGACCTGCTGGACCTGCTGGAGAAGCAGGATCTCGTGGATCTTCAGGACCTAGTGGACCAAGTGGACCAAGAGGAGAACGAGGACCAGCCGGACCAAGTGGACCAGCTGGATCTGATGGAAGTCCAGGCAACAGAGGCTCAGATGGAGAATCTGGACCATCAGGACCTTCTGGACCAGCTGGATCTCCGGGTGAAAGAGGTCCAGGAGGACCTGGCGGAGAAGGTGGACCTAGAGGACCAGCTGGAGAACGAGGGCCTGCTGGACCTTCTGGGCCTTCTGGTGAGTCTGGATCACGTGGATCCGATGGACAATCTGGACCACCAGGACCATCTGGACCAAGAGGTGAAAGAGGTGAAAGTGGAGGACCAGGAGAGGCAGGTTCTCCGGGTGCTGATGGTGGACCTGGATCTGCTGGACCCCGTGGTGAGCGAGGCCCTGCTGGATCATCAGGAACATCAGGACCAAGTGGCCCATCTGGTCCTGCTGGACCTAGAGGACCAGCCGGATCTAGAGGCGAAGGCACTGCTGGAGGCCCTGGTGAGCGAGGACCTTCAGGACCATCAGGACCATCTGGACCAAGTGGACCTTCTGGTGAATCTGGTTCAGCTGGACCAAGTGGACCTGCTGGAGAGCGTGGATCTGATGGTTCACCTGGACCACGTGGTGAGGCTGGAACAAGAGGATCAGATGGACAAGCTGGACCTACAGGACCCACAGGACCTTCAGGAGAATCCGGATCACGTGGTTCCGATGGTCAAGCAGGACCTAGTGGACCAGCCGGTGAGACTGGTGAGGGTGGATCTCCTGGACCCGCTGGACCTTCAGGAGAAGCTGGACCACGTGGAGAGGGAGGACCTAGAGGATCAGATGGAAGAGGTGGTAGTCCTGGAGCTCGAGGAGAAAGAGGACCCGCTGGACCTGCTGGACCTTCTGGAACATCTGGAAGTGCAGGACAAGCAGGACCAGCTGGCCCAAGAGGAGAAGCTGGTGAACGTGGTCGTGACGGAGAACGAGGACCTGGAGGACCTACTGGACCAGGAGGAGAAGCTGGTTCACGCGGATCTGATGGATCATCTGGACCAGCAGGACCTCGTGGAGAACGAGGACCTGGTGGACCAACAGGACCAGGTGGTGAAGCTGGATCTCGCGGATCTGACGGAGCACCTGGCGAAAGAGGATCTTCAGGAACTGCAGGACCAACTGGACCTTCTGGACCAGCCGGACCCGCTGGACCAGGAGGAGAGCGAGGATCAGCTGGACAGTCTGGCTCTCCAGGAGGACCTGGAGAAAGAGGACCTGCAGGAAGAGACGGTGGCCCCGGTGCAAGAGGTCCATCTGGCCCTGCTGGATCATCTGGTCCAGCTGGTGAAGGTGGAGAGAAAGGACCACGTGGTGAGAATGGCCCCGCCGGACCAGGAGGAGAACGAGGAACTGATGGATCACCAGGTCAACAAGGACCAGCAGGACCTGCAGGTTCAGCTGGTGAGAGAGGACCAGCTGGATCTAGTGGACCTAGTGGACAATCTGGACCAGGTGGTTCACCAGGAGAGCGAGGACCAAGTGGACCAAGTGGACCTTCTGGACCTAGTGGAGAATCAGGATCAAGAGGATCCAATGGAAATGCTGGAAGTGATGGAGTAGCTGGAGAGAGAGGCCCTCGAGGACCTGCTGGACCACGTGGAACTTCAGGACCAAGTGGAACTTCAGGAACATCTGGACCTGCTGGAAGTCCTGGATCACGTGGAGAGGCAGGAGAGAGAGGATCAAATGGATCTCCAGGCTCACAAGGCCCAACTGGACCCGCGGGACCAGGTGGAGAACGTGGAGCTGATGGCAGTCCTGGATCAGCTGGACCTCGTGGAGAGGGTGGACCAAGAGGACCAGGTGGTTCTCCAGGAAGCCCTGGTGAAAGAGGACCTGCTGGAACTTCAGGTCCCTCAGGACCTGCTGGACCTGGAGGTGAAGCCGGCTCACGTGGTGAAAATGGAGAACGTGGAAGTGCTGGACGTGCAGGATCAGCAGGAAGTTCCGGTCCTGCTGGATCCCCAGGAGAGAGAGGACCTGCAGGACCTACCGGACCTGGTGGAGAATCAGGATCAAGAGGCTCTGATGGCCAAGCTGGAACTTCTGGACCTGCTGGAGCAGCAGGAGAAAGAGGACCAGCAGGAGCAAATGGATCTCCTGGACCACGTGGAGAACGAGGACCTGCTGGACAAACTGGACCAAGTGGACAAACTGGACCAGGAGGCTCACCTGGGCCAAGAGGAGAAGCAGGACCAGGAGGAGAGCGTGGAAGTAATGGATCACCTGGATCATCTGGAGAATCTGGTCCTTCTGGACCTGCTGGACCCGCTGGTGAGAGAGGATCACCTGGACCAGGTGGATCACGTGGCCCATCTGGACCTGCAGGACCTGGTGGAGAACGTGGACCCGCTGGACCTTCTGGTGAATCTGGATCTGCTGGACCATCTGGACCTCGTGGTAGTGATGGACGAGCAGGTGGCCCAGGAGAAAGAGGAGAAAGAGGGCCCGCTGGACCTTCTGGCACATCTGGACCTGGTGGACCTGATGGTGAGGCTGGATCACGTGGCCCAGCTGGACCTGCTGGATCACCCGGTGAACGAGGATCTGATGGAACACCTGGTACTGCTGGGCCCGCTGGACCTAATGGAGAATCAGGACCAGCAGGACCTGCAGGTGAAGGCGGACCAAGAGGTGGACCTGGATCTGCAGGAGAGGCAGGACCTCGTGGTGAAGCTGGAGAACGTGGAACTAACGGATCACCAGGACCTGGTGGAGAACGCGGTTCAAGAGGACCTGGTGGAGCTTCAGGACCCGCCGGACCTTCAGGACCCGCAGGCGAATCTGGATCACGAGGTGAAGGTGGATCTCCTGGCAGTGATGGTCGACCCGGTGAGAGAGGACCAGATGGTTCTGCTGGCCGAGATGGAAGTGCCGGACCAGCAGGACCAAGCGGACCATCTGGACCTACTGGACCTGGTGGTGAGGCTGGATCTCGTGGCCCAGCTGGACCTGCAGGTGAAAAGGGACCTGGTGGTGAACGTGGACCAAATGGACAAAATGGTGGACCTGGTGAATCTGGACCAAGAGGACCAGCTGGACCTGCTGGACCAGCTGGTGAATCTGGAGAAGGTGGACCACGTGGACCAAATGGTGAACGTGGACCTGATGGACCCAGTGGATCTGATGGCCGTTCAGGACCAAGTGGTTCAGCTGGACGACCAGGAGGCCGTGGTGAACGTGGACCTGATGGACCTGGTGGAGAAAGAGGTCCTCGAGGATCTGCCGGACCAGCTGGTCCTCCAGGTGCTGATGGAACTCGAGCTGAATCAGGACAACAAGGACCAGCCGGACCTCGAGGAACATCTGGACCTTCCGGTCCTCCTGGACCTGCCGGAGAGTCAGGACAGCGAGGTGCCCCTGGTGAGGATGGCCGTCCAGGCCCGTCTGGAGAGGCTGGTGAACGTGGACCAGGAGGACCTTCAGGACCAGCTGGCCCATCTGGCCCAGCAGGACCTGGTGGAGAAAGAGGACCACGTGGACCTAATGGAGAGGGCGGTCCCCGAGGACCTGATGGACCTTCAGGACCCGCTGGACCAAGAGGAACTGATGGATCCGCTGGTGGATCCGGAGAAAGGGGACCAGCTGGACCTTCAGGACCTGCTGGACCTGCAGGACCATCTGGACCTGGCGGAGAAGGTGGTTCACGTGGAACTCCTGGTGAATCTGGGGAACGAGGACCAGCTGGACCTGCAGGATCAAGAGGTCCCGATGGACAATCAGGCCCCGCAGGTGAAGCTGGATCACGAGGACCTGCTGGTTCTAATGGTCCCCGAGGACCCGCTGGTCCATCAGGACCTGCAGGAACTTCAGGACCTGGAGGAGAAGGTGGACCCCGTGGTGAAGCTGGTAGCCGAGGAAGTGATGGTTCCGCAGGACCATCTGGTTCTGCTGGTGAACGTGGATCACCTGGACCTTCTGGACCAGCTGGACGACCAGGATCACCTGGTGCTCGTGGAGAAAGAGGACCATCTGGAACATCTGGACCAGGCGGTGAAGCTGGCAGTAGAGGAGGTCCTGGATCTGATGGTGCACCAGGAGAACGAGGTGAAAGAGGACCATCTGGTACTTCTGGACCAAGTGGATCTTCCGGACCCGCAGGATCACCTGGTGAACGTGGACCAGCAGGTCCTTCAGGACCTTCAGGAGAAGCTGGCTCACGTGGATCTGATGGTCAAGGAGGTGCACCTGGTGAACGAGGACCAGCTGGACCTTCAGGACCAAGCGGACCATCTGGGTCTTCTGGACCAGCAGGAGAAGCTGGACCACGGGGTGAAGCTGGACCAAGCGGAGAAGCTGGATCACGAGGAACCAATGGATCACCTGGAGGCCCAGGTCAACGTGGTCCAGCTGGACCAAGCGGACCAAGAGGATCTTCAGGCGAGTCAGGATCAGCAGGATCTGCTGGACAAGCTGGTGGACCAGGTTCTCGTGGAGAAAGAGGACCTTCTGGACAACCCGGCTCAGATGGTTCCGATGGAGCTCCTGGATCAAGAGGTGGACCAGGACCAACAGGACCCTCAGGAGCTCCTGGAAGCCGAGGTTCTAATGGACCCGCTGGATCTCCCGGAGAGCGTGGACCTGGTGGAAGCTCAGGACCTTCTGGATCTCGAGGACAACCTGGATCTGCTGGGGAGAGAGGAACAAGTGGAACACCCGGTACTGCTGGACCAGCTGGAGGAGCGGGAGAACGAGGCCCTGCTGGAGCCTCTGGTTCACCAGGTGAAGCTGGATCTCGAGGTGAAGGTGGCCCACGAGGAAGTGATGGATCAGTTGGACGAGATGGTGAACGTGGACCAAGAGGACCCGCTGGGCCTAGTGGACCAGCTGGAACTACAGGAGAACGAGGAGGCCCTGGAGAAGGTGGAGCTCGAGGTGAAAATGGATCACCTGGACCAGCTGGTCCAGCCGGACCTGCTGGCGAAGGAGGACCACGTGGAGAAGGTGGAAGTCCTGGCTCAGCCGGATCACCTGGACCTCGAGGATCCGCTGGACCTTCAGGAGAAGCTGGAGGACCCGGAGAACGAGGAGCTAATGGAAGCCCAGGACCTTCAGGTCCCGCAGGACCAGGTGGTGAAAAGGGACCCGCTGGAACAACCGGTCCTGCCGGTTCCTCTGGTTCTAGAGGATCTAATGGAAGTCCTGGTGAAAGAGGCTCTCGCGGACCTTCAGGCACATCTGGAGAAGGTGGACCAAGAGGTCAAAATGGTTCACCTGGCTCTGATGGTGCACCTGGAGAACGTGGCCCTGCTGGTCAAGCTGGATCAGCCGGTACTAGCGGACCTGCTGGATCACGAGGTGAAGGTGGAGAGCGAGGACCTGATGGATCTCCTGGTCCTGCTGGATCTCCTGGATCACGAGGATCAGATGGAAGACCTGGTCCTTCTGGAGAAGCTGGATCACGAGGAGAAGCTGGATCACCTGGAACTTCAGGACCTGCTGGTGAAGGTGGACCAAGAGGTTCAAATGGTCCTGCAGGATCACCTGGTGAGCGTGGTTCAGCTGGACGACCTGGAGAACGTGGATCTGATGGGCGACCTGGATCTGCTGGACCTGCTGGATCAGCTGGCGAAGCTGGATCACGTGGAGAAGCTGGTGGTCCAGGCGGTGCTGGAAGCCCAGGAGAGAGAGGATCTCGTGGTCAAAATGGCTCTCCAGGATCTGCTGGTCAATCTGGCCCTGCTGGAGGACCTGGCGAGAGAGGTCCTGCTGGACCTAACGGAGCAGCCGGACCTGCTGGACCTGCTGGTGAATCTGGAAGTAGAGGATCGGATGGAAGTCCTGGCGGTCCAGGAGAACGAGGATCAAGAGGATCTCCAGGATCATCTGGCACTGCTGGATCACCTGGTGAAAGAGGTCCAGGTGGAGGACCAGGATCGTCTGGCCCTGCTGGACCCGCAGGTTCACCAGGATCACGAGGAGAAGCTGGAACAGCTGGATCCCGTGGACAAGATGGAGGCCCTGGACCAGCTGGAGAAGGCGGACCAAGGGGAGAAGCTGGATCACCTGGTTCTGCTGGACCTGCTGGTGGACCTGGAAGCCGAGGCGAAGGTGGTCCACGAGGAACTGATGGATCTCCAGGATCAGCTGGTGAACGAGGATCAGATGGACGATCAGGCGGTCCTGGTGAGCGTGGTCCTCAGGGACCTGCTGGACCAGCAGGGCCATCTGGCTCTGCAGGCTCACCTGGTGAACGTGGAGGTGCAGGCTCACCTGGACAAGGTGGGTCACCAGGTGAAGCAGGACCTCAAGGTGAACGTGGAAGTAGAGGAGGCCCAGGAACTGCTGGATCCCCAGGAAACGCAGGTCAACCCGGCTCCGATGGATCCCCAGGCGAAAAGGGAGAAAGTGGCTCCCCAGGATCGTCAGGAACACCAGGAACTTCTGGCCCTGCTGGTCCTGCTGGTTCTCCAGGTGAGCGTGGCCCTGCTGGTTCTCCTGGATCTGCTGGATCTGCTGGACCCGCTGGAGAAGCTGGATCAAGAGGTACTAATGGACCTGCTGGAGAAGGTGGCCCACGAGGTGAAGGTGGTCCACGAGGTCCTGATGGACAGGGTGGATCTGATGGTGCACCTGGTGAGCGTGGACCCGCTGGACCTGCTGGACCAAGTGGAGGTGCTGGACCTGCTGGAGAAGGTGGCCCACGAGGATCTAATGGTGAAGCTGGACCACGCGGAACTAATGGCAGTCCTGGAACTCCCGGATCACGTGGAGAACGAGGACCTGCTGGACCATCAGGACAATCCGGACCAGCTGGAGAGGGTGGATCACAAGGAGCTGCTGGAGAAAGAGGATCACCAGGATCTGCAGGCTCTGATGGTCAAGCTGGATCACCAGGTGAAAGAGGACCAGCTGGCCAACCTGGCTCAAGTGGATCTGCTGGTGAAGCTGGTGGTAGAGGCTCACCAGGATCAAGAGGAGAAGCTGGTAGTGCTGGTCAACCTGGAACACCCGGAGAACGTGGTGCAAGAGGACCTGCTGGATCTTCTGGCACAGCTGGATCTGCTGGTGAACGTGGTCGAGATGGCACTCCTGGCCAACGTGGACCTTCTGGAACAAGTGGACCTGCTGGATCTAATGGTGCAGCTGGACCAAGAGGAGAAGCTGGTTCAAGAGGTACTGATGGAGAATCTGGAGGCCCAGGACCCGCTGGATCTCCTGGCGAAAGAGGCTCAAATGGTTCACCTGGTTCACCTGGATCAGCTGGACCAGCTGGAGAAGCTGGATCTCGCGGGCCAGCTGGACCTGCTGGAAGAGCTGGAGAACGTGGACCTGCTGGACCAAGTACTGCACGAGGAGAACGAGGTGAACGTGGACCTGCTGGACCTGCTGGACCAGTTGGACCCGCTGGAGAGGCAGGTGGTCCTGGTAGCGGTGGTACCCCAGGCGAGTCTGGTCAGGCTGGAGCCCCAGGCGGACCCGGACCTGCTGGAGAGAGAGGATCAGCCGGACCTTCTGGACCTTCTGGACCTGCTGGTGGACCAGGTGAACCGGGACCTGCTGGTCCAGGTGGATCACCTGGATCACGAGGAGAAGCTGGTGAACGAGGCACTAATGGCTCACCAGGACCTTCTGGACCTTCCGGACCACGAGGAGAATCAGGCCCACGTGGATCTGATGGACAATCTGGACAACGTGGAGAATCTGGACCTGCTGGATCTGCTGGATCAAGAGGACCTGACGGTCAATCTGGCCCAGCTGGAGGACCTGGTGAACGAGGACCTGCCGGATCTAATGGCAGTCCTGGACCTGGAGGAGAACGAGGACCAAGAGGAGAGAATGGATCTCCTGGATCTGCTGGATCCCCTGGATCACGAGGACCTGCTGGACCTGGCGGATCTGATGGTGAACGTGGTGGCCCAGGACCTGCTGGACCTGCTGGAGAAGCTGGTTCTGCTGGACCTTCTGGTCCTTCTGGATCTGCTGGACCAGCAGGTGAAGCTGGTTCTGCTGGCGGACCTGGACCAAGAGGAGAAGCTGGACCTCGTGGAACTGATGGATCAGCTGGGGAGCGTGGAGAGAGAGGTTCACCTGGTCTACCTGGATCAAGTGGTGAGGCTGGTGGACGTGGTAGTGATGGATCACCTGGAAGCAGAGGCTCTCCAGGACCAAGTGGGCCTTCTGGACCATCAGGAGGACCTGGAGCTAGAGGCGAAGCAGGTTCTCCTGGCGGAAGAGGCTCAAATGGTGGAGCTGGATCACCTGGCTCTCGTGGAGAAGCTGGAGAACGTGGAGGACCAGGACAATCTGGACCTGCTGGCTCTCCTGGTAGTCGCGGAGGACCTGGACCATCTGGAGAAGCCGGATCAGCTGGAGAGAGAGGACCTGCTGGAGGATCAGGACAAGCTGGCTCTCCAGGTGGACCTGGAGAGCGTGGCCCTGCTGGACCTCGTGGAGAAAATGGATCCCCTGGACCTGCTGGAGGACCAGGAGAACGAGGATCTGCCGGACCATCTGGAGGACCAGGATCTCGCGGTGAGGCTGGATCTCGTGGAGAATCAGGCCAAGCAGGATCAGCTGGTGAGCGTGGAAGTCCAGGTCAGCCAGGACCAAGCGGATCAGCTGGAGGAGCTGGTTCCAGAGGTGAAGCCGGAGCACGAGGACCCGCTGGACCAGGAGGCGAACCAGGTGCACGTGGACAAAACGGACAACCAGGAGCTGCTGGACCAAGGGGACCTAATGGAGGACCTGGTCAAGCTGGTTCTGCTGGAAGTCCCGGCGGACGTGGAGAAAGAGGAGGAGCAGGACAAGCCGGACGTGATGGAGAAGCTGGATCCCGAGGAAGCGACGGACAATCAGGCCCTGCTGGTCCTGCTGGACCAAGAGGTGAAGCTGGTGCTCGTGGAGAACCTGGAACACCTGGACCTGCTGGAACATCCGGACCAGGAGGAGAATCTGGACCAAGAGGTTCACCTGGTGAAAGTGGTCCTCGTGGAGGAAATGGAAGTCCGGGATCTCGAGGTGAAGCTGGCGGTAGAGGTGAAGCTGGATCCCCTGGATCTGCAGGACCCGCTGGAGGTCCTGGCGAACGTGGTTCTCAAGGTCCTGCTGGTACTAGTGGCTCTGCAGGGTCTCGTGGAGAAAATGGATCCCCTGGACCCGCAGGAGAGGCAGGTTCACGTGGAAGTGATGGTTCAGCCGGACCAAGCGGACCAAGTGGCCAGGCTGGCGGAGCAGGTGAAAGAGGTCCAGCTGGATCTCCAGGATCACGAGGATCGGATGGCAGCGCTGGTGCACCTGGATCAAGAGGGTCTGATGGACAGTCAGGACCTGCTGGAGGACCTGGTGAAAGAGGACCTGCTGGTCGACCTGGAAGTGATGGACAATCTGGACCTGCTGGACCTGCTGGTGGACCAGGAGAGAGAGGACCTGGTGGATCAAATGGATCTCCTGGCGAGCGTGGCTCACCCGGACCATCTGGACCTGGTGGAGAACGTGGCTCTAATGGCTCTCCCGGAGAATCTGGTCCCCAAGGATCAGCAGGACCAAGTGGACAGCGTGGTGAGCGTGGTGAAGCTGGATCACCTGGAGAAGCTGGATCAAGAGGAACACCAGGTTCTTCTGGTCCATCTGGATCAAGTGGACCTGCAGGAGAGGCAGGAGCACGCGGTACAAATGGTGAGGCTGGCCCTCGTGGTGAGGCTGGTCCCTCTGGACCCGCTGGACCTGGTGGAGAACGCGGCTCTAATGGCTCCCCAGGACCTGCTGGTTCAGCTGGAGGAAGAGGAGCTGATGGAGCTCCAGGATCCCGCGGATCAGATGGTCAGGCTGGACCATCTGGACCAGCAGGAGGACCCGGATCAAGAGGAGAACGTGGACCATCTGGTACACCTGGTTCTGATGGATCTCCTGGAGAGAGAGGATCACCAGGTCTGCCTGGTTCAGCTGGACAGGCTGGACCAGCAGGAGAAGGTGGACCAAGAGGAGAAGCAGGAACACCTGGCTCACGAGGATCTGATGGTCAAAGTGGACCTGCCGGACCTATGGGCGAAGGAGGAGAACGTGGTCCTGATGGACAACCAGGACCTGCTGGACAATCTGGACCTGCTGGTGAGCGTGGTGGTCGTGGTGAGAATGGTGCACCAGGAGGACGTGGTGAGGCTGGAGAAAGAGGAGGAAACGGCTCACCAGGACCTGCTGGATCTCGCGGATCGAGAGGACCTGATGGTCAAAGCGGACCTGCTGGGGCACCAGGAGGACCCGGAGAAAGAGGAGGACCTGGATCACCTGGACCCGCTGGAGGACCAGGATCTCGTGGTGAAGCTGGAGGACGTGGTGCTGATGGCTTATCAGGTCCTGCTGGATCACCTGGAGGAAGAGGAGGTGCTGGTGAATCTGGACCTGCTGGCCCTGCTGGAGGACCTGGCGCACGAGGAGAAGCTGGATCCCGCGGATCAGATGGTCAACCTGGACCAAGTGGACCAATGGGAGAGAGAGGAGGCCGAGGATCTCCTGGACAAGCTGGATCACGTGGGCAAGATGGTGAAGCTGGCGGCCGCGGCCTGAATGGACCTGCTGGAGAAGCTGGAGCTCGAGGAGAACCAGGAGCACGTGGTACAGATGGACGAGCAGGACCTGCTGGAACATCTGGACCTGCTGGACCCGGTGGTGAGCGTGGAGGTCCTGGTGCAAGAGGAACTCCTGGTACATCTGGACCAGCTGGTGAAAATGGAAGTCCAGGACCTTCTGGACCTTCAGGATCTCCAGGACCCCGTGGAGAAGCTGGAGCTCGTGGAACTCCCGGACAAGCTGGATCACCAGGTGAACGTGGAGGTCCAGGTCTTAGTGGACAAGCAGGACCTGGAGGTGAACGTGGACCTGCTGGCGAAGGAGGAGCTCGTGGAGAAGCTGGATCAAGAGGTTCTAATGGTGAAAATGGAAGTCCAGGTCCTTCAGGATCTCCTGGTTCACGTGGACCTAATGGCGAAGCCGGACCAAGAGGTCCATCAGGACCCGGTGGAGAAAGAGGACCAGCAGGCGAAGCAGGACCTAATGGACCAAACGGTCAAGCAGGATCTCCTGGTGCAAGAGGAGGACCTGGACTTGACGGAGAACGAGGAGGTCCTGGACAAGCAGGACGCCCTGGAACCTCAGGACCTAGTGGTGAATCAGGACAACGTGGTGAAAATGGTGCTCCTGGAGAAGGTGGCCTACGTGGATCTCCTGGATATCCTGGACCAAGTGGACCAGCTGGACCAGCTGGTGAGGCAGGTAGCGCTGGATCTCCTGGACCCGGAGGATCACCTGGTACTCGTGGTGAAGCTGGAGCACGTGGTACAAATGGACCTGCAGGAGAAGGTGGAGCTCGTGGTGAAGCTGGACCAAATGGTCAATCAGGACCCTCTGGACAAAGAGGAGAGGCCGGTGAACGTGGTGAAGCTGGTTCCCCTGGACCCGCTGGATTATCTGGACAGTCAGGACAGGCTGGTGGACCTGGTGAGAGAGGACCCCGTGGAGAAGCTGGATCCCCAGGACTATCTGGACCAGCTGGAGAAGGTGGACCACGAGGTGAAAATGGACAAGCAGGTTCTGCTGGAATATCTGGACCAAATGGATCTCCTGGAGAACGTGGAGAAAGAGGACCAGCTGGATCTGCTGGAACAGCCGGACCTTCTGGACAGCGTGGAGAGGGTGGTCCTCGTGGACCAGATGGACCCAATGGTGAAGCTGGAACTCGAGGAGAGGCTGGTTTACCTGGATCAAACGGACGTTCAGGACCTTCTGGTCTTCGTGGACCTTCTGGTGAGAGAGGGCCACGTGGAGAGGCAGGGCCAAGTGGATCTCCTGGTACATCTGGACCTTCTGGAGAACGTGGACCTGCTGGAGAAGGTGGACCTGATGGTGAAGCTGGATCAAAGGGACCTAATGGCTACCCTGGACCTCCTGGTCCATCTGGAGAGCCTGGAACACGCGGTGGAGCCGGTACACCAGGACAGTCTGGACCTTCTGGACAACGTGGTCCTGCTGGTGAACGAGGAACAAATGGAGAATCTGGACCTGCTGGTCCCCCTGGACCACTAGGAGAATCTGGACCTTCAGGACCTCCAGGACCTTCTGGAGAACCTGGATCTGCTGGACCCGCTGGTCAAGGAGGCTACCGTGGTCAGCCAGGACCATCAGGAGAACCTGGTGCACGTGGTGAAGCTGGTGGTCCCGGACCTGCTGGAGGCCCTGGAAGTAGAGGATTCCCTGGACTCTCAGGACCTGCTGGAAGCCCTGGTGAAATTGGAGGTCCCGGTCTAGCAGGACCAGGCGGACTTCGAGGAAACCGTGGTGGACCTGGATCCCCAGGACAATCTGGAACACCTGGACCTGCTGGTCCAGCTGGAGAAAGAGGTGGACCTGGTGAACGTGGTCCTGCTGGTGAAGGAGGTGGCCGTGGAGAAGCTGGACCTGCTGGATACCCTGGTGGCCGAGGAGGAAATGGCGAACGTGGCCCAGCCGGTACCCCCGGACAGGCAGGTCCTGCTGGATTTCCTGGACCACGAGGAGAACGAGGTGGCCCTGGATCAGCTGGTGAATCTGGAGGCGCTGGAGAACTAGGAGGCCCTGGACCATCTGGACCCCAAGGAGAACGTGGACCCCGTGGACCCAATGGCGAGGCAGGAGGACCTGGACCAAAGGGACCAAATGGCTACCCAGGAACTATTGGAGAGCCAGGACCTGCTGGTCCACTTGGTCCAGCTGGACCTGGAGGACCACTAGGACCCCGTGGAACATCCGGTGAAAGAGGAACTTCAGGATTACCAGGACCTGCTGGTGAATCAGGTTCAGCAGGTCCCGCAGGACGCTCAGGACCAAGAGGACCCGCAGGAGAGTCTGGAGGACCCGGAGAAAGTGGAGCAAATGGATCACCTGGTTATCCCGGAACTGCCGGAAGCCGAGGACAATCCGGACCTGCAGGACCCCCAGGAGGCCCAGGACCAAGAGGATCAGGCGGACCTAAAGGACCAAGTGGTTTCCCTGGACCAGCAGGTGGACCAGGAGGAGCCGGACCTGCTGGACCAGCTGGATCAGGAGGACCACGAGGAAGTCCAGGACAAGCTGGATCACCTGGTGAAGCTGGAGGACCTGGACCTGCTGGAACGCCAGGTTACCGTGGACCCCCTGGACCTTCTGGTACTGCTGGAGGCCGTGGTGGCAGTGGAGCTCGAGGACTTCCAGGATCGGCTGGACCCCGTGGATTATCAGGACCATCAGGAGAATCTGGACCATCTGGACCAAACGGAGAATCTGGTGCTGCAGGATCTGCTGGATCACGTGGACCTTCTGGACAGCGGGGAGGCCCAGGAGAATCTGGAGGCGCTGGCCCTCGTGGACCAAGTGGACCTGATGGACCTGCTGGACCTATGGGCGGCCGTGGACCTAGTGGTGGACCAGGACCTAAAGGACCCAACGGATCTGCTGGACCAAGAGGACCTAACGGTTTGTCTGGACCTCGCGGACCCGATGGAGGTCGTGGACCTACTGGAGCTCGCGGTCGAGCTGGATCTAATGGACCTGTAGGAAGAGCAGGCCAGCTTGGTGCGGCTGGAGGGCGAGGATCTAATGGTCTGACAGGAGCTACTGGCATACAAGGAGCTACAGGAATGCAAGGAGTACAAGGAAACCGTGGTTTGGATGGAGCAGCCGTCTCAGCATTGGAACAAACACAACTGCAAGATGCAGCAGAAGAGCTCGCCGCCGAGGCCAGTCCATTGGTTGCGTTCGCTAGCTTAACAAGCACAACCACAGTATCCCTGAGTGTATGGCTCGCTGTCGTCACTGTCGGAGCCCTGGCTCTAATTGTCGTTGTCTACAAACGTATAGGTCGCAACGATGAGGGCTCTGAGCCTCATTCTATTACCCGATTCAGACAAGACTCCGACCCCGAGTGTGGAGACATCGAGAAGGACGTTGACGCTCTGTCAGGCATCTCCAATAACGGTTATTCAATCGACATTGACTCTAAAGACTCTTGTCACGACGCATCAACATCAAAATCATCCCACATTTCGACGCATTGATAGATATTTCGACACAAAACATTAACATGTGATGGGATTGTACATAGTAGTTACGTTTAAGTATGAATTTGTTACCCTTTAGAGAGCGCAAATGGTGATAAATGCTAGATGAACAGGATGAAAGGAAATTTGTATAGCTTGAATTCTCATTCCTCGGTATCTGCAAAAAAATACTCATTTAGTGTACTATTGTATAAAGGAATCCTTAATAAACCTACCCCTCCTACATTCAGACCTTGTTGATTGGCTTGTTTTGGTATTTTAATTGCAACAAATTAATCAATATTTGATTGATTTGATATAAACGGAATCAATTCAGTGAATAATCATTGATATTTTTGCCAATTCACTAAAATGATAAGAAATATAGTTTACATTTTGATAGCAGTTCAACAATATCTGAATGTAGAAATTAGATAATTTTACCTAAATCAAGTAGTGTCAAATCCGCGCTTTGATAGTAACTAGTAATGATTATAGGCCTTTTGTATGAACAAATATTTCTTAAAAGCTCCCTAAATGTATGTTTAGTATTTGAAATGCTTGAATAGTAGTGTTATTTTTTTAAATATGTGTGTCCAAAATAAGTTTATTTGTTCATACTGAAGGTGTATATGGCTTGTAACATATTTGAATGCTATCATGTACATATTTGTAGTAATAAAGTTAAGATACTAGGGGCGACACTTGAGTCTTTTGGCATAGCATGATAGCAACATGCACAATCACTGTAATATAGAACAAAACTTGACCGAACAATCAATTTGGGACATCTTTACTGTCACTTATTATGTCATATGCACTACATCACACTTTAAAAATCATGCAATGCTATATGATATGCCAAATGGCTGGGTGGGTCCCCAGGGGTAAGAATAGACCTTGTGCATAAACAAATTTTCAGGAAAATATTTTTCAAAGTTGCTCCCTGTTTATTTCATGCATACTGTCTATTTCCTTCATTTCATGACTGAAACTTACACTAGTTTTCATTTTGCATACACTGACAAAAATCATGAGAAAATGTTGAAAAAGAGGCAGAAATTTTTTCCCAATTTTTTCGGAGTGGGAATGTTTTTGTCAAAAAAGGCGAGTTATTCGCCCATTTTGACAAAAATATTCTAGTTTTGAGAAGGTTGGGGAAGGTTTTCTGGACATCTTTTTCTTAAAATTTTCCTATGATTTTTGTCAGTGTAAATGATTCATTCCCTTCATGAACAAATGTGGCGTAGCGTATGAAATTAAGATTGTGTCAATATGAAACCATCT
>Ga0307400_10000001_pt1 | contig 21942 bp, 7 predicted proteins | sample SouOceMetPS10317_FD_200441 | JGI IMG/M metagenome (GOLD analysis project Ga0307400, IMG submission 200441) | Metatranscriptome of marine eukaryotic phytoplankton communities from Antarctic Ocean - PS103-17 (Eukaryote Community Metatranscriptome) | ecosystem: Environmental > Aquatic > Marine >... | reverse complement strand
TTTTGCATTATATATATTTTATTATAGACTAAAATCACTGTATATGATTACAATCTGGATGGATTGTTACATTATTATGAAGATGAAGGTGTATAGCATGTGCTACTTTACCGGCAAGATCAAGTTAAAGTGTGAGTCCATTAGAAAGCCTATACACGAGACTCGCCTGCTTCCCCGTCCACCCGCAAATACGTGTACATCATGGAATGCAATGTCAGCTGCTATGAGATAATGAATAATAATGAACTATAATTAATGCATTGTGACGTCATGTGTCTAGATTGTGACGTCATAGTGACGTTGTCGTCTAGTGACGTCGTTGGTGCATGTCCGTCCCAGTTACGCCCACCTGGTTCAAATCACAAGACTTAATGTCTGTGCGCCAAATAAAAATACGTTGAGTTTCTCCAATCCGGACACAATTATGAAGTTTGACGCGAAAATCGAAGACGTGGTTTTGCACATATCCTGACGTTTAGATCACTGATGGTGGCCAGCACACATCTCGATTTTCTAATTTCATAAATGTGTCGCTCGAGAGATAGTTAAAACTAATTTTGCATGAACAATCACTACAAAACGACAAGTCGATACCACCGTACAAAGCCGACTTTGATACGGCATCATTGACTTGCCCTTTCTAGCGCGAGGCTCGGGCACGGTCGGACACGCGTTTTTAGACACCCAATCCAATCTTCGATCAGTGGGTGACAATAATTTGAGGAATGACGAGGAAGCATAAGATCAGATCACAGTATACATTCGCAAATGGACTCCTTCAACTCTCACCTTAACTTGAAGGTATGCACGGGTAAAGTGATTCCATCTGTGTACAGAGAGCATTGTAAAGGCTACTATTTCATGCTGCAATATCGCACCAATGTTTGTCGGTCCACTATCGCAACATGGAGTAGTACCTTAATAATCAACAGGGGTTTCACTTCTGCGTCATATATATTTTCAGTATGCTCCCGAGTACAGAGATAGAATGTCATGCTATGGAGTTAGTGCGAGATTCTGATACAGTGAGTTTTAACACTTTTCTGTTCATTTTAACACTTTCTTTTCATATTTTCTAGTCTTTTGCCTAAGATGTATTTCTTAAATATCCGTTTTGTAACATTTCTCTTGAAAATACACATAATAAGTAAAAACAGTCATTCTCAAAATTTCAAAGAAGCTGCAATTGATAAGGCACTGGATTTTGAAAGACACAGAGTTACACAGTGATATAAATGAAACAGAAATAAACAATAATATTTATCCGAGTGTCCAACCTAAAATTTAGCTAAAAAGGACTGAATTAGAATGCAGTTTGCTACACATACAAGTATGTGTGTTGTAATTGTGGGTCGTCAGTGGGATTATTTGTATATCATGGATTATTCTCGTAAATTGGTTCGGTCGGTCACTCGGATATACAGTTATAAAATTCTCATAGAAAATTAATAGCACAAGTAGAAAATTCCCCCATCAGTCATATTTTTTATTCTAAACAGAATTGCAATGAAAATATTTTTCCGAATAAAACCACTAAAAATAGCCATGGTTATAAATCCGTTTTCTGTTTTGAATTTTCCCAGTACATGTGTTACTGGATTGAAATTTAGAAAAGTAGCATTCACTCTTTCTCCCCCTTTTAGAATTACCAACTCAAAGCTCTAATTTAATATACACTACAGTTAGCCTCACTATGAACCACTGTTAGATGATTACACTCTTCTCATTTCACACACACGAGCAGTTAGAGTCTAGTTGTGAAGATGGTGAGATTTGTTCAAACACGTTCAATGAACCTCACATTCTGCCCGGGCATCTTTCGCAAATTCAGAGTGACAGCTCCTTTTCAAGCCTCTGTGATCTTACACTGGTATCAATAAAACATAATAAATAACATAGCTCTTTACTGTATAAACGGCATCAATTCTATATACAAGGGTTATACCAGCGCAAGAGCACACTAGGCCGGTGCTGAAGATGCAAAGGCGGAAATAGTGTTCACCAAACGTGTTTGAAATAATCCGCGTCCCGACACGTCTAGTCTAATGGTCGTATTGGCGGGAAATGAGATGTTTAACAATCGTTATAAACAATGGAAATTAAAACTTTACCAAAGACGGACAAAGACAATGCTAAGCGCTATGATAATGTTATGTACAATGAGGCATGTATAGTGTTATTAAAGCAAGCTATAATTCGATAAATTTACAAGTAGTATGTTGAACAATTCTAACAACTCATTAGAGTCTAATGCACTTTGCATTGTGACACACTGTCTTCTCCTACTCCCGTAATGTCAACATCTACTACACTGCATGTGTCATAACTGTCCTTGCCGGAGCTTTCCGAAACGGCAGATTCTGCATCCGAAAAGTGTGATGGCGGCGACGTGTCCCATGTTTTCTGTTTGCGCAGTTGTTTGAAGACGACGGCGATGATGATGAACAGGATGAGGGTGCAGGTGCCGGCCCAGAGGGTGATGCCTGTTGTCAGGGTTGCGAGGGTGCCAGATGAGGATACAGAATTCAGAATGGCTAGATCTTCTTCAGCCTTAGCCTCATTGAGATCGGATTTGAGTGCCATAACTCCCATGCCTGGGTTGCCCTGTATTCCCTGTCTGCCTTGGCGACCCTGCATTCCAGTCCAGCCGGTACCACCTGAAGGTCCTCGAGGACCAGCAGAACCAGTTGAGCCCTGTCGTCCAGTAGGTCCAGTGGCTCCTGTTGCTCCATTGCTTCCGGCTGATCCAGCGGGTCCATTTTCACCACGAGGTCCAGGTCCTCCAACACCTCCGGGTCCTCCAGGTGAGCCTCTTGGTCCAGCTGCGCCAGATTGTCCGCTAGGTCCAGGTAAACCGTTTGATCCGATAGGTCCAGCAGGGCCGGATGGTCCAGGTGAGCCAGCCAATCCATTTGATCCACGAGGTCCTCTTGGTCCATCACCTCCAGCCAAACCAGCTTCACCACGGCCTCCGGGAGATCCACGAGGTCCAGGGGATCCAGCGGATCCACGAGTTCCTGGTCCTCCACGAGTTCCTGGTCCTCCACTTTCTCCACGTGGTCCGGGGCTTCCATCAGGTCCTGCGCTTCCTGCGGGTCCTGGGGGTCCTGATGGTCCACGTTCGCCAGAAGGTCCAGATCGTCCTGGTCCTCCACGCTCTCCAGATCCACCTCTAGGTCCAGCTCCTCCGGGTCCACCAGATTCACCACGAGGTCCACTTGGTCCGCTAGGTCCAAGAGGTCCAGCTGGTCCACGTTCTCCTTGAGTTCCTGCTTCTCCTCGTTGTCCTGAAGGTCCAGCAGGTCCAGAAGGTCCAGCAGGTCCAGCTTCTCCCGCCTCTCCTCTGGGTCCTCCAGGTCCTGAAGGTCCTGCTGATCCACGTCCACCATTTTCTCCACGTGGTCCTGCTGATCCGGGTTGTCCTGCTGGTCCTGGTCCTCCACTCTCTCCTCTTGGTCCAGGACTTCCTGCACTTCCTCGATCTCCAGCTTCTCCTCTGGGTCCTCCAGGTCCTGGCTGACCGAGTGGTCCAGCAGGTCCAGGTCCACCGATAGGTCCTGCTGGTCCTCTTTCACCTCCAGGTCCAGCTGGTCCACTTGATCCAGGAGATCCTCTAGGACCTGGTCCTCCAGCTGCACCGCGTTCTCCTCCAGGGCCTGGTCCTCCAGGAGATCCCCTTCCTCCGGATGGACCTTTAGGTCCAGCAGAGCCAGGTCCTCCTCTTTCTCCTCCTTCTCCTCTTGTTCCAGGGGGTCCAGCAGGTCCGGATGGTCCAGATGGTCCAGGTCCTCCAGATTCACCACGAGCTCCTCCTGGTCCAGAAGGTCCAGCAGGTCCATTTTCACCACGAGGTCCAGGTGGTCCAGCAGGTCCAGGTCCTCCACGCTCCCCTGAGGGTCCTGATGGTCCAGAAGGTCCTAATGGTCCTGCAGGTCCGGGAGGTCCACCTTCACCACCTTCTCCACGTTCTCCTGATGGGCCTGACAATCCTCTGGGTCCGCCAGGTCCAGCAGGTCCTGGTGGTCCTCCTGGTCCTATTTCTCCACGAGGTCCGGAAGGTCCAGATTGCCCCGCGCCTCCAGCTTCTCCTCGTGGTCCTGGTGGTCCTGATGGGCCTCCTTCACCTGATGAGCCAGGGGATCCTGACTCTCCTCGTTGTCCAGCGGGTCCAGGTCCACCTGCTTCACCTCTTGCTCCTGGTGGTCCAGATGGACCAGACTCTCCGCGAGGTCCAGGTCCTCCAGATTCTCCAGCTGGTCCTGATGTTCCTGGTGGTCCACTAGGTCCAGAAGGACCTAGAGATCCTCCTTCACCACGAGGTCCTGGGCCTCCAGCTGGTCCACGACCTCCTGGGCCTCCACTTTCTCCTCGAGATCCTCCTTCACCACGAGGTCCAGGTGATCCTATTCCACCAGCAGGTCCAGATGGTCCGGATGGTCCAGAAGTTCCAGATGGACCAGCCTCTCCACGTGGGCCGGGAGATCCAGCCTCTCCAGCAGGACCTGCAGCTCCTTGTGATCCAGATTCTCCTCGCTGTCCATTTTCACCTCGACGTCCAGCAGGTCCAGGTCCACCAACTTCTCCCCTAGGTCCAGGAGATCCTGGTTGTCCACTAGGTCCGCTAGGACCTGGACCTCCAGATTCACCTCGTTCTCCTGGGGTTCCTGGTGAGCCAGCAGGGCCAGGACCTCCATTCTCGCCACGTGCTCCAGCTTCTCCACGAGATCCAGCTTGTCCTGATGGACCTGATGGTCCAGGTCCACCTGCTTCTCCACGCTCTCCTCGTGTTCCTGGTGATCCATTGGTTCCACTTGGTCCTGATGGTCCGGCAGAGCCAGGTCCTCCACGTTCACCTCTTGGTCCTGGTGATCCAGCAGTTCCTGAAGGTCCTGGTGATCCGGAAGGTCCACTTTCTCCTCGTGGGCCAGCAGGGCCGGGACTTCCATTCTCACCACGTGCACCACCCTCACCACTAGGTCCGGAAGGTCCTGAAGGTCCATTTTCTCCTCTTGGTCCAGGTGATCCAGCAGGTCCCATTGTTCCTGCTGGTCCTGGGCCTCCAGATTCTCCACGAGATCCAGGTTCTCCACGACCACCATTTTCACCTCTAGGTCCTGGAGGTCCAGCAGGTCCTGAAGGTCCTAATGGACCACCAGGGCCAGCCTCTCCACGTGGTCCAGCGCCTCCAGATTCTCCACGAGGTCCAGAAGGTCCTGGTGATCCAGATTCACCTCGGGGTCCAGAAGGTCCACTTGTTCCAGCGGGTCCAGCAGGTCCAGATTCTCCACGAGGTCCAGGGCCTCCAGATTCACCACGAGGTCCTGAGGGTCCTGAAGTTCCGGCAGGGCCAGGAGATCCATTTTCTCCTCTTGGTCCAGATTCACCTCTTGGTCCAGCTGGACCAGATGTTCCAGCAGGTCCACTTGGTCCACTTGGTCCTTGAGAGCCACTTTCACCACGAGGTCCTGATGGACCTGGTCCTCCGTTTTCTCCACGAGGACCACCTTCTCCAGCAGGTCCAGGAGATCCAGCTTGACCTGATTCACCACGAGGCCCAGAAGGTCCAGAAGGACCAGGAGATCCCGCACTACCATCTTCACCACGTTCTCCACTAGGTCCAGAAGGTCCACTAGGTCCAGCTTGACCTGGTCCACCTGAGGGTCCTGATTCACCACGAGGTCCAGATTCTCCACGAGGTCCTGGTCCACCTGAGGGTCCAGATTCTCCTCGAGTTCCTGGCGAGCCAGCCTGTCCACTTGGTCCAGCAGGTCCTGCCTCACCGCGAGGTCCAGCAGGTCCGGCAGGTCCAGATGATCCAGATTGTCCATTCTCTCCTCTTGGTCCTGACTCTCCTCGGGATCCTGCAGGTCCAGCTTGTCCTCGAGAACCTGGTGTTCCAGCTTCTCCACGAGTTCCAGAAGGTCCTGCAGAGCCAGGTGAGCCATTTTCTCCCCTTTCTCCTGGAGATCCTGATGGTCCAGCAGAACCTGCACCACCATTCTCTCCACGTTCTCCTCGTGGTCCAGAGGGTCCGGATTGTCCAGAAGGACCAGGACTGCCAGCTTCCCCTGAAGGTCCAGCAGAGCCAGGGCCTCCATTTTCACCTCGTTCACCGCGAGGTCCTGGTGATCCAGCTGGTCCAGGAGAACCATTCTCTCCTCGTGGTCCAGATGGTCCCGATGGCCCACTTGTTCCTGATGGTCCAGGGCCACCTCTCTCTCCACGGGGTCCAGCTGGTCCGGATGGTCCATTTGATCCTGAAGGTCCCGCTTCTCCATTTTCTCCTCTTGGTCCTGCTTCACCACGGGGACCAGCAGAGCCAGAAGGACCAGATGGACCTGAAGGTCCTTGTGATCCACTTTCTCCTCTTGATCCTGCTCTTCCTGCAGATCCTGCCTCTCCACGTCCACCAGCTTCACCACGAGGGCCAGCTGGGCCAGCAGTTCCGCTTGGTCCAGGTCCTCCATTTTCTCCTCGGGGACCAGGTGATCCATTCTCTCCACGGGCACCTGCCGATCCTGGTGAACCATTTTCACCACGAGGTCCTGATGGTCCTTGTGGTCCTGATTCTCCTCTAGGTCCAGATGTTCCACGAGATCCAGGTGTTCCAGACTCGCCACGCGGTCCTGAAGGCCCTGATGGTCCTGATGTGCCAGATGGTCCTGGGCTTCCATTTTCTCCACGAGGTCCTCCTGGTCCACTTTCTCCACGAGGTCCAGCTGGTCCAGCTGTTCCACTAGGTCCAGCGGTACCACGTGGTCCGGGTGAGCCATTCTCGCCTCTTGGTCCGGCAGGTCCAGCTGGGCCTGATTCCCCACGTTCTCCTCCTGATCCTGGTGAACCTCCTTCTCCACGTTCTCCTCGGGGTCCAGATGGTCCAGCGGATCCTGGGGAGCCATTAGTTCCAGCAGATCCTGCCTCACCACGTCCTCCACTGGGACCTGCAGGCCCAGATGGTCCAGGTGAGCCATTTTCACCCCGAGGTCCAGCAGGACCAGGGCTTCCATTCTCTCCTCTAGGACCACCTTCTCCGCGTTCTCCACTAGGTCCTGATGGTCCAGCTGGTCCAGCTTGTCCGCTAGGTCCGGGTGATCCGTTTTCTCCTCTTGGTCCTGCAGATCCAGATGGGCCAGGACTTCCATTCTCTCCCCGTGGTCCACCAGGTCCGGCAGGGCCAGATTCACCGCGTTCACCTCTGGGTCCGGCTGTGCCAGGGCTTCCATTAGTACCACGTGGTCCTGACTCTCCTCTTGGTCCAGCGCTTCCATCACTTCCTGGTGATCCAGCTCCACCACGCTCACCTCCTGGTCCTGCTTCTCCACGAGGTCCTGCGGATCCTGCGGGTCCAGATGGGCCGCTAGGTCCAGCTCCTCCGTTTTCACCTCTAGGTCCAGCAGGTCCAGCTGGTCCAGATGGCCCGGCAGATCCTGGTGATCCATTTTCTCCACGAGATCCAGCAGATCCAGGTGATCCAGACTCACCTCGCTCACCATTCTCACCCCGAGGACCAGCTGGTCCAGAAGGTCCACTTGGTCCAGGTGATCCAGCCTCTCCACGACTTCCTGCTGATCCATCACCTCCAGCTTCTCCACGAGGTCCAGCAGGTCCCTGAGGTCCAGACTCTCCACGTGGTCCACCTTCTCCTCTAGGTCCAGCAGGGCCTGAAGGTCCAGATGGACCTGGTGATCCATTCTCGCCTCTTGATCCAGAAGGACCGGGTGATCCATTTTCACCACGTGGTCCAGCTGTTCCTGATGGTCCAGCAGGTCCAGGTGATCCATTTTCTCCCCGAGGGCCACTTGGTCCAGCTGATCCAGCTGGGCCAGCAGGACCTTGACCACCTGATTCTCCTCTTGGTCCTGCAGATCCAGGTGATCCAGCAGAGCCAGCTTCACCACGCTCTCCATTAGGTCCTCTTGATCCAGCAGATCCAGGGACGCCATCTTCTCCTCTTGGTCCGGAAGGTCCTGGAGATCCGTTTTCACCACGTTCTCCACGAGGTCCAGCAGGTCCAGCCGATCCATCTTGTCCATTTTCTCCTCGTGCTCCACCTTCACCGCGTGGGCCTGATTCTCCTCGTGGTCCTGCTGGTCCAGCAGATCCAGGTGATCCAGATGGTCCTTGTTCTCCAGGAGAACCTGCAGTTCCTGATTCTCCTCGAGGTCCACCAGGTCCACTAGGTCCACCAGGTCCAGCTTCTCCTCTTGATCCAGGTGTTCCAGCTGATCCAGCTTCTCCTCTTGATCCGGGACCGCCAGGACTTCCATTCTCTCCTCTTGGTCCAGATGGTCCTGATGGACCGGAAGGTCCAGAAGGTCCTGATTCTCCACGAGGTCCAGCAGATCCAGGGCCTCCATTTTCACCACGGCTGCCAGGGCTACCAGCGGGTCCTTGAGGTCCACCTTCGCCACGAGGTCCAGCAGGTCCACTTGATCCAGCAGGACCAGCTTCTCCGCGTTCACCAGATGATCCTGGTGATCCAGCACCTCCAGCTTCTCCTCTCTCTCCGCGAGGTCCAGCAGATCCACTTGATCCAGGTGAGCCATTCTCTCCGCGAGGTCCTGACGGGCCAGCAGGTCCAGATGGTCCAGAAGGTCCAGGTGATCCAGCTTCACCCCGAGGTCCAGCAGATCCGGCAGGTCCAGATGATCCTGGTGATCCTGCTGATCCTGCTTCTCCTCTTGGTCCAGGAGATCCGCCAGGTCCGGCTGGTCCAGATTCACCACGCTCTCCACGAGATCCACCGGGTCCAGCAGGTCCAGGTCCTCCATTTTCACCACGTTCTCCACGAGGTCCAGCGGGTCCTGGAGAGCCATTTTCTCCACGTTGTCCTGGCTGGCCATCAGATCCAGGTGCACCTCTAGTTCCAGCTGGTCCACCTGGTCCAGAGGATCCGGGTAAGCCGTTCTCACCACGTTCAGCACGAGGGGCAGGTGAACCAGATTCACCGCGTTCACCATTAGGTCCAGCGGGTCCAGCAGGTCCTGATTCTCCGCGAGGTCCAGCAGGTCCTTGGGATCCTGGAGATCCATCAGATCCGGGTTCACCACGTTCTCCTCTTGATCCTGATGGTCCATTTGATCCTCTTGATCCAGGTGCTCCACCCTCTCCTCTTGGTCCAGCCTCTCCTCGGGGTCCTCCTGGTCCAGCAGGTCCTGCTGATCCAGATGGTCCTGATTCTCCTGGAGATCCAGGAGATCCATTTTCACCTCTTGGTCCAGATGGTCCACTTGGTCCAGGGGGTCCTGATTCTCCACGTGATCCTGGTGAGCCATTTCCTCCGTTCTCTCCACGAGAACCAGCTGGCCCGGGTGATCCATTCTCTCCACGGGGGCCTCCTGGTCCACTTGGTCCTGCTGGTCCACCTTCTCCTCGTTCACCACGGGTTCCAGGTGATCCAGAAGGTCCTGCGGGTCCAGGAGATCCAGGAGTACCACGAGAACCATCTTGTCCGCGACTTCCAGGAGTACCAGAAGATCCAGCTGGTCCCGCTGGTCCTGCTTCACCACGTTCACCAGGGCCTCCTGGAGATCCAGCGCTGCCAGCCTCTCCACGGGGACCAGGAGAACCTGCTTCTCCTCTTGAGCCAGGTGATCCATTAGATCCTGAGGGTCCGGATGGTCCAGGTCCTCCACGTTCACCCCTAGTACCAGGGGAACCAGCTCTTCCAGCGGAACCTGCTTCTCCACGTGGTCCACCTTCACCCCGAGAACCAGAAGGTCCTGGTGATCCAGATTCTCCACGAGGTCCAGCAGGTCCTGAAGGTCCACTTGTTCCAGCAGGGCCAGACTCTCCTCGTTCACCACGAGGGCCAGCAGATCCAGCAGGTCCAGATGATCCTGCACTTCCTGGGGATCCACCTTCACCACGTTCTCCTCGTTCTCCACGTTGTCCTGGGGTTCCAGAAGGACCGGAAGGTCCTGAAGGTCCAGATGGTCCAGGTGAACCACCCTCTCCACGTTCTCCTGGAGATCCTCTTGATCCTGGGGATCCGTTAGAGCCAGATGGTCCTGTTTCTCCACGTTCTCCTCCAGGTCCACGTTCTCCTCCAGGTCCAGCAGATCCAGAAGGTCCAGCAGGACCTCTTTCTCCACTAGATCCAGGTCCGCCAGGTGAGCCATTTTCTCCACGAGGTCCTGGTGAGCCAGCTGATCCACTCTCGCCTCTTGCTCCATTTTCTCCACGAGGACCAGAAGGTCCAGATGGGCCTGGGCTACCTCTTGAACCTGCTTCACCGCGAGGTCCTGGGGATCCAGGAGAGCCATTGCTTCCTGGTGATCCATTTTCTCCTCTTGGGCCAGATTCACCTCGAGTTCCAGCTGGTCCGCTAGGTCCAGGACGTCCATCAGAACCAGCTTCTCCACGCTCTCCTCCTGATCCAGGGGAACCAGCGGGTCCTGGGCTTCCACCTTCACCTCTTTCTCCTCGTGATCCTGCAGATCCTGGACCTCCATTTTCTCCACGGGGTCCTGATGGTCCACTTGGTCCAGATGATCCAGGAGATCCAGCCTCTCCACGTTCGCCACGAGGTCCAGCAGGTCCACTAGTTCCACTTGATCCTGGAGATCCATCAGCGCCTGCTTCACCGCGGGCACCGCGGGAACCAGGAGATCCATTTTCTCCGCGAGGTCCACCCTCTCCTCTGGGTCCAGCTGGTCCGGATGGTCCACTTGGTCCGGCAGGTCCAGCTGGTCCTGCTGATCCTGGACCTCCATCTCCACCACGTTCTCCACGAGTTCCAGCAGGGCCGGCAGAGCCAGCCTCTCCTCTTGGGCCAGGAGAACCTGGAGATCCTCCGGGTCCTCGTGGACCAGCCTCGCCTCTAGGTCCAGCTGATCCTGGTGATCCTGCACTACCATCTTCACCTCTTGATCCAGAAGGTCCTCCAGGTCCACCTTCACCTCGTTCTCCACGAGGACCTGGTGAGCCAGCAGGTCCACTTGGTCCAGATGGTCCACTTGATCCTGGTCCTCCTGATTCACCACGAGGACCTGGACTTCCGGCTCTTCCATCGCTTCCTGCTTCACCACGTGGTCCGGCTGGTCCAGGACCTCCAGATTCTCCACGTTCACCATTTGAGCCAGGAGTTCCTGCTTCACCTCTAGGTCCAGCTGGTCCTGGGGATCCTCCTTCTCCACGTTCTCCTCTTGATCCAGAAGGTCCCGCAGATCCAGGAGATCCGCTCTGTCCTCGTTCACCATTAGATCCACGAGGTCCAGCTGGTCCTTGTGGTCCAGATTCACCACTTGGTCCTGGAGATCCATTAGATCCACGTTCTCCAGCTGGACCGCGAGGTCCAGCTGATCCCGAAGTTCCTGAAGGTCCAGCTGATCCAGCAGAGCCAGCCTCTCCACGTTGTCCATTTTCTCCACGAGGTCCTGCAGGTCCTGCAGGTCCAGATGGTCCGGGAGATCCAGCCTCACCACGTGATCCAGCACTGCCATCTCTTCCAGGAGATCCAGCTTCACCTCGTGGTCCACCCTCTCCACGTGACCCTGGAGTTCCAGCTGATCCAGCCTCACCACGTTCTCCACGTGGCCCAGCAGGTCCACTAGGTCCACCTGGTCCTGGGGATCCAGCTTCACCTCTTGGCCCAGATGGTCCACCTGGTCCAGCAGGTCCTGGAGATCCAGCCTCTCCTCTTTCTCCACCTGGTCCTGATGAACCTGGTGAGCCATTCTCGCCACGAGATCCAGCGGGTCCTGAAGATCCGGATGGTCCATCTTCTCCACGCTGTCCTGGGGATCCTGATGCACCTGCACTTCCTCCTTCACCTCTTGCACCAGCTTCACCACGGGGACCACTTGGTCCAGGAGAGCCATTTTCACCTCTTGGTCCAGCAGGTCCAGCAGGTCCAGATGGTCCAGATGGTCCAGATTCTCCAGCACGTCCATCACTTCCAGGTGATCCATTTTCTCCTCTTGGTCCTCCTTCTCCACGTGGGCCTCCCTCGCCACGGGGACCACTTGGTCCAGATGGTCCAGAAGGTCCTGGTCCACCAGGTCCACCAGCTTCACCACGTTCTCCTCTTGGTCCTGCTGATCCTGGGCTGCCATTTTCTCCTCTGGGTCCTGATGGTCCACCGGGTCCTTGGGATCCAGATTCTCCACGTGGACCAGCGGGTCCTGATGGTCCAGATGGTCCAGATGGTCCGCCAGGTCCTGACTCTCCTCGTTCACCACCTCTTCCAGGTGTTCCAGGAGATCCATTCTCGCCTCTTGGTCCAGCTGGTCCTGAGGGTCCACCTTCACCTCGTTCTCCACGTGTTCCAGAAGTTCCATCTGGTCCAGATGGACCTGCAGGTCCGGGACTTCCATTTTCACCTCTTGGCCCGGTAGAACCAGATGTTCCTGATTGTCCGTCTTCACCTCTTGGTCCTGCTTCACCACGAGGTCCAGCTGATCCAGCTGGTCCGGATGGTCCAGAAGGCCCACTAGGTCCAGTTTCTCCAGCAGGTCCAGCAGGACCTGATTCACCACGAGATCCTGGTCCGCCATTAGAGCCAGCTGATCCAGGGGATCCTGGAGATCCAGCTTCGCCTCTTTCACCTCTTTCACCAGCACGGCCATCTGATCCTCGTGGTCCAGGTCCGCCACTTGTTCCTGAAGGTCCAGATGGACCAGAAGGTCCTACTTCACCCCTTGGTCCACTGGAACCAGGTGAACCAGCAGATCCTGCTTCACCGCGGGTTCCAGGTGTGCCTGCACTTCCTGCTTCACCACGTGGTCCAGGTCCTCCAGCTTCACCACGTTCTCCTCCTGGACCCGCTTGTCCAGAGGAACCGGCAGGCCCAGGTGAGCCTGATTCTCCTCTTTCTCCACGAGGTCCGGGACCGCCAGGTTGTCCAGATGGTCCAGGTGATCCATTCTCTCCTCTAGGTCCGGAGGGCCCTGAAGGTCCACTTGGTCCAGCTGGTCCAGCTGATCCACGGGAACCTTGTTCACCTTGTTCAGCTCTTGGGGCTGATGGTCCAGCTGGCCCAGAAGGTCCAGCAGGTCCAGCTTCTCCTCTAGGTCCAGCAGGTCCAGGTGATCCACGCTCTCCTCTTGAACCATCAGGTCCTGAGGTTCCAGGTCCTCCAGCTGATCCAGGGGATCCTGGTGATCCAGCTTCTCCTCGTTCACCAGGTGATCCTGCTTCACCTCTAGATCCTCGTGGTCCAGATGAACCACCAGGTCCGGATGGTCCTGCCTCACCTCTTGATCCTGGAGACCCATTAGAGCCAGCCTCTCCTCGTTCACCGGGACCGCCTCGTGTTCCAGAAGGTCCTGCTGGTCCTGATTCACCTCGAGGTCCAGCAGGTCCAGCTGATCCTATAGGTCCTGCAGGGCCAGATGTGCCATCAGAGCCACTCCTACCAGGGGAGCCTGCTTCACCACGTGTTCCGGCAGATCCAGGAGACCCATTTTCACCTCTTGGTCCTGATTCACCTCTGGGGCCTGGTGATCCGGCTGGTCCACTTGATCCAGAAGGTCCAGCTGGGCCTGATTCTCCTCGCTCGCCTGCACTTCCGGGAGATCCTGCACTTCCAGATTCACCTCTGGGACCAGCCTCTCCTCTGGGCCCGGGTGAACCATCTGGTCCTCCCTCTCCTCTAGGTCCACCTGGTCCAGCAGGTCCTCGGCTTCCAGATGGTCCGGCAGGTCCAGATGGTCCGGGTCCTCCATTTTCTCCACGTCCTCCTGGTGTTCCAGATCCACCTTGAGGTCCAGATTCACCCCGACGACCTGGCGATCCAGCTGGACCAGATGGTCCAGATGGTCCTGATTCACCTCGTTCACCACGAGATCCAGGACTACCATCTCTACCAGCGCTTCCAGCAGGTCCTGCTGGTCCGTTTTCACCTCGAGATCCTGGTCCTCCAGCACCACCACGCTCTCCACTGGGTCCAGCTGGACCTGCAGGTCCTGATTCTCCAGATGGTCCAGAAGGACCTGATTCTCCTCGTGGTCCGGATGGGCCAGCTGGGCCACGTGGTCCAGGGGATCCAGGGGATCCATCTGATCCTCGTTCTCCTCCTTCTCCTCGTGGGCCTCCTTCTCCTGCAGGTCCTGCGGGTCCGGAAGGTCCCGCTGGTCCACTTGGTCCACCAGGTCCAGATTCTCCACGGCTTCCAGGTGTACCAGACGATCCAGCTTCACCACGCTCTCCCCTTGGTCCGGCAGGTCCAGCAGGTCCGCTTGAGCCAGGGCCACCATTTTCACCTCTTGATCCAGAGGGTCCTGCAGGTCCAGGGCTACCATTTTCACCTCTTGGTCCAGGGCCTCCAGGAGATCCATCTCTTCCAGGTCCTCCATCTTCACCTCGTTCTCCACGTGGTCCACTTGTTCCTCTTGGTCCAGAAGGTCCAGAGGGTCCTGATGGTCCAGGGCCTCCAGCTTCTCCTCGTTCTCCTCCAGGTCCAGCTGGTCCTGCAGGTCCACTTTCTCCCCTGGGTCCTCCTTCGCCACTACTTCCTGGAGTTCCAGCAGATCCACGCTCTCCTCTTGGTCCCGCTGGTCCAGCTGGTCCAGAAGTTCCTGCGCCTCCATCTGATCCCCTTTCTCCTCTAGGTCCGCCTTCTCCAGCAGGTCCAGAAGGTCCAGCGGGTCCTGATGGTCCACTTGGTCCAGGTCCTCCGGAAGGTCCAGCGGGTCCAGCTTCTCCACGTTCTCCACGTGTTCCTGGACTGCCATCTCTTCCTGCAGATCCTGCCTCTCCACGGGGTCCTGGTCCTCCACTAGGTCCAGAAGGTCCGGCCTCACCACGTTCCCCACCAGGTCCTGCAGGTCCTGAAGGTCCAGAGCCTCCAGGGGATCCTGATTCACCACGTTCGCCACGAGGTCCAGCAGGTCCACTTGGGCCACTTGGTCCTGGAGATCCATTAGATCCTCTTTCTCCACCAGGTCCAGATGGTCCTGCAGGTCCAGCCTCTCCACGATCACCACGTGGTCCAGCAGGTCCAGATGGTCCAGATGTTCCAGCAGGTCCTGATTCGCCATCCCGTCCAGGTGAACCAGCTTCACCTCGTTCTCCACGTGGACCAGGTCCTCCATTAGCGCCACCAGGTCCAGTTTCTCCTCGTGGTCCAGCAGATCCGGATGGTCCTGAAGGTCCTGAGGGGCCAGCGGGGCCTCCTTCTCCACGTTCACCACGTGTGCCAGGTGTTCCAGCCTCTCCTCTTGGTCCAGCAGGGCCAGATGATCCACTTGGTCCTCTTTCTCCTCCTGGTCCAGGTCCTCCGCTTGGACCAGGTGATCCATTTTCTCCACGGGGTCCAGCTGGTCCAGCGGGTCCAGCAGGTCCTGCTCCTCCAGCTGATCCACCTTCTCCTCGTGGTCCTCTTTCTCCAGCAGGTCCAGCAGGTCCAGATGGTCCAGCAGGTCCGGATGGTCCAGCAGGTCCAGATGGTCCTGATTCACCACGTTGTCCATCAGATCCATCGGATCCTGGAGAGCCAGCTTCCCCACGAGGTCCTCCTTCTCCACGAGATCCAGGTCCACCAGATGGTCCTGATTCTCCTCTTGGGCCACGTGGTCCAGCAGGTCCAGCAGGTCCAGATGATCCAGGGCCACCATTCTCTCCTCTTGGTCCAGAAGGTCCAGAAGGTCCAGATGGTCCTGAAGGTCCAGGAGATCCATTTTCACCACGTGGGCCTGATTCGCCAGCAGGTCCAGATTCTCCACGGGGTCCAGCTGATCCAGCAGATCCCGATTCTCCTCGTGGCCCAGCAGTTCCAGAAGGTCCAGATGGTCCAGAAGGTCCAGCAGGTCCTCTTTCACCAGATGGTCCTGATGTACCTCGTCCAGCTTCACCTGCAGGTCCAGCTTCACCTCTGGGTCCAGCTGGCCCAGCGGGTCCACTAGGTCCAGAAGGTCCAGCAGGTCCGCCTTCACCTCTCTCACCAGCAGGTCCTGGGCGACCAGCATTACCATTTGATCCTCGGGCACCATTTTCACCGCGTTCTCCACGTGATCCAGGTCCTCCAGCAGGTCCGGCAGGTCCTCTTGATCCAGGGGATCCATTCTCACCTCGAGGTCCACCAGGTCCTTGTGGACCAGAACTTCCAGCTTCACCACTTGGTCCGGCTTCACCTCTAGATCCACTAGGACCTGGGCCTCCTCTTTCGCCACCAGGTCCAGCAGGGCCAGCAGGTCCTGCTGGTCCTCTTGCTCCAGCAGAACCATCTTCTCCTCCTCGTCCGTTTGATCCAGCTGGTCCAGAGGGCCCAGGTCCTCCACGTTCTCCTGGTGATCCAGCAGGTCCAGCAGGTCCGGGTGATCCGTTCTCGCCTCTAGGTCCAGAAGATCCAGATGGTCCAGAAGGTCCACTTGGTCCTGCAGGTCCTGATTCTCCTCTGCTGCCTGGTGAACCACCTTCTCCACCCGGTCCTCTCTCTCCTCTTGGGCCTGCTTCTCCCCGTGAGCCTGCCTCACCGCGTGGTCCACTAGACCCTGCTGGTCCTCTAGATCCAGATGGTCCACCTGGACCGGCAGGTCCTTGTTCACCATCTTCTCCACGAGGTCCAGGGGAGCCACCAGTACCAGGTGATCCATTTTCTCCTCTAGGTCCAGCAGGTCCAGATGGTCCAGATGGTCCAGCTGATCCACGCTCTCCACTAGGTCCAGCACCTCCACTTGGTCCAGATGGTCCAGATGATCCATCACGTCCAGGAGTTCCAGCTTCTCCACGCTCTCCACCTGGTCCGGAAGGCCCTGAAGGTCCTGTAGGTCCAGCGGGTCCTGATGATCCTGATTCTCCACGTTCACCACGTGGTCCTGGTCCACCTGCACTACCAGGTGAACCTCCTTCACCACGTGGTCCACCTTCTCCTCTTGGTCCAGCAGGTCCACTTGGTCCACTAGGCCCAGAAGTTCCTCTTGGTCCACTTGTTCCAGATGGTCCAGCAGGTCCTCTTTCACCACGAGGTCCACCAGGTCCACTTGGACCAGGTCCTCCATTTTCTCCTCTTGGTCCTGATTCTCCTCGGGGACCACTTGGGCCAGCAGGTCCACTTGGTCCTGGAGATCCACCTGATCCAGATTCACCGGCAGGTCCAGCAGGTCCTCTTTCTCCTCTAGGTCCAGGAGATCCATCAGGTCCATTTGGTCCACCTTCTCCTCTTGGCCCTGATTCACCACTTGGTCCAGCTGGTCCAGATTCTCCATTTTCTCCTCTTGGTCCTGATGGTCCACTAGGGCCTGATGTTCCAGATTGTCCAGCTGATCCACGCTCTCCACGAGGACCTGATGGTCCTGGACTTCCAGCTGAGCCACCTTCTCCACGAGGCCCACCTTCGCCTCGTGGTCCAGCTGGTCCAGCAGGTCCACGTTCACCTCTTGGTCCTGTAGATCCTTGTGGGCCTGGTGATCCATCAGATCCTGCAGGTCCTGATGATCCAGCACTACCAGCTTCTCCATTAGGTCCATCCTCTCCACGAGGGCCTCTTTCTCCTCGAGAGCCGGCTGAGCCTGCAGGTCCAGCTGGTCCAGATGGACCAGATGGTCCACCAGGTCCAGATTCTCCACGCTCGCCAGCTGTTCCATCTCTACCAGGAGTACCAGACTCTCCACGAGGTCCAGCAGGTCCAGCTGGACCAGAAGGTCCACCTGGTCCTGTTTCACCACGTTCACCTCCAGGTCCGGCAGATCCAGCTGGACCAGCAGGTCCTGATGATCCTGCCTCTCCTCTTGGTCCAGATGGTCCTGATGGTCCAGAAGGTCCGCTTTGTCCATTTGGTCCTCTCTCGCCTCGTTCTCCATTTTCTCCTCTTGATCCAGGAGATCCACTTGGTCCTGATGGTCCAGCTGGTCCAGCAGGTCCTGATCCTCCATTTTCACCACGGGGTCCAGATGGTCCAGAGGGTCCAGATGATCCAGGGGTTCCAGCTTCTCCACGTTCTCCACGTTCTCCTCGTGGACCAGGAGATCCACCTGCACCTCGAGATCCAGCACTTCCAGCTTCTCCAGCAGATCCTCTTGACCCAGCTGGTCCAGCTGGTCCACTAGGTCCGGATGGTCCTGGTTCACCACGTTCTCCTCCTGATCCTGGTGATCCACTTTCACCACGCTCGCCTGAGGGTCCAGCTGAACCTCTTGGTCCACTAGGGCCAGGGCTTCCTCTTTCACCACCAGGTCCACTGGATCCTGCGGGTCCGGTTGGTCCTCTCAAACCAGGAGATCCTTGTCCGCCAGGTGAGCCTCCTTCTCCACGAGATCCAGGTGATCCACTAGGTCCAGAAGGTCCAGAAGGTCCAGCTGGTCCACTAGGTCCACTTGAGCCAGAAGGTCCAGGTTCACCACGCTCTCCTGGTGATCCATTAGAACCTGATGGTCCTGCCTCTCCTCTTGGTCCTCTCTCACCAGGGCCTCCAGATGGTCCAGATGATCCAGCTGCACCACGTGGTCCAGCTGATCCAGAAGGTCCAGGACCTCCACTTGATCCATCTCTACCAGGACCGCCTGGCTCTCCACGCTCTCCACCAGGTCCAGAAGGTCCAGCCTCACCACGCTCTCCACGTGGACCTGGTCCACCTGGTGTGCCATCTTCTCCACGAGGACCACCCTCTCCTCGAGGTCCACCTGATCCAGCAGGTCCTGAAGGTCCAGTTGGACCCTTTGGTCCTGGTCCACCACTTTCTCCTCTTGGTCCAGAAGATCCAGATGGCCCACTTGGTCCTGAAGGTCCTTCTGGCCCTCGTTCTCCACGTCCACCAGGTCCTCCAGCTTCTCCCCTTGCTCCTCGTGGACCAGCAGGTCCGGCAGGTCCAAGTCGTCCATCTGTGCCATCAGGACCGGCAGGTCCTCGTTCTCCTGTTGTTCCAGGTTGTCCAGGGGAGCCGGCTTCTCCAGGTGCTCCTCTCTCTCCATTTGTTCCGCTAGGTCCAGATGGTCCAGCTGGTCCGGGGGCTCCAGAAGGTCCTTGGCCTCCTTGTTCTCCTTGTTCACCACGAGGAGCATCAGGACCAGGAGGACCTGCTTCTCCAGCTTCACCACGTTCACCAGGGGACCCAGATGGTCCAGCAGGGCCAGGACGACCAGTAGGACCGGATGGGCCAGGTCCACCAGGTTCACCTCGTTCTCCAGATTTTCCATTTGATCCGGGAGATCCACTCTCTCCACGCTCTCCTTGTAGTCCTCGAGGACCAGATGGTCCCGATGATCCAGGTCCTCCTGATGATCCATCACTTCCACCTTCACCACGTGCACCACGTGGTCCTGGTCCTCCAGCTGGCCCTTGTCCTCCTCTCTCTCCACGTGTACCAGCTGATCCGGGTGATCCATTTTCTCCACGAGGTCCTGGAGGTCCACTTGGTCCTGTTGGTCCAGATGTTCCTGATGATCCTGGTGATCCAGATTCTCCACGTTCACCTCTTGATCCAGCTGATCCTGAAGGTCCTTGGGGTCCAGCAGTTCCGGCTTCGCCTCTAGATCCTGGTGATCCTGACAAACCAGATTCACCACGAGGACCCTTTTCACCACGAGGGCCAGGGCCTCCGCTAGTTCCACTTGGTCCTGCGGGTCCACTAGGTCCCTGTGAGCCACCTTCTCCTCTTGATCCAGGTCCACCTGCGGATCCATCAGTTCCTGGGGTACCAGGTGATCCAGATTCTCCACGTTCTCCACGTGGTCCTGCAGATCCTGGTTCTCCACGTCCACCTGGTGATCCGGAAGGTCCGGCCGGTCCAGATGGTCCAGCAGGTCCTGACTCTCCTCTTTCTCCAGAAGTACCAGCAGAGCCGGGGCTTCCACTTTCTCCTCTTGGTCCAGGAGATCCACTTGGTCCCGAAGGCCCACTTTCTCCACGAGATCCTCTTGTACCAGGTCCACCAGATTCACCTCTTGGTCCGGCAGGTCCAGAAGATCCAGAAGGTCCTGGTGGTCCAGCACTTCCTGCTGTTCCAGGTCCTCCAGGAGATCCATCGGATCCTGGTCCACCTCTCTCACCTCTCTCACCATTGGGTCCTCGTGTTCCTCTTGGTCCTGCAGGTCCAGCAGATCCAGCTGGTCCAGCCTCTCCAGGTGATCCTGAGCTTCCATCTCGACCAGGTGATCCTGGTGATCCTGATTCTCCTCGAGATCCTGACCCTCCACGGGGTCCTGCTGGTCCGGCAGGTCCAGAAGGTCCTGATTCTCCTCTACTTCCTGCTGAGCCGCTCTCTCCACGAGGTCCAGAAGGTCCTGGGGATCCAGCAGGTCCAGCCTCACCACGTTCACCACCTTCTCCACTTGGTCCTGAACTTCCTCTTGGTCCACTTGGTCCAGCAGGTCCGGCAGGTCCAGCAGGTCCAGCTGGTCCGCTTGGTCCAGATGGTCCTGGTGATCCAGATTCACCTCGTTCACCACCAGGTCCAGCAGGTCCAGGTCCTCCACGCTCTCCTCTTGACCCATCTCGGCCAGCTGATCCTGATTCGCCACGTGGTCCACTAGGTCCCAGGGGTCCAGCAGGTCCAGCGGGTCCGGATGATCCTTGTGGTCCAGCCTCACCAGGAGATCCTCTGGTTCCAGATCCGGCAGGTCCGGGACCACCAGCTTCACCTCTTGCTCCAGGAGTTCCTGCACTTCCAGGTCCGCCATTTGGTCCTCTTGGTCCTCTTTCACCTCTTGGTCCAGGTCCTCCAGCTGGTCCAGCTGGTCCTGATGATCCTGCTGTTCCGGATTCTCCGGATGGACCACGAGGTCCTGCTGGTCCACCTGGTCCAGCTTCTCCTCGTGTACCACCTGGTCCAGATGAGCCAGGTGATCCAGATTCTCCACGTGTTCCTGGCTCTCCTGTTGGTCCTTTTCCACCGGCAGGTCCTGCTGGTCCTGCTGGTCCACTTGGTCCAGAAGGTCCCGAAGATCCTGCAGGTCCTCGTGGTCCTCCAGGGCCAGCTGGTCCTCCTTCACCACGTTCGCCACGTTCACCATTTGGTCCACGACTTCCAGCAGGTCCGGATGGTCCTGCTGGTCCAGATGTTCCTGCAGGTCCGGACTCACCGCCTGTGCCTGGTGATCCAGATTCTCCACGTTCTCCACGAGATCCGCGGGGTCCAGGGCCACCTGCTGGTCCTGCTGGTCCGCTAGGTCCAGCAGGTCCTCGTTCTCCACCTGAACCGCTAGGTCCAGCTGGCCCAGGTCCACCTGCTTCACCACCTTCACCGCGGGTTCCAGCTTCACCACGAGGTCCAGGTCCACCACGAGGTCCAGCAGGACCTGCTGATCCAGCAGTTCCAGCAGGTCCACTCTCACCGGCAGGTCCAGAAGGTCCAGAGGGTCCAGCGGAGCCGGGGCGTCCAGCTGGTCCACGTTCTCCACCAGGTCCTGCAGGTCCAGATTCTCCAGAGGGTCCTCGTTCTCCCCGAGGTCCAGCTCGTCCTGCACTACCAGCACTACCTGCGGGTCCAGCTTCTCCCCTCTCACCACGTCCACCTGGGTTTCCTCCTGGGCCACTTTCACCACGTTCACCTCCAGGTCCCTTTGGTCCAGCAGGTCCAGCGGGTCCTGATTCTCCACGTGGTCCAGAAGGTCCAGAAGGTCCAAGTGATCCTGCTGGGCCGGGGCCTCCTGCTTCACCACGAGGTCCACCGGGTCCTGATTCTCCATTTGATCCTCTTGGTCCGGCAGGTCCAGGTCCGCCAGCTTCACCTCGTTCTCCAGCAGGTCCTGACGTTCCTCTGGGTCCAGAAGGACCTGATGGTCCAAGTGGTCCTGCAGGTCCAGGCTGTCCAGCTGTTCCCGCGGGTCCAGATTCTCCACGTTCACCACGGGGTCCTGGACGGCCGGCTGAACCGGCAGGTCCAGGTCCACCACCTTCCCCAGCTGCTCCGGCGGGTCCTCTCTCTCCAGCTCCTCCTCTAGGTCCAGCAGGTCCTCGGGATCCAGCAGGTCCAGGTCCTCCAGCGGGTCCACTTGGACCAGGAGATCCTGGGCTTCCGGATTCACCACGCTCTCCGCCGGGTCCAGCTCCTCCTCTTGCTCCAGC